>Ga0256406_1002547_pt1 | contig 25359 bp, 22 predicted proteins | sample RumenRJG_03DNA_FD_185986 | JGI IMG/M metagenome (GOLD analysis project Ga0256406, IMG submission 185986) | Bovine rumen microbial communities from Lethbridge, Alberta, Canada - RJG_03 | ecosystem: Host-associated > Mammals > Digestive system > Stomach > Rumen | place: Canada: Alberta | collected...
AAGGGCAAAGGAAAGGTCTTTAACTGGCAGGCTGTTATGAACCAATTATTGATTGACGAACGTATGAGCAAACTAATCGCTAAATACGATTGGTTAATCTAAAAACACAAAATTCTTGACATCCCCTGTGTTCCCGACCACAAGAAAGATTTCTCGACTCCTCGTAGCTGTAGCGGCTTTGGCAGTATCCTCAAGCGGCATGATACCACCGCTCGAAATGACGGGGAGCGGGATGGTCTCGTACATCAGGTATACTGTCTTCACCGATGTGGCTCTTTCGGTCTGTCATCATCTCAAGACCCATCAATCCATCCTGCGCCTTTGGCGCGACCCTTCTCTAAGGGCCTGCATGATAAGGAAAGAAGCTTGAAACATAAGCTCCCGACAACAAGCCTGCTTTAAGGGTAACTTTATAAAGCCCCTGGAAAATCTAATTTTTTCGGGGTTATTCCCTCCTAAAGCTGTTGTATAATAACTTTAGGTTCTTTATGAACCGGACGTGGTTAATTATGGAATTGGGGTGATGGGCGAGATCGTGAGATCCTGTGCTGGGGGAGTCTGCGGCTGCTGTCCGGCGTCAGCTATCCGCTGTCCGCCGACTGATGACTCCGGACCGTATTCCCGAGAGCAGAGAGACATCAGACGGTCAGACCTCAGAGGATGCTGAGGGTCATAGCGGTGCTTTCCAGTATTCCCGAAGGTTGACACGCCCTTACGGGCGTGAGGGTTGATGGCGCCGCCGGGCCTTTGGCCCTGGGCGCCAAGGGTTCTGTCCGGGACCGGCTGACGCCTCCCGGACGGGTTGAGGGCTCCGCCCTCGGGAGGTATGAAGTACCGTTCCACTGGGGAGGTACGGCGCCTTCGGCGCCATCATATATATGCCTATACCGCCTGCGGCAGGGGGGGACAATAAAGCTTCGTGACGCTATCTTTTGATAAGTGACTCTACTTTAAGCACAGGTTGTTCTTCCCCCTGAACCGGGGGAAGTCCGGCGCAGCCGGATAGGGGGAGGCGAACGCAGTGAGCCAATCCGCAGAATTGTTTTTCATACCATATGATACTGAAAGTAAATCCCGTAACGCTGACTTTATAAGCATTGCCGCAGAGCGGCAATACAGCAACCCTCGGGGCCGAAGGCCCCGTCAAACTTAAGAACCTTTGGGCCGAAGGCCCATCCATCTTAAGAACCTTTTTCCACAACCCTTCTACACAACCCGCGGCGGAGCCGCGCCCCTTTTTTTATTTGCGGCGGAGCCGCCACCACCACCCTCTGAACCCTCTGAACCCTCTGAACCTTTTGAACCCTCTGAACCCTCACGCCGCAGGCGTGTCCATAGGGTGTCCCAAATCCTCTAGTTCAAGGCTTTATCTATTTTTTCCAGATTGTCCCTCATGGTATCCAGGTAGCTTTCACTGCCTGCCTCTTCCAGGGTGGACAGGGTTTCGGCGCTGGCGCCGGCTTCGCTGGCCAGGGTGCGGGCCAGGGCGGGATCCATCATTTCTTCGGTGAATATGGTTTTCACATGATGAGCGCGGCAGAAGCGGATGAGTTCCACCAGTTTCCGGGCCGGCGGTTCTCCGGTGGCGAAGGCGTCTTCCACGCTTTCCTGGGTAAGGGAGAAGTCCCGGGCCAGGTAGCCGAAGGCGGCGTGGCCGGTGACCAGTTCTTTCCGGGGGGCCTTGGCCAGTTTTTCCCTGTATTCCTGCTGCAGGCTGTCTATGCCTTTGGCGAAGGTATCGTAGTTTTTCATGAAGAGGTCCCTGTTTTCCGGAGAGGCGGTGATGAGGCCGTCCCGGATGGCGCGGGCCTCTTCTTTGGCTTCGGACGGGCCCAGCCAGGTATGGGGATCGTAGTCGCCATGTTCTTCCCGTTCTTCTTTATCTTCCAGGGGGATGGGGACCACCTTTTCGGAAGCCCTGACCACCACCTGGTTTTCAGCGCCTGCACTCTGCAGGGCCTTCTCTGCCCAGTGTTCCATGCCCATGCCGTTGTAGACGAAGACTCTGGCCTGTTTCAGCCTGATCAGGTCCCCGGCCCGGGGTTCGAAGTCGTGGGGCTCGATGCCCTCGGGCACCATGACGGAAATGGAGACGGCGTCTCCTCCGATGGCTTCTGTCAGTTTTTCCATGGCGCCGAAGGAGGCGGCCACCGGGATTTTTCCTTCTTCCGCCGGCGGTGCTTCTCTGCCGCAGCCGGCCGTGAGGGCCAGCAGGGTGAGGAGAAGGGCCATTTCTTTTTTGAAATAGGATTTCATGGGCGGAGCACCTGCTTTACAAAGATGGTAACAAGGAGCAGGAAGGCGGCGGTGAGGGCCGTCACGCCGCCGGGGGCAGCACCGATGAAGTAGGACAGGAAGAAACCGGACAGAATGGAAAGAAAACTGTATGCCAGGGAAGCCAGGAAGGTGGTTTTGAATCCCTTCTGCAGCTGCAGGGCGCTGGCCACAGGCAGGGTAATCATGGACGTAATGACCAGAATGCCTACGGAGCGGATGGATACGGAAATAGCGGCGGCCACCAGAAAGGCGAAGAGGTAGTTCAGCCGCTTCACGTGAACGCCGGCAATGCGGGAGGCCTCTTCGTCATAGGTGATGTAGAGAAGCTGGTGGTAGTTCAGGATGACCGTCACCACAGCGAAAAGGCTCAGCACGGCGGTGACGGCCATGTCTATGGGGGATACGGTAAGCATGGAGCCGAAAAGATAGGCGTCGGCGTTGGCATGAAGATGGCCGGAGCTGATGAGGGTAATGGCGATGCCTACGGATACGGACAGCACGATGGATAGAATGAGATCTGTATATTTTTTGAAATACTGGCGCAGAAATTCGATGAAAAGCCCTGAGAGGGCGGTGAAGGCAAAGGAAGCCAGCACCGGACTTTCCCGGAAGAGAAGTCCCAGGGTGACGCCGGCCAGGGACGAGTGGGCCAGGGTGTCGCCAATCATGGAGTAGCGCTTCAGTACGATGAAAATACCGATGCAGGGGCAGAGGATGGCGATGCAGATGGAAATGAAAAGGGCATTCTGCATGAAATCATAACTGAACATGGCCGCCCTCCTTTTTGATATACTCTTCTATATAATGGGATACGCTGCAGAGGTGGCCTTTTCCGCCGTCCACATGGTAGAGGCCGGAAGACACCTGGCCGGCTTCCTCCATATTGTGCTCCACCGCCAGCACGGTGAGCCCCTTCTCCCTGTTCAGCCGGGAAAGCTCTCCGTAAATCTCCCGCTGGCTTGCAAGGTCCACGCCGGTGGAAGGTTCATCCAGAATGAGAAGGTCCGGGCTGCCCATGAGGGCCCGGGCAATGAGCACCTTCTGGTGCTGCCCGCCGGACAGATTTCCCATCAGCTCTCCTCTATAGTCCTCCATACCGGTGACGGAAAGGACATCCTTTACGGAAATGGATTTCAAATGGAGCAGCTTTCCATAGGAATGGATCACCTCGGCCACAGTAATGGGGAAGGCATGGTCCCGGGAAGGCATCTGGGGCACATAGCCGATCCGCCTGGCCTCACAGCGAATGGTGCCCTTCACGGGGGCTAAAAAATGAAGGATCAGTTTCAGCAGGGTGCTCTTGCCGCTGCCGTTGTTTCCTACGATGGAAATATAGGACCCCTTCGGCACATGGAGGGAAATGTCCTCCAACAGCCAGGGCTCCCTGCCGGTGTAGGAAAAATACAGGTTTTCTATGTCAAGCATAATGACTCCTTTAAGGAAGCGAAGGCTTCCGGAAATACAAATATCTTCTCTCATCATATCATAGCGGGGAAGAAAATCTGAAGCATGAAGTTTCCCAGGGCCTGTCCGTGGGGCCCCGTCAAAAAAATTGTGAAAAATTTCTGGAAATCTGAGTATAAAATAGTCAAATAAACGACTTTAAATAGTCAAAAACATTAGATATTATCGGAATAGTCAATATATTAAAAAGAAAAGTCAAAAATGTTTTAGCACTCGCTTGACAAGAGTGCTAAAAGTGCTATACTATAGTTGTCAGGAGGGAAGGGAACCGGACAGGGAAACCGGAAAGGTTCCCGGACACCTGAACATCACATGAAAAATAAAGGAAAGAGGTCTTTGATTATGGGTAGCATGATTCCGTTTGATGGTTTGTTTGGTGACAGCGTTCTGGATCATTTCTTTGATGATGTTCCCACCATTTATAAAGATTATGTAGCAGTACCGAAAGTAGATATCGAGGATCTGAAAGACCGTTATGAAATTACCTGCGATATGCCGGGATTCACCAAAGATGAAGTTCATATCAGTTATGAAAACGGCATCCTCTCCATTGCCGCCAAGAAAGAGAACAAGACAGAAACGAAAGACGAAGAGAAACATTACATTCGTCACGAAAGAGGCGCCGTTGGATTCCAGCGTCAGTTCTCTGTGAAAGGCATCAAGGAAGACGGCATCAAAGCCAGCCTGAAAGACGGCGTGCTGAAGATTGCCCTTCCGAAAGAAGATCAGAAGAAAGTGGAAGAATCCCATCGGATTACCATTGAATAATTGATTCTGTTTGTGAAACGAAGATTCCTGGTGATGCCAATGAAAATGGTAACTCCAGAGGTATGATTCCTGCCGGCTGAAGCACGGTCAGGCGGCAGGAATATCCTCTATAGGGACCTGCCCTTGGAAGGGCAGAGCCCCTTTCGCAGGAGAGAAAGGCAGATGCCGCTGCCGCCGGCTGCGGCTATGATTCCTCTCCTGCAAAGAAACGATTGCTTTTCTTACAAATTATCTCCCTCCCAAATCCCAAAATATTTGTTCATACTAACCACCCCTGAAAGGCCCGGAAAAGAGCGCTCCTCTTTTCCGGGCCTTTTGCGTTGGCCGGATTCCTTTATCAAGTCTGATCATCACATGCCGGGCAAGGGACATGGGGCTTAAACCGCTGGATTTTCGCGCCGCCTTTCTGCCTGTAGTATAATAAAAAATATTTCCATCATAACCGTGAAGGAGGACCTATGGCTTCAGGACAGTGGAACCGGGAGACGGTGAAGGCTTTATGGCAGCTCACCAGCCGGTATTGGAGAAGTGAAGAAAAGAAAAGCGCCTGGATGTACCTTGTGGGCATTATTATCCTTACCATGGCAGCGGTGTACATGACGCTCCTTTTGAATGACTGGTTCAATGAATTTTACAGCGCCCTGCAGAATTACGACAGCACCGCCGTGTACCATGGCCTTATCCGGTTCACCGCCATTGCCTTCGGGCACATCGCCTTTTCCGTCTATGCCTACTACCTGCAGCAGACCCTGGCCCTCCGCTGGCGCCGGTGGATGACGGAGAAATACCTGTCCCGCTGGACGTCCCGCCACATGTTTTACCGGCTGGAAATGTTTTCCGGCGGCCGTTCGGACAACCCGGACCAGCGTATTTCCGAAGACATCAATCTATTCACCACCCGCACCCTGTCCTTCATGGCCGGTCTGCTCAAGGCCATTACCACCATATTCTGCTTTATCTTCGTCCTCTGGTCCCTGTCGGAACCGCTCACTCTTCCTCTGCCGGGCCTCACTATCCACATCTACGGCTACCTGGTATGGACCGCCCTGGCCTATTCCGTGATAGGCACCTGGATTACCCACAAAGTGGGTCATAAACTGGTGGGGCTGAATTTTGTGCAGCAGAAACTGGAGGCAGACTTCCGCTATGCCATGGTGCGGCTCCGTGAAACTTCGGAAAGCGTGGCCTTCTACCACGGCGGGAAAGAAGAAAAGAAAATTCTTTCCGGCCGTTTCCATAAACTCCTGTTGAATACGGTGTACATTATCAGAAAACAGAAACAGCTGTCCTGGCTCACCAATTCCTATGGCCAGATCGCCATTATCTTCCCCTTCGTGGTGGCGGCGCCCCGGTACCTGTCGAAAAATATTTCCCTGGGCGGCCTGATGCAGGTGGCCAACTGCTTTGGCAAAGTACAGGAATCCATGTCCTACTTCGTGGACGTCTACTCCTCCCTGGCGGAATGGATGTCCTGCGTGGAACGACTCCTTACCTTTGATGCCCATATGGACCATATGCTTCAGGAAACGGAAACAGAACAGGGTCATCTGGTGCGGAAAGAGGGAGGTTCATCCCTCATTCTCTCCGACGTCACCGTTCGCCTGCCCCAGGGCAAAACACTGCTCTCTTCCCTGTCCTGCACCATTCAGGAAGGAGAAAAGGTGATTCTGAAAGGCCCCTCGGGCTCCGGGAAATCCACCCTCCTTCGCCTGCTGGCCGGCCTCTGGCCCTACGGCGAAGGGGTCATCCAGCTGCCCTTGACCTCTGAAGTCCTCTTCATTCCCCAGAAACCCTACATGCCTATGGGCACTCTGGAGGAAGCCGCCTTCTATCCCAAAGGAAAGGGAAACAGGGAAGAACTGGTGAAGCTCATGGAAACATGCGGCCTTACCCGATGGAAAGACCATCTGGAAGAAGAAGGAGACTGGAGCCATATCCTTTCTCTGGGAGAACAGCAGAAACTGGCCTTCGTCCGCATTTTCCTCACCCGCCCCCGCTGGGTATTCCTGGATGAAGCCACCTCTGCCATGGATGAAGAAACGGAAAATCACCTCTACCGCCTCCTCACCTCCATTCCCAATATCACCGTCATCAGCGTAGGCCACCGGTCTACACTGGATAAGTACCATACCCGGGTGCTGAAAATCCGGGAAGGAAGACTGGAAGGGTAGGGACCTGGGCGGTGCTTGTCGGTATTCCCGAAGGGGCCTGCGCCTGCGGCGCAGAGGGGCCTATGGCATCCATCGGGCCTCTGGCCCTCGGTGCCAAGGGTTGTGTAGAAAGGCTGCGCCCCACAGGGGAAACGAATCACTATGATTTGTGCGTCGCTGGCGCTCCTGCATCTGCTGCTGTCACTGACTCACTGGATTTTCAGGTCGCTGATGCTCCCTTACAAATCCAGTTCGCATAGTGCAAATCATGTTCGCTGTGCATCGCTTCGCTCAGGGGGCCGCCGATTGGCGGTCAGGAAAACGATAGAGTATCAAATCGGTGTTTTACCTCGTACACCCTTTCCCGCTGCGCGGGAATTTCCCTCAAGGGGAAACGAGAAGGATGGAGAGGAAAAACAGAGAGTCATATATTTCATGTACCATTCCGCAGTTTCCCCCCTTTGGTGGTAAACGCAGTGAGTCAATCACCGGAATGCGTATCATGCCATATGACCTATAAAGCCAATCCCGTAACGTTGACTTTATAAGCATCGCCCCCTAAAGGGGAAACGACTCACTACATTTTGCGCGTCGCTAGCGCTCCTTCAAAATGTGTTCGCTGTGCACCGAAGGGCGATACCACAACCCTCGGCCTGAAAGGCCGTCAAACTTAAGAACCCTCCGGCCGTCAGGCCGGTCAATCCTAAGAACCTTTCCCTTCACAACCCTTCTACACAACCCGCCGCCAACAGGCGGCCACAACCCTCGGGGCGCAGCCCCGTCAACCCTCACGCCGCAGTCGTGTCCCGTACCCCGTTTATCCTCTGCTTATCTTCCTGAAGAATGATATAATAATAAATAATTCAAAGCTTTCAAAGGCAAAGGAGAAAGGACAATACTATGTCAACCACATTAGGAGCGGATTTCCGCAGCCCCACGTTCTGGCAGCGGCTTGCTTTTATTATCGGGATTACCCTGGTGGGTACCTTTTTATACTCCGTAGGCGTCAATGCCTTCCTGGTGCCTCACCAGTTCCTTTCCGGCGGGCTTACCGGTATAGCCATGGTGCTCTACTACCTCACAGGCTTCCCCATCGGCATGGCGAACCTGCTTATGAACATTCCTATCCTTCTTCTTTCCTTGAAATTCATGGGAAAATTCTACACCCTCATTACCATTCTGGGGACCGTGTGCTGCTCCGTTTTCATTGACCTGACATCCTTCCTGGCAGACTACAATGTGGTGAAAGAGCCGCTGGTGGCTGCTATTTCTGGCGGCGTGGTGCTGGGCCTTTCCATGGGCCTCCTCTACCGATACAACAGCAACACCGGCGGTCTGGATGTGGTGGGAGCCATATTGAAGAAATATTACAATCTGGAAATCGGCTACGTGGTTTTCGCCCTGAACTTTGTCATCGTCACTGCCGGCGCCTTCATTTTTACCCTGGAACCGGCCATCTGCACCCTGATTTCCATGTATATCAATGCCAATCTCTCCAGCCGCATTGTCATCGGCTTTGCCCAGAGAAAGGCTGCCTTCATCGTGTCCGACAAGCCTCTGGAAATTTCCGATGCCATCCTTCGGAATATCCATCACGGCGCCACTCTTCTCTACGGCCAGGGCGCTTTCTCCGGCGTAGAAAAGAAAATCGTCTTCGCCATTGTGGACCTTACCCAGATTACCAGGGTGCGCCATCTCATCGAAGACATAGACCCTTCGGCCTTCCTTTTCATCATGAATACCACCGACGTCATAGGCCGCGGCTTTACCAGCCCCCTGTCCACTGCCAGAACCATGCCTAAGTCCGTGCGCTATACCTGCGATAAGGATGGAAATATGATTCCCACCCACATGTGGTCCTATGAAATGGAAGCAGAAGCCCATCCGGAAGCGGACAAGCAGGAACCGCCCCGGGAAGACGGGAAGTAAAGGGCCACTGATCGCTGGGAAGGTATGTAACAGACTTTCCGCTCATTGCCTGCAGGGCCTGTTAAATCTGAGAACCATCCGGCCCATGGGACCGGATGGTCTGAACTATTCGCACCGGTAGGTGCCTTTTTATCAGCAAGGAGATTATGATGGAATACCTCATTGACGACAACTATGTACCCCTGGACAGTACCCTTGGAAACGTGGAATACCTGATGGAAAAGATACTGCTGGATGCCCAGTATATGGAAAATCTGGCAGAACGCCTGGACGATAACGATGATGATTATGATGATGACTATGATGATGACTATGATGATGAAGACGAGGATCATGAAGGCCGTGCCAGCCTGGAGATCATCAAACTGAAGGGCCAGATCCGGCTGCTCCAGATGGAAAAGGATATGCTTCGGCAGAATTTGGCAACGGTGACGAGCATGGTAGAAGACTTGAGAAGGAATGCCGAGGAAGCGAAGGACAAGGTGCATAAGCTCAGGCACGACATCGACTGGTACGGAGAAAGACGATAAGATTTTGTCCCATGGAGATACTATAAGAATAGAGAGACCGAAAGGTCCGGGCTTTATTCCATCCATTTCCAGAAGCCCTTGATCCATGGAAAAGGGGAAGGAAAAAGGCGCTTCCTTAATCCCACCTCTTCGGTGTACCAATCATCGGAATATTGTTCTTGTTGATGGTTCTAAAAGTACAAGTCGGACTCAGCCCGCAGCCGGAAGCTGACTGCTTTCGGATCTGCATGCGGCGGCTCTTTCCAGCCGACTGGTATTTAATGACAAATGATTCATATACGGCATGTACCGAGATTCTTCGCTGGCGCTCAGAATGACTGCAGGGGGAGGCAAGAACGTAACGCTGGAGGCTGTGAAAAAATGGAAATCATTTCTTCACAGCCCTTTTCAATGGCTTCCTTTTCGGTAAATGACAGTCAGCTGCTCGCCGGCATCGTCATCTCGAGCGGGGAACCTGCCGGTATGGGTGGTAAAGACTTTGGGCTCTAATGAAACGCAGAGCCGAGAAATCTCCTGCCACCATGGGCTTGCCACATTTCGGAGTGAGATTTCTCCACTCTGTGGAGACTCTGCATAGAGTCTCCAAGTCAGCCGAAGTTGGCCTCTAGCCTGCACAATAAGAGGCTTTCCTATTGGCGGCTGACCGGCTGCGGTCGAAATGACGGGAGGTGGAGTGATATCGGTGTTATTCATGCATTTCTTCACAGCTCCTCCGCGATAGCGGTGAGGATAGACCTTTGCTGCGCAAAGGCGCCGACAGGCGGCATTAAAACTCATCGCCCCAAAGGGGCGATACCACAATCCTCGGCCCGATAGGGCCGTTAAACCTGAGAACCTTTGCGCCGTTAGGCGCATTAAACGTAAGAACCCTTTCGTTCACAACCTTTCTACACAACCTGACTGCGTCAGCAGGCCACAACCTGCGGCGAAGCCGCGCCCCCTTGAACCCTTTGAACCCGGGCCGCGAAGCGGCCCTTTAATATCCTTTTATCTGCCCTTCGCCGCTCATGTCGAAAATGGGTCCGTAGGCGGCGTTGGCCAGGCCCTTGATGGCCCATACGCAGTTCTGGGAGGCGGAGTAAATGTAGCGGTCTTCCACCGGTACAATGTGTCTGGCGGCCCGCATGGAGGCGATGGCGGGATTGGAGAGGAAGTCATCCCTGTATTTGGCGGCGCCGGTGGTATCAGAGGTACGGTCAGTGGATACGAAGAGCATGTCCGGGTCTGTCTTGATAATAAGCTCCGGCGATGTGGCCTGGCCGTTGACGCCGCCGGCCAGGGTGATGGCGTTGTCAATGCGGGCTGCCGTGAGGAGTTCGTTGAACATGGAGCCGGGCCCGCCGTAGCGGGTCATCTGGGATACCAGGTATACCACCGGCTTTTTTCCTGTTTCTTTGGAAAGGCGGCTTTGGATTTCCGAAAGGGTCTTGTCCATCTGGGAAATCACCTGGTTTCCCCGTTCTTTTTCGTCCACTGCTGTAGCAATGATGCGCACATCCTCCTTCACCTGATCAATGGACCGGGGGCCGTCGATGACCACCACCGGAATGCCCAGGTTCCGGTAGAGATCCAGTTCTTTGCCGTCGGTATAGGTGGAGGCCACGATGAGGTCCGGCTTTGCTTCCGTCACCACTTCCATGGAAAGACCGGTAAGGGGGACGGTGAGGGGAATGTCTTTCGTTTCATTGGCAATATAGGAAATATTGGGGTCCCGGTCTGCTTCGGTGGCGGCCATCAGTTTGTCCGGCGTCACCACGGAAAGGAGCATGGTGTCGATGGAAGCGGAATTTCCCAGAATCCTCTTCGGCTTGGCAGGAATTACCACTTCTTTCCCTGTGGCATCGGTGACGGTATAGCTTTTTCCTTCTCCGGAAGGGGCCATCTGCTTCATGCCGCAACCGGAAAGGGTCAGAAGAATGAGAAGACTGGCGCATAAAGCGCCGGCTTTTGCGTATTTCATAATAACCTCCCTGGAAAAGCGGATTCCATGAGTGAATCCGTTCTTCTGCACGAAAATATCAGCTTCATTATAGCATAGGAGAAAAGATTCATTTCAAGATATTAAGAAATAGTTTACAGAATCTGAGATTTATGTATAATAAAGAGGTAAGTTTATTAAGAATTCCGTAATGGTTTGAATCCGGGAGATTCCCGGAGGAGATGAAAAGAGAAGCGCGGTGAGGGGAGACCCGATTCCGCCACGGTCCCGCCGCTGTGAAGCTTCGGAAAGCAGGCAATGATTGAATCGGCCCTTTCCAGAAGGATTTCAAAATGTCACTGGGAAACTGGGAAGACGAAATCTCTGAGGAAGCTGAGTCAGAAGAACTGCCTTATGGAACCGGTTTTCTGCCTTGCAGGATAAGGGTACGATGTATACTGCTTCCCTGCGGGCGGCATGGTTTCATATACCCTGATTGGGCAGCGAGGGAGGAACTTTTATGAACAGGAAAATTATGGCAGCGTCACTGGCGGTTTTATCACTTTCCGGCGGCGCTTTTTGTGTGGAAGCAGCGGATATGCCGGTGTATACCCTGGAAGGCGTGGTGGTTACCGCCAGCCGGGTGCCGGAAAAGAAAATTGACTCCAACGCTGATGTGTCCGTGGTGACGGCGAAGGAAATCGAAGAGAAGCACTATGACGATGTGAGTGAGGCCATCCGTCATGTACCAGGTGTGATGATTGCCAGTCATGGCATAAGCAGCCAGACAACAAACAGTGACCAGGTCTATATCAATGGCTCTCCCAATGTGGTGGTGCTGGTGGATGGGATGAGAAGAAATACCAACGGGAACAGTCTCATGAATGCCAGCATAGGAGAGCTCACCAATATGGCTTCCGTTGACCATATCGAAGTATTGAAAGGAGCAGCGTCCACTCTGTATGGCTCCGATGCGCAGGGCGGGGTTATCAATATTATCACTAAAGCGCCAAAAGAGAATGGTGTTCATACCACACTCCGTGCTTCAGTGGGCAATTTCGGGAAAGAAAATTACAACTTTTACAATGAAGGCAGGGAAGGCAATCTGTTCTGGACGGTGGAAGCCGGAAAGGAATTGCTCCATCAGTATAAGGACGGCTGGGGACGAAGAGTCGTCAATCACCTGAATGCCGACCACTATAATGTGAAGATGGGATATGACTTGGGAAATGACTCTGACCTGGTTTTCCATTATGAAAAATATACATCGGACTATACTATGCCAAATATGGGAACCAATGACATAACTCCTTCAGCTGGAACAAAGGATAATGATTCCACTAGTCTTCAATATAAGGCTAAAATCAATGACCGCTTAACCAATTTGTTTTCGCTCTATCGCAATAACACTTCCTTCAATATTCCCATGCAGTCTTGGAAAATGGATATGCGTACCAGCGGTATTTCAGACCAGTTAATTTATGATCTGGATAACCAGACCATTACCGGAGGCTTTGACTGGTATGAGGATGAAATCCGGAAATATCCCCAGGAACAGGAACTGGCCGGGAAGAAGGTGCATACAGCTGCCTTTTACCTGCAGGATAAAATCAATATCACCAAGCAGTGGAATGTGACCCCGGGCATCCGTGTAGATCATCATTCCCAGTTTGGAAACCGGACTTCTCCCAGCTTGTCCATTGGCTATATGCCCAATGATAAAACGAACTATTATTTCAATTACAAAACATTCTTTGTAGCACCGAACCTGTACCAGATGTATGTATGGAATCCTATTTGGGGGACATACGGTAATAAAAATCTGAAGCCGGAAACCGGGTATACTTTTGAATTTGGCGTCAACCATCAATTCGATGATACCTTAAGTGGAACATTCAATGTATTCCATACCTATGCACACAATATAATTCACCCTGAACCAATTGGAAATACATATAATTATATTTATGAAAATATGGATCGCGCCAATATCAATGGATTCAATCTCAATCTGAATAAAGAATTCAGCAGCCATTGGAGCACCTATGTGGGATACACCTATATGCATATCAATGCACAGAAAGGGAAAAACATCAATAATGATGGATTCATTCCGGAAAGTACACTGAATGTCGGCATAAACTATAAGGCAGATAAATTCAATGCTTCCCTGGACGGCCGAGGCGTCATGAACCGCTATGGCAAGAAAGCCTATCCGGAAATGAGGGACTACGCCAACTACTGGGTATGGGACGTGGCGGCCAATTATCAATTTGCCAAAGGAGCCACCCTTTTTGCCAGAGTTAATAACATTTTCGACCAGTTTTACACGGATGTAGGCAGTTCCTATGGCCCCAACGCAGGCCCGACACAATATCCGTACTGGTACTCCGCGCCCGGCCGCAATTTCGAAATCGGCATGCAGTTTACTTTCTAACCATTTTCAAGCACAAAAAATCCCCGAGGAAAACCCCCGGGGATTTTTCCTTTTTTCAAAAAAGGGGCGCTTCGGCATGAAAATTTCATTTTCCTTCCTATTTACAACCTCATACATATCCGCTATACTGTATGTATATTGATAAAGAGACAACGGAGCCCTTTTTACCGTAAGGTAAGAAGGGCTTTTGCGTCTCTATGGCAAAGAGGCTGCACTCATCTTTGATGACTGCGGCCTTTTTTCGTAAGGAAGCGCTGATTCACTCATTGTCTGCTTTTATTCTTGAATTTTTAGGCAATGCAAGGAATGGGATGACGCAAATAGCGAGCTATTTAAGGAGTCCCATGACGCGGCAGTGCATAAAAATTTTTATGAAAGCAGACTCTATGAACGAATCAGTGCTTCCGAAGGGGGAGAGACTATGAAAAAACTTCTGAAAGCTGTACTGACCGGTTCCCTTCTGGGCCTGACGGTCCTTGGTTTTGCAGGCTGCGGCGGGCAGTCGGGAAGTTCTTCTTCCGGCGGCTCCGTGCCTAAGGACACCATTGTGGTGGGCATGGCAGTGGATCCGGAGACTCTGGACCCGGCGGTGACCATGGACAACAAGGGCTGGCAGATTACCTATCCCGCATATGAGCGGCTGGTGAAATACAAGGTGGCAGACGGCAAGGCCACCACGGAGGTGGAACCGTCCCTGGCCAAGTCCTGGACCGTCAGCGATGACGGACTCACCTGGACCTTTACTTTGAATGAGGGGCATAAATTTGCCGACGGTTCTCCGGTGGACGCCAAAGCAGTGAAGTTCTCCATCGAAAGGGTACAGAAAATGAAGAAAGGACCTTCCGATTATTTCAAAGTGGTGAGATCCATCGAAACGCCTGATGACAAGACTGTCATTTTCCAGCTGGACAAACCCTTTGCGCCCTTCCTCTACACCCTGGCGGTGAATGGTTCTTCCATCGTGAATCCGAAGGTCATGGACCAGGCAAAGGATAACGATATGGGCTCCTCCTACCTGGCCACCCACACCATGGGTTCCGGTGCCTATGAAATCACTTCCTACACCCCCAGCCAGTCCATCAAGCTGGATGTACAGAAAAATTATGCCGGCAAGGCACCTTCCATCAAGCATATTCTCTTCAACAGCATCAAAGATCCTTCGGCCCAGCGGCTGCAGCTGGAAAAGGGGGATATTGACATTGCCGAAGGCATTCCCATGGACCAGATCGACCAGCTGAAGGATAACAAAGCCATCCATATTTATGAAGATCCTTCCCTCCTCTGCTCCATCGTATACCTGAACAATCAGAAACTGCCTGCCAGCAATAAAGTATTCCGCCAGGCTCTTTCCTATGCCATTGACTACCATGCCATCATCGACGGCGCTGTGAAAGGCCGGGGCCAGCAGCTCACCAGTGCCGTGCCGGAAGGCATGTGGGGCAAAGATGAATCCATCAAAGGCTATTCCTATAACCTGGACAAAGCAAAGGAACTTCTGGCCAAATCCGGCGAGAATGTGACGGAAATCAATCTTCTCTACTCCGGCCACGCAGCCTTCGACGAGGCGGAAGCCCTCATTATCCAGAATAATCTCCAGCAGCTGGGCATCAAGGTGAACCTGGAAAAGGTGGCCTGGGCTACGTTCCGGCAGAGAGCGGACAAAGGCGATTTCCAGATGGCCCTGGGCACCTGGAGCCCGGACTACAGCGATCCCCAGTTCTTCCTTTCCTACTGGCTTGATTCCTCCTACTGGGGCCTTCCGGGGAACCGTTCCTTCTATAAGAATGACGAAGTGGACAAGCTCCTCCGTGAGGCTGAGGTGATGACCGACAAGGATGGGAGGACGGAAATTTACAAGAAGGTACAGCATATCGCCTTTGACGATGCTCCCTACCTCTTCCTCTTCCAGACCAAGGTACTTACTCCTATGAGAGCCAATATCAAGGGATTTGCCTATAACCCCATGCTGGACAGCATGTTTGATTTCGAGCACCTTTCTAAGGAATAAAGGGCCCCTTTCGGACAGGGGCTGCGGGCAGGGGAAATCTACGGATGCCTGGGACCAAAGAAAAGAATCGCTGTCTGCTATCCGCTATCCGCTGTGTGACGCCCTGCAGTCACCGCCGTAAGGCGGATTTCCCCTGGCGGCGAAGCTGTGGCAGCCTTTGGGAATACAGTGATTTCCCGAAAGTGCTATTCATGTCCATTTATCATACAAGGAGGGCTTATGATTTCATGGCGATTTGTATTTCAAAAACTGATTCATCTCATCCTTGTCTTTATAGGCGTTTCCATCGTTACCTTCTGCATTTCCCATGTCATTCCCGGTGACCCGGCCCGCATGCTGGTGGGACCTCATGCGTCGCCGGAAACGCTGGAGGCGGCGCGGCAGTCCCTGGGACTGGACAAGCCGGTGCTTACCCAGTACGTTCTCTACATGGAAGGCCTTTTCCACGGGGACATGGGCGTGTCCATCCGCACCCAGATGCCTGTGGCCGGCGAACTGGCCCGCTATTTTCCCGCCACCCTGGAGCTCACGTTGGCGGCCATGGTGATTGCCGTGTTTTTTGGCATTTTCCTGGGAGTGCTGTCGGCAGTGCATCGGAACTGCTGGATCGACCATATCTGCCGGGTGATTTCCATGGTAGGCGTATCGATTCCCCTCTTCTGGTCCGGCGTGGTGTGCCTCATTCTTTTTTACAAAGTATTTCCCCTTTTCCCCGCTTCCGGCAGGCTGGACACCTTCCTGACGCCGCCGCCTGCGGTGACGGGACTGTATGTGATTGACGGGATTCTCTCTGGAAATATGGACGTAGTGATTTCTGCCATCCATCATCTCCTTCTCCCGGCCCTTTGTCTGGCCTATGCCCAGCTGGCCATCATTGCCCGGCAGGTCAGGAGCGGCATGGTGGACGTGCTGGAGCAGGACTATATCCGCACCGCCCGGGCCTGCGGCATTCCAAGGCGCCGTGTGATTTACCGCTACGCTTTGAAAAATGCACTGATTCCCACAGTTACCATTACAGGCCTTACCATGGGAGAGCTTCTGGGCGGCGCTGTCATTACGGAAACCATTTTCGGCTGGCCGGGCATGGGAAAGTATGTGATGGACTCCATTGCCTACCTGGATTTTCCGGCCATTATGGGCTTTACCCTGGTGGTGTCCGTGGGCTATGTGGTGATTAATATGGTGGTGGATATGATTTACAATATCCTGAATCCACAGATCAGCGGAGGTGATGGCCATGACTGACGTGAAGGCAGAGGAAATCCGGGAAGAGGGGGAAGGCTTTTTCCATAAATCCCTGGATATCCTTCTGAAGAACAAGCTCACCCTGGCAGGCATGGTCATTGTGGCCCTCATTATCCTGCTGGGACTTCTGGCGCCCCTTGTCAGTCCCTGGGACCCCAATCTCATGAATGTGGCAGGCAGGCTCCAGGCACCTTCCCTTCATCATTTCTTCGGTACCGATGAAATGGGACGGGACATTTTCTCCCGTATCCTTTACGGCGCCCGGATTTCCATTACCGTAGGCCTGTCCATCGTCATCATTGCTGCCGCAGCAGGTGTGGCCATCGGCAGTGTTTCCGGCTTCTGCGGCGGGAGGGTGGACCGCATCATCATGGCACTGACAGATATGATTCTGTCCTTCCCCTCCATGGTGCTGGCTCTGGCTTTGACCGCCGCCCTGGGGGTAGGTCTTTTCAATACCATGCTGGCGGTGTGCATCGTCAGGATTCCCCTCTATGTGCGCCTCGTGCGGGGGCAGGTGCTGTCCCTGAAAGAGGAGCCCTATGTGAAGGCCTCCAGAACCTTCGGCGCTTCGCCCGCCTGGATGGTGGTGCACCATATCCTGCCCAGCTGCCTGTCGCCCCTCATGGTGCAGATGACTCTGGGCATCGGGGATGCCATCCTCATTGCCTCCTCCATGAGCTTCATCGGCCTTGGTGCCCAGCCGCCCATGCCGGAGTGGGGCGCCATGATTTCCACCGCCCGGGTCTATGCCATTGACCAGTGGTGGTACGCCGCTTTCCCGGGGCTGTTCATCCTTGTCACAGTGATGGGATTCAACCTGCTGGGCGATGGCCTCAGGGACATTCTGGATCCCCGGGAAGGGTCTAATCATTCATAGGTCCTGGAAGTGGAGAGTGATGATATGAAAAATATACTTGAAATCGAACATCTATCCCTGTCCCTTCCTTCCAGGAAGGGCATGGTGCCTATCCTTCACGATGTGAACCTCCATGTGGGAGAGGGAAAAATCCTGGGACTGGTGGGAGAGTCGGGCAGCGGCAAATCCATGACCGCCTTTGCGGTAACCCGCCTCCTTCCCGGCGGAGAAAAGGCGGAGCTGGATGGTTCCATCCGCCTCTGCGGCCGGCAGCTTCTGGGTATCAGCAGGAAAAGCATGGAAGAAGTGCGGGGGCGGGACGTGTCCATGATATTTCAGGAACCCATGACCTGCCTGAATCCCGTCTTTACCATCGGCACCCAGATGATGGACGTCATCAGGACCCATGAAAAGATGTCCAGCAGCGATGCCCGGAAGAAAGCCCTGGCCATGCTGGAAGCAGTGCATATACGGAACGGGGACGACGTGATTTCCTGCTATCCCTACCAGCTTTCCGGCGGCATGCGGCAGCGGGTGATGATAGCCATTGCCCTGTCCTGCCATCCCAAGCTCCTCATTGCCGATGAACCCACCACCGCCCTGGACGTGACGGTGCAGGCCCAGATTCTCTACCTTATTAAAGAAGCCTGCCGGAAACTGAAAACGGCGGTGCTCTTCATTTCCCACGACCTGGGAGTGATTTCGGAAATCTGCGATTCCATTGCCGTCATGTACTCCGGCCACATTGTAGAGTCCGGTGACACGGCGTCGGTGCTTACAGCCCCTTCTCATCCCTATACCCGGGCCCTGATTGGCGCCCTGCCTAGGTTCACCGGCAGCCATACCCATGACCGGCTCACTGCCATTCCCGGCATGGTGCCGGATCCATCGGAAAACATAGGGGGCTGCCGCTTCGCGCCCCGCTGTCCGAAGGCCAGTGCCGCCTGCCGGGAAGGCCTGCCGCTGCCTCTGGAAATCCGCCCGGGCCACAGGGTGTACTGCTGTCATCCCGAGGAGGTGTGACATGGATATACTGGAAATCAGGAACGTAACGAAAACCTTTCATACCCGGAGCTTCTGGGGAAAATCAAAGACCGTGCATGCCTTAAACGGCATCAGCCTATCCCTGGCCAAAGGGGAGTCTTTAGGTATCGTAGGGGAGTCGGGCTGCGGTAAATCCACCCTGGCCAGCCTTATCATCCGTCTGGCAGAGCCTACCTCCGGAGAAATTCTGCTCTACGGACGAGATATTTCCCATGTAAAGGAAAAAGAACTGAAAGACATCAGGAAGAAAATACAGATCGTCTTCCAGGACCCCTATTCCTCCCTGTCGCCCCGCATGAAAATAGGGGACATCCTCATGGAGCCCGCCAGGGTGATGGGCGAATTTTCCGAAGCCCATCGGAAAGAGCGGGCAGAAATGCTGCTGGAAATGGTGGGCCTTCGGAAAAACGTGATGGACCGCTATCCCCACGAATTTTCCGGCGGCCAGCGCCAGCGCATCTCCATTGCCCGCTCCCTCATGACCAGCCCGGAAATCCTGATCCTTGACGAGCCCACCTCCGCCCTGGACGTGTCCGTGCAGGCCCAGGTGCTGAACATCCTCATGGACCTTCGGGAAAAACTCCACCTCACCTACCTCTTCATCTCCCACAACCTGGCAGTGGTGCGCTATATTTCCGACCGCACTGCCGTCATGCAGAAGGGGAAAATCGTGGAAATCGGTGGGTCCGATGAAATTCTGACCCATCCCGGGGACCCCTATACCCGGGAACTCATAGCGGCTGTACCTATGATAGGAAAACCCTTCGTACCGCCGGACCGGATTATGGAATTGGGGTGAGGCTGGTGGACGCTGTCCGCTATCGGCAGCCGGCTGTCGGCTTACCGCCGACTCCGGACCGTATTCCCGAAGGTTGACACACCCTTACGGGCGTGAGGGTTGATGGCGCCGCCGGGCCTTTGGCCCTGGGCGCCAAGGGTTCTGTCCGGGACCGGCTGACGCCTCCCGGACGGGTTCCGGGCTTCCGCCCTCGGGAGATATGAAGTACCGTTCCACTGGGGAGGTACGGCGCCTTCGGCGCCATCATATATATGCCTATACCGCCTGCGGCAGGGGGGGACAATAAAGCTCCGTGACGCTATCTTACTGTAGAGATGCTTATGAAGAGAATGTTTCGCGGTGTTTTATTCTGCCCCCTGAACAGTGGGAGGCGAGCGCAGCGAGCCAACCTGCAGAATGCCTATTATGCTATATGATACAGCAAGGTCATCCCGTAACGCTGACTTTATACTCATCGCCGCGAAGCGGCGATACCTTCCCCTCTGAACCCTCTGAACCCTCTGAACCCTCTGAACCCTCTGAACCCTCTGAACCTTCTGAACCCGGGCCGCTCTGCGGCGCCAGCCGCAGCCCTTTATATAAGATATAAGGAGGTGCCATCCATGACCATTGATTATGAAAAACTGTTTTCTCTCATCCGCCAGATGATGGATTATTACTCCATTCCCGGCATGGCGCTGGGGATTATTACGCCGGGGGAGGTGCATACGGAAGGCTTTGGCATCCGGGACGGAGCGGGCCATCCTTTTCTGCCGGACACCATCAGCGGCATTGGCTCCTGCAGCAAATCCATGACAGCCTTCGCCGTGATGAGACTGGCAGAGAAGGGGCTGCTGGATATCGATGAACCGGTGGCTTCCTATATCCCCGGCTTTGCCCTCTGGGATGAGGCGGCTTCCCGGCAGGTGACGCTTCGGGATATGCTCTGCCACCGGACGGGGGTGGGCGGTCACGACGGAGCCTGGCCGGATAATTCCATTTCCCGTGTGGATTACCTGAAGCGGCTGAAGTACCTGGAGCCCAATGCCCCTTTCCGCAGCCTGGCCCAGTACAGCAATGTCATGTACGCCGCCATCGGCGGCATTATGGAAGCAGTTTCGGGAAAGAAATGGGAAACTATTCTTCGGGAGGAAATTTTCGAGCCTCTGGGGATGGACCGCACTTTCTGCCTTATGGATGAGGCCGCGTCTGATGAAAACTGTGCCATGCCCTTCCGCTGGAATCGGGGCCTTCATGAGATTCCCCGCTGGAACATCGACCAGGCCGGGCCTTGCGGTTCTGTCATGAGCAGCGCTGAAGATATGGTGAAATGGATTTCCCTTCATATGGAAGGGGGAAAGAAAGAGGGAGCCTATCTTCTGTCTCCCTCTGATTTCATGGAAATGCACAGGCCCCAGATTCTCATGGATTATCCCCATGTGCGGGGCGGACGGAGCCTGGGTTATGGCTTCGGCTGGCGGGTGATGGAATATCATGGCGCCCTGGTGCAGCAGCACACCGGAAAGATTGAAGGATACAGCGCCTTCCAGTTCTACATTCCTTCTTTATCTTCCGGCGCCGTGTACCTCCAGAATCTTCATGCACCGGACAATCCTTTGATTTTTGCTCTGCAGGGATTCCTGCTGGATGCCTTCCTTGGGCGGGAAGAGGAGGACTGGTATGGCATGTACACGGAAAAAGAAAAATCCCATGCTCCCGAGGATATGTACCATCATCTGGAGTTTGACTGTCTGCCGAAGAGCAGCGCCCGGGGGCCTCTGTCCCATGGCGCAGAAGATTACAGGGGCACCTATTTCCACCCTGGCTATGGCACCTTCCTGGTAACGGAACGGGAAGGGCGCTTTTATCTCCAGGAGCGGGAGGTGAAGGACCGGCCCATGACCCATCTCTATTACGACACCTTCAGCGTGGAGAACGTGAAGGAGGATACGGACCTGTATCGCCTGCCCCTCACTTTCTACGCCGATGACGCCGGAGACATTGCGGGATTTCATCTTCTCATGGAACCGAAGGTTCATCCCCTCTGTTTTAAAAAGGTAGAGATGGTATAATAAAACAGCACAGGATGATACCGCAGGTGCGTCCTGCGGTATTTTTAATGACAGATAAGGGGATATATATGATATCGTATACCATCAGACAGGGCAGGGCAGAGGACGCAGCGGCGCTGGCGAAAGTGGAGGCGGAATGCTTTCCGGCGGCGGAAGCGGCCACGGCAGAGGAAATCGGAGAAAGACTCTCCGTGTATCCCACCCATTTCCTTCTCCTTTACCGGGACGGGAAGCTGGCAGGATTTATTGACGGTATGGTCACTGATGAAAAGGATCTTCGGGATGAAATGTATGAAAAGGCATCCCTCCACAACGAGAAAGGGGCCTGGCAGATGATTTTCGGCCTGAATACCATTCCTCCTTTCCGAAGGGAAGGCTGCGCCGGACGGCTGATAGAAGCCTTTAAGAAGCAGGCAAAGGAGGAAGGCCGGAAGGGCATGGTCCTCACCTGCAAGGACAGGCTGGTTCATTACTATGCCCGATTCGGTTTTGAAAATGAAGGAGTTTCTGCTTCCACTCACGGCCATGTGGTGTGGTACCAGATGCGGCTCACTTTCTGAATCAAAAGCACTGATTTGCTATAGAATCTATTTATAAGTACTGAAAAGAAAAACGGATATGCATAGATATCATTGGAAAATTTCCGGTCTCCCGGGGAAATGGGATGATTCTTTTCTTCCATCATTCCATGCATTATAATAAATGCATATGGATTTTACTATGGATTCCATGGCTTATTTGGGGGTTGTTTTTATGAAACGCTCTATCGTGAGAGGGCTGTTCCTTGCGCTCTGCCTCCTTCCTGCTGTGGCTGGCGCTGCAGATGGAGGTAATGGAGGAGTCCCCGATAGAAATGAGGACAGGGGCATACAGTTTTCCTCGGCCTTTTCTTCCGTAGAAAGGGGCGGAGAATCGGAATCGACCCTGTATTTCAATGATGGCTTTGGCCGGATGACCGAGTTTCATATGGTATCTGACAATCATGTAATGACCGTGACCATACGGCAGAATATGAGAATCGTGTGGAAAGGCAGCTGCCACGTGAAAAATGATGATTTCTCCGTGGTCCGCAGAGAAGGGGAAGGACATATTTATTTTCTCATCACCATGGGAGAACATACCTATCGCGGCGAAATTACCAGAGACGACAGCTGGGATGTGCAGGAAGTCAGAAAGACACTGCCTGTTCATGCTTTAACAGCAGAATAAATGATTTTTGCTGTAGAATTGAATATTTTCCCAATTTTTTGACTGTCAGTAGAAATCTGTAGTATAATAAAAACACAATCTGAGTTAAAGATCCTATCGTATACTATTGTAAAAGAATTGTTTCCGAGGAACTGGAAATGGATTTCATTAGCGTCTTAGAGTAAGGTGAGAGTTATGAAAAGACAAATACACTTAAAACCGGAAGATTTAAAAGGAAGCGATAAACTGGGACTGACCTACAACTTGGGGCAGGCCCATAAAATGATGCTTCTTCGCCAGTCGGGCATTATGAAGAAGTTTGGACTGACGGCCCGCCAGTCTCTGATTATCGCCTATTTGTCTACCCATAAAAAGGAAGTGGTTACCCAGAAAACTCTGGAAGACCACCTTCACCTGACGAATCCCACCATTACGGTCATGGTGAAATCCATGATTGAAAAAGGACTGATCCGCAAGGAAAGAATGCCCGATGATGCCAGAAAGTACCGGCTGTTCATGACAGAAAAGGCAAAGCAGGTGGAACAGGCCAGCCAGAAGGCGTCCAAGGATCTGGACGAATCTTTCTACGAAGGCATTCCGGAAAGCGATATGCAGGTATTCAAAGGCGTGCTCAGCCGCATTATGAAGAACCTGGATATGGGCTGATTCATAAGAAATAAAAAGAACTGTGAGAGAAGGGGCTCACAGTTCTTTTTTTATGGCATGGACCGGGGCGAAAAGCTCCGCCTCCCCTGAGGCGGCAGGGAAAATGATACGCTATGCCGTCCCGGATGCGCCTATTTCAGCCGTATGATTCTATCTGCAAAGGCACGGAAAAGGGGGGCCATGACACCATCCTCCATATTTTCCGGATGCCACTGCACCGCAGCAACCAGTTCATTATCCCGGCTCTCTACTGCTTCAATGATGCCGTCCCTGGCACGGGCGGCTTCCCTCAGGGAAGGAGCCAGCTTCTTGATGCCCTCTCGGTGCCGGGAATTTACATAGAGGCCGTCGCCCAGAATATCATGGAGACGGCTTTCCCTATTGATTTCCACATAATGGGTGGCTATGTTTCCCGGTGCCTTCTGCATGTGCTGGATGAAAGCCTTGGGGTTCTGGGAGGACATGTCCTGCCAGAGCGTGCCGCCCAGGGCCACGTTCAGAATCTGCATGCCCCGGCAGATGCCAAGGATGGGCTTTCCCATTTTCAGGCAGGCCTTGACGAGCCTGATTTCAAAGATATCCCTTTTTTCATAGGTGGGTCCGATGCACCACAGCGGTTCTTCTCCGTAGAAGCGGGGCGACGGATTGGGGCCGCCGGGAATCACCAGGGCGTCAAAGGTTTCCACAAACTCCTCGGGATCCGCATAGTCGTCATAAGCCAGAATCACAGGTAGAATGCCTGCCTTTCCCAGGGCATTTAAAAGAGGCCGGGGCGCATAGTCCGCCATTTTCTGGTTTATGGGCTTCATGTCAGCCAGAAGGGTGTCGGCAGTGACCGCAGCGATTGGTTTTTTCAAGATGAATTCCTCCTTTTGGAAATCTGTTTCCTACATCATACCATGAATGGGGACACAGGGTGAGGGGGAGAGTTTCTAGTTTCAGCTTGACGGGGCGCCACTGTCGGTGTGGCTGTCCGCTGTCCGCTGCCAGCTGACCGTGGGATGGTATTCCCGAACGAGGTCATGGACTTCAGACTATCAGACTTCAGACAGTTTCGCCATCCGCTTACCGCTGTCCGCATAACACAAAAAGCCAACCCGCGGCGCTGGCTTCTTATAGACAAGTCCCTTTGGGGCTTGAGGGTTCAGGCGCCTTTCGGCGCGGTCGGGATCGGGACCGGGACCTGGGCGGTGCTTTCCAGTATTCCCGAAGGTTGACACGCCCTTACGGGCGTGAGGGTTGATGGCGCCGCCGGGCCTTTGGCCCTGGGCGCCAAGGGTTCTGTCCGGGACCGGCTGACGCCTCCCGGACGGGCTCCGGGCGTCCGCCCTCGGGAGGTATGAAGTACTGTGGAGGTCCTGCATAGGACCTCCAAGTCAGCCAAAGTAGGCCCTTAGCCTGCCCATTAAAGGGCTTACCTATTGGTTGGCTGACCGTGCTCACTGGGGAGGTACGGCGCCTTCAGCGCCATCATATATATGCCTCTGCCGCCTGCGGCAGGGGAGACAATAAAGCTCCGTGACGCTATCTTACAGTAGAGATGCTTATGAAGAGAGTGTTTCGCGGTGTTTTATTCTGCCCCCCTGAATAGGGGGCAGTCCGGCGCAGCCGGATAGGGGGAGGCGAGCGCAGCGAGCCAATCAGCAGAATGCTTATCATGCCATATGACACAGAAAGCCAATCCCGTAACGCTGACTTTAATAAACTTGCGGCGAAGCCGCCACCACCACCCTTTGAACCTTCTGAACCTTCTGAACCTTCTGAACCTTCTGAACCTTCTGAACCTTCTGAACCTTCTGAATCTTCTGAACCTTCTGAACCTTCTGAACCTTCTGAACCTTTTGAACCCTTTGAACCCTCACACCGAAGGTGTGTCCAATGCCACCACAGCCCTCTTTCCTTAGTGTAAAATTTTACTCGGTAGGGGAATTTTTCCAGAAACAATAAAAGAGGAAAGCCTCCCCTTGAGTGGAAATGTTATAATTTCCGTGGCAAAGAATAAAACAAAGAAAGGGCTTTCCTCATG
>Ga0256406_1002548_pt1 | contig 25347 bp, 22 predicted proteins | sample RumenRJG_03DNA_FD_185986 | JGI IMG/M metagenome (GOLD analysis project Ga0256406, IMG submission 185986) | Bovine rumen microbial communities from Lethbridge, Alberta, Canada - RJG_03 | ecosystem: Host-associated > Mammals > Digestive system > Stomach > Rumen | place: Canada: Alberta | collected...
GTGCACGCTGAAAGGCTTGCCGATTAACGAAAAAGTCGTAACTTTGAACGTTCTTTAAATTGCAGACCAGGCCCCAGACACACAAATTGGGACGCTACCAGCCGGGCGACCGCGTTTGCCCTTGGTTGACTTCCTGGAGGTGTAGGTGGGACGTAAGCCTCCGATAAACGACGTCTGTGCACTGCCACCCAAAACTGAACACCTGATTGCCATCGAAAATTGAACATATGATATCAATCGACACTGGTTTTACTCCCGATGAAATGTACCGGATGCTTTATACGCCTTTTGGAATAGGGTGTCCGGTTCAACTTCGCACGTTAACCGACGAGCAAGTTGAACAGATACCGTTTATGCATCAGGTTCTGCATCTGATGAATATGTTGTCTGCCGGAGAGTTGAAGCTGACAGCCAAAGGGTATATCCCTCCCAAGATTGTAGAGGACCTGTATTTGATGGGGACGCGAAGCTGGAATACGGATTGGTTCAAGCAGAAAAGTGAGCCTAAAACGGAAGAGATTCAGGTGCTTCGAGTTGTGCTCAAAGAGTGTGGGCTTGTCAAGACGCGCATCGGCAAAATGTCACTCACGTCCAAGGGGAAGAAGCTCCTATCTAATCGGAATGACCTGCTACGTACTGTGATGCTTTTCCTGATGCAAGATTACAACACCGGCTGGCTGGATCTTCACGAGGATTTGGAGGTGGGTAATGTAGGGAGGTTGTACTCACTATGGCTCCTGCATCATTATGGTGATGTGTGGCGGCATACAGATTTCTATACAGCAGAGTATGCCAAGGCGTTCCCGATGATGGATGATTACAGTGCCTATGGCTATCGGGTATTCAATCGGCTATTCCATCTGATAGGCCTGTGCGAGGTGAATGAACGGCCAGAGGACCGTGGCCCGGGTTTTGGCAGAAAGGTGCTCAAAACCAGTGTTTTGGATATGATGTTTGAGTTTGCGGAGCCGGAGGACAACCTTACGCGATGAATTTATCGGCCTTAATAAAAGTAATATGACCCAATCCGAACTCTGGCTCGTCAAATGGCAGGAAGCCATCGACTTCCTCGAAACCAACCACCGCAAACCCTCCAAGTTCATCCCGGAGGAACGCAACCTGCGCTCTTGGTGGAAGCACAACAAGAAGTTGATGAATGCCGGCGACCTGAAGCCGGAGCGGTTAGAAATGTTCAAGCAACTTTTGGAGTTAGGGGAGAAGTATAAACACGTGAATCAGTATCAATAATACACAAGGAAACATGGAGGAGAAACTGCATATCGGGAATCTTTCAGATTCAGATTTTATCTCATTCCTTTACTCAGAGAGAGAGCGGGAGAATAGCCTTAGTGGATTTCATGGATGGAACAACTGGGCATTGGCCGGTGCGATCGTTACCGTCATTTGCTCAGGTTATGCTGTTTTGAAACTCAATCCGTCACTTGATGTGACAAGAGTTTTGTATAATACAAGTTGTTTGATAGCGTTCTTCTTGGCATATCATTCTTGGACAAATATCTTCAGGCGAGAACGGGCCGTGGATTTCTCTAAGGTGAGAATGATGAAAGAAGTTATACCGATAATTAAATTGGTTTTCGTCTTTGTCTGTGCCATTGCTTCATCCATCACCATAGCCGTAGTTGACCGTTGTAATGTAGTATTCTGGTTATGGGTTTCTGTAATTGCCGCTTATATGATTACACTCATCATAGCACTATGCACAAAAGAGAAGGTCGTGCCATCCCTTTTCAGGGAAATGATGCTACCCTGGGCTTGGATAAATGCTGGATATGAGGCGGTTATAGGCGCTGTGTTCAGCCTCATTGGAACTCAGTCTTTCAGATTGGCCAGAAGGGCTATTCTGATTCCAGAATTTGAGTTTGCAGCGTGCGCGGCAGCTTTCTTGATTCTACTTTATATACTGTTCAGCCTAAACTTTGGCAACAAGGTGGTGCGTCGTTTCGATGCAATTATTGATCGGTATTTGTATGCCGCTGCAACTAAAGAGGAAACCTTCCACGAGATATCCAAGAATAGAATGGGGTATGGAGTTCTTGATGCCTGTTACAAGGAGCTCAAAGACGTAGAGAAAAGGACAAAACAGTGTGAGGACGAAGAAAAAGAACTTGCTGAAATGAGGGAGTATGTTATGACAGGCAATTGTGACCTTGCAAAAATACAAGATTATGATTCCAGGGTTGATAGAATTCTTGTTGATCAGCAGGCTGCGCTTAATCAGTCAAAGAGGCTGGTTAATAGGATGAATGAGATAGTGAAGGTGTCTTCTTCTTATGGAGACATCACAGAGATAAAGACAGTGTTTGATACAAACCAACAGTGTTTTGACCAAGTAAAATCGGTTTCTGTTATTGTGAAGGAAGTATCGCGGATGCTTCACGAGAAAGAGACGGAGATGTTGGAGGAAATAAATGCTGTATTACGGAAAGAATTAGAGGAGAAGAATAATGAACTGCGCGAGTTGAAGAATACCGATTCATGTGGGAAGGCTTAAGTTGAGTGGCGGCGGTTTTCAAGGTTATTATCATTAATTGCTACAATCGACTATGGCGGAATTAATAAAATACAGATCTCTTCTTGTTTGGGGAAAAATCGTAAAACCTTCTCCAGAAGAAATGCGCATCATCATAGATGATATTAATTCATTTCGACCCACTATTCTTATAGGAGACCAAGGTAGTGATGTGGTATTTGCGATTGTATATGAAGATGATAGTCCGCATATTCAACTTGACTTTTCAATTGATAAAGCTCCGCTTCATGAAGATGGAGTGTTAGAAGAAGGGACTCTAATGTTTGTGGATAGCATAGTTGTAGATCGTCTTAAAGACTTTTTGTTTGCAATCAATCTTGCATATCCAGGGCGTATCCATATCGTTAGGAGTACCCTTTATAGAGATGGAAACCCAGTTATGAAGTTAGCTTTCTCAACTGACATTTCTGGTCTTGCATATCAAGAATGTAAGTGGATTCCTTTTGAGAATTTAACAATTCAACAATGTTGGGGGTGGTTATGCGCGAAAACCCATTTCCTTGATGGTGTTAGCAAAACTTCTATTGACAGAGCGCTACACGCACTATCATACGAAAGTGAGGCAAATGAGGATATGTACATTTTCTATGTAATGCTTGGACTTGAAGCCATTTATAACGACGGGAGCAATATTGAAGAGTCTATATCTGCTCAGATGAGGAGAAAAGTACAAGCTTTATTAGGAGAAATCCCACCAAAGGCAATAAATGATGTAAAAAATATGTATAGACGGCGTTCTAGCCTTGTCCATGGCAGTGCAAATATATATAAATGTTGGGGAAGTGATAACTGCACTGAAGACGAGGCGGATAAGATTGATAAAGAGAGGAATTATATTATTACGGCTACAGGGATTTTAATTGCTACAATCCAAAAGTTCATTAAAGCAAATGCCAATGTAATAAAGGAAAAGGTGACTATTTCTTTGGAAACGGAATAGAAATGTCTCTATTATTCGGTGTCGAACAAGCTTTATAATAGGGACTATCGCGAAATAGGAAAAGTTCCTTGAAAATTTATAACAAATTGATTGTTAATGTGTTAAAAATTTTGTATCTTTGATATTAGGAATAAAAATTCCCCCGACCACCCTGGGAAAGTGTAAATCGGAGGAATCGAACTAAAAGTTTGTATGACGAAGGTAGAAATTTTGCTGAGATTGCACCAAATCTCCCGTTCTCGGAGTTCAATTTTTATGAACTTTACAGAGAGACTTTTGAAAAGAGTGAACTGGGCAGGATGAAGAAGTTCCTTCCTCTGCATGAGATGGCAGAGAGCCTCGGTTGGTGAGCAAGAGCATGATGCCCAAGCGTGGACGGAAGTCCTACTTCACCCCTGAAGGGAAAGTGGCGCTGATGTTCCTGAAGATGAAGACGCAGATGAGTTTCCCGAAGCTGATGGAGGAGTTGAACGGGAACATCCACTACCAGCTGTTCTGTGACATCCTGATTGATCCGACGCATCCTCTGACGAACTACAAATTGTTGGATGACATTGCTGCGGAACTGGCCGGAAGCCTGAAGATCCAGGAACTGCAGAAGGAGCATTACTCCTTGCGACGGGTCAAGGCCAGAAAGAAGGAGACGGAGATATTGTACATCTTCTTCGGTATCCACACCGCGAACGCGGTGCAGTTGGCGGAGAGGCTGATTGATCAGCAACTGGCGGAAGCTGCATAGTTTTAAAGCACAAACGGTTCCCCAATTGAGTCCTCGAAAGAGAACTCCTGGGTGGCGGTAGAAACACAACGCGAAATCCAGGTGATGAAGCCCGGACCAAGCGCAAAAATGATATAAAACGACGAGTTGGTTGCGGTAGCAAACAAGGGATGGCTCCACACCGGCTCAAATTGAAAACATTAAACGACAATCCCTAGTTTATGACCCGTAAAAAATTCTTTCCCCGCGACTGGCTCGGCAACCGTCCGTACAAGACGGTAGGGGAGGCCGATATCTACTATTCCGGAATTGCCAGTATGGTATATGACCTGCTGGAGGCCGGCGGAATGGAAAAGGAGGTCTTTAAGACCACGGAGAAAACCGTTCGTGCTGCGGCGGTCTTGACCGGGCTTTTTGAGGACATTATTTCCGGAACGGGGATGTGGGACCTTGTGGTATCGGAGTGTCTTCGCCGTTACGGGAAGATGCTTCCCTTCTATAATATGACGGATTATGTCCGGGGAGAAATCAACCTACAGGACGTGCAGCTTCTGCTCTGGGATCTGGTGCAGGCGCAGAATCTGGGCCGCGTGATGAATCCGGAGAATCCGATGTTGCAGGCTGTGAGTTCTTCTGTTTTTCTGCTTCTGGATGCTGAATACGAGTTTGCAGTAGAGAATGAACCGCTCAAGGCGTTCCTGACAGATCCCGCTATTGATGGCGACTATTGGGCAGTACGGCATCGGCTGGAATGGATCCTCCAGAGCAGCTTCCTTAACCATCGGTTTATCGGTGAACTTCCAGACATCCTGAAAGGACTGGAGGAGAGCGACGTGGCTCAGCAGATGGGAATGGGAAAGGCGGCTTATTATCATCAGGTTGATGCCCTTTTCAACTTCCGGGATAATCTTCTGTCAATGCGTTGCCCGGAGATTCTATCGGCCATCTGTGGTCTGGACGAGGATGGTATCATTGCCGGAATGCGCCTGCTGCCGACTTTTACATATGAGTACCTGGACAATGATGACCGGCTCCTCACCCTAAGCCGCGTTGTGGATGGAAAGGTCTTTCATGTGGAGATGGACTCCTTCGGCACATTGGATACCTCGCCCTTCAAGAAAGGTGTGACGGTGGTGAATTGCACCCTTGTGAACTATGGCAACAAGACCTACCAGATTGGTCTTATGAGCGTTCAGCGGGAGGGGGTAAAACTTTCCGACCAGGAGCGGAGCCAGCAGTATGCCGAGGTCGTAGAGAAGTTCCCGGCCGAGATGGCCAAGAAGTTGAAGAAAGCCATGAAGGGGCGTGAAATCGTGTTCTTCTCTTCCTTCAAGACACTGAAGAATTTCGTGGAAGCTACAACCGGTTTTGATATCGGCCCGGACCAATCGGCCGGATACAACCCCGAAGGACATTATATGCTCACACTGGATAGCAAGTATGGAATCTCCATCAGCGGCGGCTTCAACCATTGCATCTGCCTGCCGGACAATACTTTCTATGATAAGGAACGTGCCGGGAATGATGCTGTGAACTTCTTCGTCAATCCCCGCGCTTGCAACTATGATACCGCCTGTATGCTCCAGGATGCCGACGCCCTACCGGATGCCTACCTGGAAAGCACCCGGGGGCGCGAACATGGCCGCGCTTTCCTACATGAAAATGGCCGGTTCTTCACCGACTACTTCTTCCACCGGTATAGGGGTGACGAGTAGCGTAGCCTGACTGTCTTTTTGTTAACTATGACCCAAGATGAACTCTGGCTCACCAAATGGCAAGATGCCATCGACTTCCTGGAAACCAACCACCGCAAACCCTCCAAGTTCATCCCAGAGGAACGCAACATGCGCTCTTGGTGGAAGCACAACAAGAAGCTGATGAATGCCGGCGAGTTGAAGCCGGAGAGGGTGGAGATGTTCAAGCAGTTGCTGGAGTTGGGGGAGAAGTACAAGCACGTGAATCAGTATCAGTGATATGGAATCCGGTTATATAAAGCTAACTTGATTCCTCAACGATTTCAATAGATGCACCATTTCACACCGGATACTGTTCTAGAGGGAGAGATTTTCGTTTCCAGTAACCTTGACTGGGAGTGTGACCGAATTGGCCAATTGCTCTTTGAGTATGGTGAGAAGTTCATTGAACCTGCCTTGAAAGATGGGATGTACTCTTTAGCCGTGAAGTGGTATTTGCAGATGCTGGATTCGCTTACGGTTCACTATATTCAGGATGAGCATTGGACATATTACGATGACCTATACTTCCCAGACCAAGCGGTGAGTTATATCTGGGAACAGTTTGTTCCGCATATTCGTTTGGGTAAACTGCACGGGGAGGATTTGAAGACATTGGAAGACGGATTTGCTTTGATTGAGCAGACGGAAGCATATCAGAACTATGGCATCCCGTCGGGGATTCCGTTCAAGAACCTCATCGGAAACGTGATTCCCATTTTTCGGAAATGAAGATGCTTTGGAACGCATGCTTTGGCCGGTCGGTAAGTTAAAGACTGAAAGAAAAAACGAGTTAAATTACCCGGTTGTGCGAGCGATTAAGAATGTCAACGAAAATGAGTCGGAATATCCTTGAATTGAAGTCTATCAAGATTGCCCCAGAAAAGGTCCAAACCTTGGCGGCAGCAAAGCGTATCGCGAAACTGAAAGACTTTGATCTGAAGGAAGAGTACTTTGAGATGGTTTGTCATCCTGCTGATTTGGTGAATAACATCGCTTATTATGTTGAGGGTGATACTTACCAGGCAAATGTTCCAGTCGCAGACATCAAGGGGACACTTCATGCAAGTTATTATGATAACAACTGGCTGGTTATGATGATGAAACTGGATAGGCATAAGGATGACTTTGATGTGGAGAAGGTGAAGGAGGCCATTTTCAATACAAAGAGCTTTGAACCCATCCACCTTAGTAAATATGGAGATCTCTACTTCATCAATGGCGGAGGCAATCACCGAGTTTGCCAGGCTAAATTTCTCGGCTTTGAGACAGTACCATGCGAGGTGACAGAGTTTGTAATAGAAAAATAGGTATCGCCAGGCTAACGCCCGGCGATGCTTTTATCCCCACCCGGTCGCTGGCGCTCCCTTCCCGCCCATATGGAAAGCGGTCAAGCTCGCGTTCATTCCGGCGTGCGGCCACTTGCTCCGCTGGCACGCGGCCGTCACGCTCTCCAATCACGCCAGCTTGGCTCCAGTCCTCTGAGCACCTTCGTCGCCCAGGGGACTTCCGCTCTTACTGCCACGCGCCGGCGAGACTGTGGCCGCCGAAGCCGTCCACAGACTCGCTCGACCTCACGCACCAATGGCCCGCCCACGGCGCCCGTCTGTTCCAGACCGGCGCCCTGCTCACGCACTTAAAAGGAAAGCGGTCACGGTAGGCAGGACGCAGAAGGGCACAATGTCGTATTGAACGTATATAATCTGGCGACGAAAGGGACCCGCTACTCGGAAGAGTTTGCGGCTTTTTTAAAAGAACGTCTTGGATACCTCCCCAGTGACGGCACGTTCGCTGGAGTTTTACTATAAGATTAACGGGGACACGCTGGAGCGAGCCTACAAAGAACATCTGAGCGGCTATATGCACTGGGAGGATAAGTCCCATGCCGACAAGTACTTGGTCTTTCCGGAGAACTTTGGTCCGCGCATGAGCATCGATGAGACATCGACGAAGGACGGTGAACTGTTCACAATCCTCTCAAACAAGGATGGACATGGTCGAAAAGGCAGCATTGCAGCCATTGTGCGGGGAACGCGAGTAGAGGATGTCTCTTCGGCCATAAACCTTGTTCCGGATCTTATCCGCAAACAGGTGGGAGAGGTCACACTCGACTTCTCGGGCAGTATGGAAGCTATTGTTCAGTCAAGTTTTCCCTGGGCATACAAGACACTTGACCGGTTCCACATGCAGCGGATGGCCCTGGAGGCGGTACAGAACCTGAGGAGGGGATATCTTCGGGAGGCGATGTCGGCAGAGGCTGCGGCGCGCAAGGAGTGGCAGGAATCCGAACGGAAACGCCTCAGTCACTACAAGAAGGTGAAGATATACCTCAATGGAATCAAGCCTTTTCCAAAACCGAAGCCCTATGTCCCCAATCGACTTCCCAATGGGGATACAACACCTGAACTACTTACCAGGAGTATGTACTTGCTGATGACCTCAGCTGACAAATGGTCCGAGAGTCAAAAGGAAAGAGCCCGAGTTCTCTTTGAGCAATATCCTGATATCAAAAAGGCCTACGGGCTCTCGCATTCTCTCAGAGTCATCTTCAACAATAAAAATGCGACACCGGAATCGGCAAGAGAAAGCCTTAGAGAATGGTATGCCAAAGTGAAGACCTTCAAAAATGACGACTTCCATACACTGGTAGAAACCATACAATCCCGGGAGGAAGATGTGCTTAACTTCTTCCTCTTTCGCTCAACCAATGCTTCAGCAGAAGCCCTGAATACCAAAATCAAGGCATTCAGGGCTCAACTGAGAGGAGTAATAGATCTAAAGTTCTTCCTCTTTAGACTTACCAGAATCTATGCTTGAAGCACTATATGCTTACAATCTGAATCCACGGAAATAATCCGGTGAGCCCTTTTTTGGATGGGCTGTTTTTATTATCTTTCTGACTATCAACGACTTCCATAGCACGCAAATTGTGCCTTGGCTCTTTATTATTCTCCGATTCCCTCCGAAATCATCTATCCTGCCCTTGCAATCTCCCCGAAAACTTTCTATCTTTGAAACGGTTCCATCCGCCTGGAACACGGGGATTTACGGACACCGCTCCTGGATAGGAGCAGGCCCGATACCGGGGAGCCATCCTGGTCCAAATCCGGCCTCGCCCAGCCCGCTCGCGGGATAGGAAAGTCCTTCTCGTGCTCTGTCGGCAGGCCCTGGAACCCTCGCTCTGGCGGCCCTGTGGTGGCGCTGAACATTCCCGCAGACCAGTAGCATACGGCGCGCGCCCTGGAATCCGGCACTGTGATCATGGAGGTGAAGGATGGACCGTATGAGCCCACGGGGATGGAAGATATACTGGCTTTGTAATCGGCCTTATTGGGTGTGATCTCGGCATAGGGCTTCCACCAGTCGCTGGAAGACAAGTGCCATCGGATGCTGAATGCGGTGGAGCCAGGGACTGTGGTTCCCATCCATCGGCACCCAACGAAGGATGAGTCTTTCGTTATCCTGCGAGGCAAGGTTAGGGTGACTACTCACAATGATGATGGCTCTATCATAGAGGATGTGGTGTTGAGTCAGGAGAGTGGACTTTGTTTATCCCATGCACCTAAACCCCAATGAGCGCAAGCCCATCCACGAGGTGTTTGGCGAGGATTTGACGGTGTATAAGAATTTCTTCTTCATTGAGCCGCTGCAGTATCTGGAGTTCGTGTATCTAATGGAGAAATCGACGGTTGTTCTTACGGACTCTGGCGGCATCCAAGAGGAGGCCCCCGGACTGGGCAAGCCCATGCTTGTGATGCGCGACACCACTGAGCGTCCCGAGGCATTGGAGAGCAGCACCGTGCATCTGGTGGGAACCAACCACGACTTGATTGTTTCGGAAGTCTCAACCCTACTGGATGATCCCGTAGCGTATGAGAAGATGAGCAAGGCTGTGAATCCCTACGGTGATGGCAAGGCCTGCAACAGGATTGTGAGAGCACTTAAAGGTGAAGAAGTGGAGAGGTACGGGAAGTAGCTTGTGGTTCAGAGGTCATGGTTCAGGATTCACGGTTCAAGTCTAAGTCACACAGAAAGCACAAAGAACACAGAAAGGTTTACGCCAACGCTAACGATAACGAAAGGTCGCACAGTAGTATAGAAAAGTGCTCCTTCAAGCAATGACTGAATAAATAAGCATCAATGAGTGAAAACCAGATGGACATAAAAGTAAAGATTACTCAAGAAAGCCTGCAACCCAAACGGATTGGTCCAGAGGAAAAGGCATATCAGAGTGTGCGCGATATAGAGGAACGTCTCCAGAAAGGGGATGCAACGAATATCGCGCTGACTGGTCCGTATGGTTCTGGAAAAAGCTCAATCCTCATAACACTCAAAGAAGACTATCCTGAACACCATTACCTGAACATCTCCTTGGCTACACTCAAACCTTCGGATGCCATAGCGAAAGAGAAAAAGGGGAACGGGCAGGGCGAGAAGGGCGAAGAGGAACTCTCGAAACTGAATCTGGACAGGCTGATAGAGTATAGTATTCTTCAGCAGCTGATATACAAGGAAAAACAAGAGGTACTGCCTAACTCGCGGTTTAAGCGGATATTCCACCTGACAAGCAAACGGGTATGTGAGATAACGGCAGCCATCATACTGGCCGTGCTTGCGATGATTATACTCTTCGAGCCATCTTTCCTTAGGGTAGAATGGCTTTGCAGGGTGTTTGGCAGAGAGTGGATGAATGTTGCAGGTGACAGCGTGAGCATCATATACCTGCTTTGGTTTGCCTACAAGTCTATCTCCATGATAGTTCCGGCAGTGAGCAACATTCGTTTGAATAAACTCAATTTGAAGGATGGGGAGATTGAAATAGTGGAAAACACCTCTATCTTCAATAAGCACTTGGACGAGATTCTGTATTTTTTTGAGAAGACGGACTATGATGTGGTGATACTGGAAGACTTGGACAGGTTTGATTCCATAGACATATTCTTGAAGTTGCGCGAATTGAATCTGCTACTGAAAGAATCGAAGGTGATAGAACGGAAGATCTTCTTCGTATATGCCGTAAGGGACGATATGTTTCAGGATGCAGAGCGGGTGAAGTGTTTTGACTATATCACAACGGTAATACCCGTCATCAACCGCTCCAATGCCAAGAGCCAGCTGAAAGAAGAATTGCAGAAACGTGGTGTGACAGAGATTTCCGACCACCACCTACAGGAATTGGGTTTTTTCCTGTATGATATGCGTCTCTTGAAGAATATTGCCAACGAGTATGTCCAATACAGGGGGAAACTCTCTGAGGGTATCAGTAGTGAAAAACTGTTGGGGATGATTGTGTATAAGAACTTTTACCCACAGGATTTTGCTGATTTGCACGATTGTAAAGGCACTGTATATGAGTTGCTGAACCTGAAGGAAACGTTTGTGGCAGCCAAGATAGAGGAGCTGGAGGAGGAAAACAGGAGTAGGCGCGAACTGCGAGAGCAGCACCAAAAGGAAAGACATCTAAAGGAAAAAGAACTTAGAAGAATCTATTTAGAGGGCTATCGGGAAAAACTGATTCCTTCGATGCAGCAGATAAAGATAGGGGATACCAATTATAACTTGAAGGACATTGCTGCAAATGAAAAACTGTTCGAGAAGCTTATAGGTAACAATATTGTTAACTACACATATATCGTACATGATAACTATTATGGTAACCGGACGCATCAGGGTTCGGGTAGCATCGCATTCGCAGAAATAGAGAATAACGTAAATCCTGTATCAACTTATCATGAGAGATTGGAAGCTTTGCGGGCGACATTTGAGGATTTGGAGAAGGAGTTAATAGATATAAGGAAAGAAGACATCCGCTCGCAGGCACTCAGCCAGATTATGAGCACGGTGGACTATGGCTCTATAGAAGCATATACCAGGCTGGAAGTGCCGCGTCTGATAGAATTTCTGGTGGTGAAGGGCTATATTGACGAGAACTACTATGACTACATCTCTTATTTCTACGCAAACTTCATCGATGTTCACGACTGGAACTTTGTGCTGGACCTGAAACTCAACAAGACGCATCCATACGATTATCATATCAATAATGTGGAGGCTTGTCTGGATGAGATTCCCAAATCGGTTTACAGGAAGAATGCCATCCTCAATATCGACCTTGTTGACTATCTGGCAGAGCATCAGACAGACCGTATGAATAAGATGCGGCTGCTGGTTCTGCTAAGAACGGCAGTTATGGGAAAGAAATACGATTTTCTGGCTGAGTATTATCAAAAAGGGTGTCAGCAGGATGTGGTATTTCCACTTTTATATGACCAGCATAAGGGACTATGGAGTGCCTTTGAAAATAAAGATGATGAAAAACAGAGTCTGAAGCTGAGTTGGTTTAAGTACGCAGAAAAAGAACAAAGTTGTGACGGAAGCAGAACTTGGCTTAACGATCACTTTGCTTTTATGACAGATAATTTGCTGGATATAGATGCAGAGTTTTGGTGCACACTAATAAAAGACGGGGAATATAAGTTCGAGGAAGTGAATGAAGTATCGGAAGATATTCTAAAAGTTGTCGCAGACGTCAATGCCTATAAATTATCACGACATAATATGGAGGTGCTTGTGAGTAGCCTTCTTGACATGAGACTTGATTCCGTGTCATACACTCTAGTAAATCAAACTGAGCACGAGCAGCTGATTGATTTGGTGGAAGAAAACCTCGGGCAGTGTATGAAGACAGTTTTTGCAGCGCCAGAGTCGGAAAAAGAAAGTATAGATGCTATATTGGGCATCATGCTGGATGCACAGGTGACGGAAGGAGAAAAAATAGCCTATCTGAAGAACCAGCAAAATAAGATTGACATCGAACAGGCAGAGCATAAGGATATAAAGACCTTGGCATTGAAATGCGACGTGGTAGTAGCAGACTGGAAGAATGTTGTTCATTATCTGAACGAGGTCGGTGAAAAGAAAACAGACGATACGTTGACTGCATTCGTTGATAAGCATTCCAACGAACTTGCTATGCAAGGCGTTGACCAGTTGTCCTCCGAGGATGTAGGGAATCTACTTAGTCAGTTTGTTAGTACAGACAATCTGAGCTTTGATTCGTTCGCCAGAATTGTGGGATGTTTTAGTAAGTGGTATTACGAGAAAGGTGTTCCTTCTATCGAGGAGCGTCGTGTGATGGTGCTAAATGAGAAGGGGATGATACATTACACGGCGGAGAATACGGAGAGTATCATCAGCAAATATTCTCCGGATGCATTGGTAGAATACCTGATTAAACATAAACGGGAATGGCTGAAACAGCCTGAGGCGATAGCATATAGCACAAAGGCTGCTGTAGGTATTTTGAAATCGGGCTTGACGATTGGTGAGAAAGCGGCCGTTATCCCTTGTATTGATGGGGCTGTGTTGACAGAAGAATTGGCGGATGAAATTATTCATGTTCTCAATAAGCAGGAAATCATGCTCGACAAGGACTTCCTGCTCATTTTGATGAAGCTGACAAAGATGAAGGACGAGAGGTTGAGGGTATTGAACTACACATTGGAGAAGAATGTATTTAATGAAGATGTCATTACCGCTTTCATAGAGACGTTGCCTTTCCCCTACAAGTATATTGCAGAGAAGGGAAAGAAACCGGAGATACCGAATGACGAAGAATCCTGGAGACTGGTGAAGGTCCTGAAGGAAAGATATTACATCTCTTCTTATTCAGAGACGAAAAAAGGAATCAGGGTGAATACGAAATTGAAATAGATGAATACGATTATGGGCAAGATATTAGAATGGATAAAGGACAACTTCTGCAGCAGCAAGACACCCTATAAAGAGATGGAAGAATACAAGGCAAAGTATCAGAATCCATCTTCAAAAGGGGTGGCAGATAAAGGGGCTATGAAATTTCTTTCTTCTTACAGTCAATGGAGGGTAGAGGTAGAATTGGTGCACCCATCTAAGACGGGTTTAAAGCTTGGCGAGAACCTTTATGGTGAAGTACTGATTATTTTCTCATCATGTTTAGATAAAGGAACCCTACTGAATGTAGATAACCTGAAAGTGCTGGAAGGGGAACTTGTATACTTCGATGAGAAGACTGGGTATAAGTTCAACTATGATGAGGCGCTTTGCTTCAATTTAGGTCTGTTATGGCATAAACTTGGGACTGAATATGATGATAAAGCAGTAGCATCTTTTAAGAAATATATTCTTTCAACATTATCACTGTCCAATAATACCGCATATGGAATAGACGAATGTTACGCATTTAAACCTATTACGAACTGGTTGTATTATTCTTTAATGAATGGGGAGTTGAATATATCTTCTCCAACGACATTTAACGATCCTTTTGACTGTCCCATCATTCAACTTCTTGAGAATGAAAATGATGATGTGACTAAGTTGATAAGCAGGGCATACAAAGGCTGCTTGAAGATTGTTTGTTTTATGAGTAACAAAACACTACCTACATCGGAGAATTTTACCAGAAGGCCAAAGCATGACAGTGACGTGCCTGAGTATTTGAACGAACTGATGTGGGCGCACTACGCTGATTTTCACAAAGGAATCTGTATAAAGTATCATTTTGAGGCTGAACAAACAAATCTTCCGAAGAGTACAAATACTGCAGTGTCATACTTTAGGGATGTAAACTATAGAGATGATATTTCACTGCTAGGCAAGGATGGGATTATTAATATGCATGATGCCTTTTTCGTAAAGAGCAAGGCTTGGGAATATGAGAACGAACTGCGCTACCTTTACTTTGATATCAATGGAAGTGGTGATCATCAACAGATAAATATCCCCAATTGTATTTCAGCAATTTATTTCGGACTAAGGTGTTCGGATAATGATCGGAAGCTAATAATGGATATGATGAAAGGCAAGAAATGGACTACAGTAGAGCGTAAAATGGGTGCGCCTAATAAAGTAATAGAACATGATGTAGAGTTTTACAAGATTGTCAGAGATAGGACGTGTTTTGGGAAGCTAGTAGCAGAAGAAGTGAAGCATTACCGTTCTTAAGATTTGCGATGTTATAATAAGCGACAGAGCTGAGCGGTCGATACCCACAAACGATAAGGTTATGATATTGAAATTTTTGTTTGACAGGATTGTGGCATTGATAGGATTATTGTTCCTATGGCCAGTTCTTGTTATTGTTGCTATACTGATTAAGGTGAAGATGCCTGGAGGCCCTGCGTTTCTTTGTACAGAAGCGTGTGGGTCTTAATGGGAAATTGTTTAAATGCCATAAGTTCCGCACAATGACGGTGAAGCACAATGGCAGCACAGTTTCTGTTGCTGGAGATAGCCGTATCACTCCTCTTGGGGCTAAACTTAGGCACTGGAAGCTTGATGAGCTGCCCGGGTTGTGGGATGTGCTGATTGGCAACATGAGCTTTGTTGGACCTCGTCCTGATGTGCCTGGCTACGCGGATAAACTCGTGGGGGATGACAGGGATGTGCTGAAGTTACGTCCGGGGATTACGGGGCCGGCTACTTTGAAGTATCGGTTGGAGGATGAGATGATTTCAGAGTACGTTGCTGCCCGCCAAGCAGCCGGAGATACTCGGGGAATGCAGGAGATTGCGGTGGAGTATAATGATACTGTTATTTATCCTGATAAGGTCAGACTTAACTGCTATTATTATCGGCATTATTCTTTTGTTAAGGATATACAGATGATATTTTGTACTGTTCTGGGGCGGAAGATGGCGTATGCGGGGGGAGGAGATATAGAATGTGGGTGGGGATGGGATTGTTGATGATCTTTTCTTTGTGAAGGGTGCAACTGGAGAGGAAGAATGAATTTCTATCGGCTTGGGAGTTTTGACAATAACGCTAAATCTTTGATAAGATGAAGGCTATTTGGATTTTTCTGTCACTGGTTTTTGGCGTGCTGTTTTTCCTGTTTGGCTGTTCTGTGGGAGCTGATATGGTTCAGTACTTCGGCGCTGCGGTTTTGCTGCCCTGATTGGCCTGCTGGAGAAGATTTGGCCGGAGGAGAGGGGGTGATATCGGCCCGGATGAATGCGTGTGTGTGCTTCGAGGGAAGATGAGGTATTGGGGGAGGAGGAAGAATGATTTATTCTCAGGGAATATGGATTGACTGTTCGTTTGATGATTAGTGTATTAGCCGTTATAAACTATGCTTGCATATAAATATCGATCAGGGAGAGGAATGAAGGATTGTAATGGAGTCGACTTGTTTGATCGTGACATACAGTTGCTATCTCAAGACTCAATTTATATCCCTACAGTTGAGCAGTTAAATGACCCTTCTGAAGCTTTAGTTGATGACCGAACGTTCAAAAGGCTACTTGATTTATTTACGCCTTTTACGTCCAACGCCGCGGCAGAAAGTGTGAAAGAGAGTTTTAAGGGTCTCATAGACAAAATACATGCATCAGGTGTTTATTCTCTTTCGAAGGAGATTAAGAATGAACTGATGTGGGCATACTATGCAAGTGGACATAGTGGATATGCAGTTATCTTCGATACAACCGTTCTTGCAAAGTCATTTGATAGCGGGAAATGGGGCGGGATGTATGAATTTGATGTGAAATACTCGCCAGTTGTACCACAGTTTGATATATCAAAGATTTCTAATCAAATTGAGACACTAATCTGTTTGGTTGGGACAAAATCCCAAGTGTGGAAACACGAAAAGGAGCACAGGCTGCTTTTCGACAAAGGAGGGGCCTGTCTTAAAATTGATTACCGTGCTATCAAGGGATTTGTTTTTGGCTGTCGGATGCCACAAGGGGATATCGACTACGTTATGAAGCAGTTCGCTGGTCGGGATTTGGAGTATTCCAGAGTTGAATTGATTGATAATACCTATGAATTGTCGCTCAAAAGACAGGAAGACAAATATCCCAATGCTGATAAGTATTGCCCAAATAAGATAAGTTATGACTTGGATCATCTTTTAGAATGTGATAAGTATTCATTAGGTGTGGGGTATAAATACAAAGGATTGGTGGATGAGGCATTAAAAGAGGTATGTCGTGAGCCTTTTGTTACAGGCATCAGTCATATTGTTGTGACAGATGACGGGCGGTATCCTCATATTATGGTTTGGACAAGTATAGATCAACCCGGCGTTATTCGGAAGATGCGAGCTTTCGATTATGATATTGAGGATGGGAAGTTGGTGAAGTCTGAATGATGATTGAATGCCATTAGTACTTGACGAATGAAAGTAAGTGAGAAGGGTTGTAATAAATGTGAGGTGAAGTCGTTATCTTTGCGAAGAAAAAAATGAATGAACTATGGTAAGTAAGAAAGTTTGGGGTGGTAAATGGACTGAAGAAAAGTTGGATGCCTTTGAAAAATATGTGAAGGCGTACTTGACCATCATGAATAGCTATCGCGATATTCGCGGCTGGAAGCTTTTATATTTTGATGGTTTTGCTGGTAATGGAACTCGTAGTCAAGAGGAAGAGGAGCAAGAGGTGAAGGAGGCGATGGTAATCTTTGGACAAGAAGTGACAGTGGAAGATTTCAACGTGTATCAAGGCGCAGCCGAACGCGTGGTTAAGATTGAGAGTGATGGGATGCGTAGCTTCGACCAGTATTATTTCGTGGACAAGTTTGAGCTGAACTGTAAAGCCCTGGAGGAGAAACTCGTGCCATATCAGACAACAGGAAAGCGACATCACCTTGCTAAAGATGCAAACGAGGCTGTGCGAATGTTAGGAAACACACTACGTAAATATAGCAGTTGTAAGGCCTTGGCCTTTCTTGACCCTTTTGGAATGCAGATTGATTGGTCGTCTATAGAACAGTTGAAAGACCAATGGGTGGATTTGTGGATACTTGTCCCCACGGGTGTTGTTATCAACCGTCTATTAGAGCGGAAGGTTGATAAAGAAAAAGGTCTTGCTCATGCAGAAAAACTTAAGTCTTTTTTTGGAATGAGCGAAGAGGATATACGCGGATACTTCTACACGGAAAAACAGGAGCAGACTCTTTTTGGAGATGAGGAGATGATTATCACTAAAGAAGAGAATGCGATAAGAAAAATAGCACAATTGTATGTCGAGCGGTTGAAACTTGTGTTTCCATACGTTACAGAAGACCCTATGGTGCTGTACAATACACACAACGTGCCTATTTATCATTTGGTGTTTGCCTCGAAGAATAAAACAGCGCTTAAAATAGCTCAGGATATTATTAGGAAACAATGAGTACATCGAAAATAGAATGGACAGATGCTTCTTGGAATCCGATTACCGGGTGTACCAAGATTTCATCGGGCTGTCAGCACTGCTATGCAGAGGTAATGGCCCGGAGGCTTTGCGCTATGAGGGTGGATAAATACAAGAATGGATTCCATGTGACGCTGCATGAGGATTGCCTGGACGAACCTGTGAAGTGGCGTAAACCGAGGATCATTTTCGTATGCTCAATGAGCGATTTGTTTCATAAGGATGTGCCTTTCGAGTTTATTGACAAAGTGTTAGCTGTCATTAAGCGTACCCCCCAGCACAAATATCAGATATTGACAAAGCGTGCAGATAGGATGGCAGAGTATTTTTCGACCAGAGTTGTGCCTGAAAATGTATGGTTGGGTGTAACCGTGGACGTGCAGACCTCGAAACCAAGAATTGATGCGTTACGCGGTATAAAGAATGCTCCTATCCGGTTTTTGTCTTGTGAACCTTTGCTGGAAGATTTGGGGATGCTGGATTTGACGGATATTGACTGGATAATAGTAGGAGGTGAGAGCGGACGCCAGGCACGACCGATGAAAGAAGAATGGGCTTTGAACATTAAAGAACAGGTGGATGCCGCTGGAAAGGCCTTCTTTTTCAAGCAGTGGGGGACATGGGGCAGTGATGGGGTGAAACGCGATAAGCATAAGAATGGCAAGAAACTACTTGGTGAGGTTTGCCAAAAAATGCCAGAGGTGAAATAGTTTATCCAATATAGTAGGAATAGTCATGGATGCAGAGATAGAATTGACAAAGAAGTTGATAGAAATACTTGCGAAGCAGGATGCGACTCCAGAAGAAAAGAAGGTACAAGCCCTCATCATGTCTGCTCTTCTTAGCGATAACTTGTCCGCTTTCATAAAAGAGGTCGAACTTGCTTCTCAGGGGATTGGAAAGATTCGCACAGAAACCGTGAGAGGTATGGTGGAGTATGCAAGAGCCCATAACGAAGCGCAGATTAGAACTTTATACGGCGCGACTGATAGAGTTGAGGTGATAGTCGAGCAAGAGAATAGTCGGTTGACCGAGGTGGAGGTCTGGGTTCGAGGGACATTATCTTATCTTGGACTGTTGCAGGATTGAGACTCAAAAATAGTATTATGATGCTGAGGATTTGACAACACTAAAGGGAAAGAGATTTGAGTTGTATAATGTGGTTTTTTTGGCTACCGTAGCAATACAAGATTAATAACTGATTAACAATGGACAAAAGCAACCAACCAATGAAAACCAGAGTATATTATGGTGAATATACTCTTCGTCACTGGGTAGATTTGATGCTGACAAGAGGTATTGAACTCCCTGAATACCAGCGCAGTTTCGTTTGGGAGGAAGATGACATGAAGCGTCTACTTGCATCACTAAACTCTGGGCAGTTTATCCTTCCTGTTACGATAGCTCACTATAAAGACGAGGACGGAGAACAGAATCTGATTTTAGATGGTCAGCAGCGATTGACCTCTATACTTTTGGCATACCTTGGTTTTATGCCCATTAAGGAGAAGTTTAACTATACTAACGTAGAACTCGCCAACGGGGATGATAGTGAAGAGGATGGAAAAGGGAACTCAATGGAGTGGACATACAAGATGCTTCTTAACGATATACAGAAGGAGAATACTGTTTCCAAAATAAGGGCGCGCTTACGAGAGGAGGAACACTACAAAGAGTTTAAGGTGGCGATTGATGGAGACTTGGAAGAGTTTTATGATAAGGTATTCTTGGGTTTCTCATTCATCATTCCGGCAGAACAGGACGCAAATGCCACACAGCGTTATTTCTCTGCGCTATTTAGGAATATGAACTATCTAGGTAAGAAACTTTCACCGTTAGAGAGCCGTCGGTCTTTGTACTTTATGAATAGAGAATACAAGGACTTTTTTGACGGGAAAACTAAGGAGGGGGATGATGTTCTTTGTAACATAAAAATTATTGAGAACATGCAACCAAAGAAAATTGACTTCCTGAGGTATCTGTCTATGTTGTCGCAGTTGACGGTAGTGAAGGACAATGAACTGAAGCGGGTGATGGTCGGTTATTCGGCATATAGTTCAAGGGAAAACTACTATGCGGATTATGTGTCATATATTGTAAATCTCGAACAGGAGAATAGAAAGGATAAGTTTAACGGGTTTAGTATGGAGAAGACATTCCCGAATCACGCTTGGAAGGAAAGATTTCAGACGGTAAAAGAGTTTCTAGAGAGAAATAAGGCGAAACTTGGATTAGATGAGAAGTACGGCGCATTTACGTCTTGGATAGATGCGGATTACTGGTTGTTTGGCTTGTTGAATATGGTCCTCTTTAAAGGGATGACTCTGGTAGATGAAGATGTACTGACTGCAGAACTAATTTGTGAAATAAGGACAAAACGTCAGCAGAAAGAAGGAGATCCGCCAACGGACTATCAGAGGAATCCGAACCGGATTGGAAATTTGCGAGACAGAATAGGACGGTCGTTAGCTATTTATGAACGCCATGCAAAATAGTTCACAGCGGAAGTTCATATTGACCCCTATAGCAAACATTTTACAGGACACTGTTACAGCCTGTAATGGAATCGGCCGAGGGATAGAGACGCAGGCGCTTGGGGAGTATGTGCTACAGACGACGTTTCTTAAGATGACAGGGGCGTCTGAGCAGAAACTCAAATGTATTTGTTGGGAGATGGCGACGAACGATTATGACTATCGCTATCGCTATTTGAGGAAGAACTACGGCGAGTGTTCGTCGTATGAGGATAAGAGTAGTATCTACAGAGATATGGTGGATATGATTGTGAAGTTGGAACCAAATTTTTCTGTATCGAATCTTTTTGGGGATGTGGATATAAGTTCGAAAGAAAATGAATTGATTGAAAAGAAAATAAAAGAAACGCAGAAAAGACAAGAGGTGCAGAAAGGACGGAAATTGACTGACGTTGAGGCGCAGAAATTGGCTGATGGGATGAGGGCACATTGGGGCAAAAAGGGGCTTTGCGAGAGAGAACGTGCTATCTTTAGTCGAATTGTACTTTTTGAGAGTATGCTGGATATGGTAGTAGGAATCATCGGAGACACGTTGGTAGCCCAGTGGGAGCAACACAATTATCTTAATTACGTCAAGTGTTGGAAAGGGTTAGCGAGCGGTGATTATGCTTTGGGAGATATGTTATTGGGAAAGACATTTCAGAACTTCTACACGGATGTGGTTTATAAACATAGGAATCGCTGTGCGCATAATTTGGCATCCTTCCAGAATGACTTGCCAACGCTAAAAACGCTTATTGATCCAGGATTTGTGTATGATAATTACTATATCCGTTTTTCTATGATAATACTACTGGACGAAATATTTGTTCGGTTGTATAAGAAGTATGTGGATACGTTGGGGCAGTAGGTAATTGTGCAATAGAATTGTCGACAGTAACATTCCTATGTATGGTGAAGGTATTATTACCAATTTTTGATTTACGTTATCGTTGACCGGAAGAGAAAGGTTAAATTTACTATGTATTCCATAGGATATGACAAAAGATGAATTTACCGCCATTAACGTTTCTTTTTATCGGAATATGAAGTCTGCGAGTGCACTGCCAGTGACCATTGGTCAAGTGCTTAAGGCCATCCGTGGCTCTTTTTATGAACAGCAGGTGACGACTATCCGCCAACTGAAAGCCCAGGGGAAACAGGAGGAGGCTAATGAGATAAAGAGTAATCTGCATGCGGCCACGTTTTGTGCCACATTCAGTGGCCGCAGGCTCAGCAGCCTGTATCACACCTACAATTCACTTATGGTGATAGACATTGACAAACTGCCAGAAGAAGAGATTGTAAGAGTGGGAGATTGTCTAGAAGCATGTTCTTATGTTGCTGCTTATTGGAAATCACCCTCAGGGGCGGGATGGAAAGGCTTGGTGCCGCTGAACTACGTGAATCAGGACAAGAAAACCGACGTGGTGGATATGCACCATTGGGCTTTCAATAAGTTGGAAGAGATGTTCAAAGCTGACTATAACATAACGCTGGATGCCAGCGGAAAGGATATCACGAGGCTTTGTTTTATGAGCTGGAGCCCTGAGTTGCGGCTGAAAGACACCTTTGAGAAGTATGATGTGGATTTAGAAGAAATGAAAGCGACAAAAAAGGTGCGCAAGAGTAATGGGGAAAAGATGCCGGTGCTGAAGTCTTCAGGTGAACCCATACAATGGAATGTGGTGGACGGTCAGAAACAAGGGGACAGGACAGGGACCTCCTACGACCGACGCACCCTGGAGCGGATATACAAGTACCTTTCTGCAAAAGGAATGAGCATTACCTCCACCTACGAGGAATGGGTTAAAGTGGCATTTGCCATAGCTCAGACCTTCCATTCAACTTACGGTAGAAAGATGTTTATGAAGCTGTGCGAGCTGGATGGCGCGGATCACAACGAAGAGCGTAGCGAGCGACTGATTTACGATGCATATACCACGCCCGAAAAAAGAAGTGATTTTTCATCCATCATATATTTGGCTAACAGGAAGGGTTTCATCAGATAGTTTGGAAGGACGTCTGCCGCAAGGTAGGCGCCAGGTCTCGATGCCACCGAATGGAGTTATGGCGACTGGCATATAATGAAGCCACCCCCAGTTCTCTGTATCAACGAAGTTAAAAATACACAAATAATCTGTTAATGGCCCTTCCTTTTTTAGAACAATACATCACACGCGAGGCAGTGCTGAAGATACTGATTCACTACCGCTGTAAGGAGGCGGAGCGGATTCAGCGTGTGCTGGTAGTGGATGACCTAGCCGTGAAAAAGGAAGATGATGAAAAAAAAGATGAGAAACAGCGTCATGAAGAGCTTTACGGGCTGTTCCCGCCAAGAAGGAAGTGGATTCACGTGGGTTTTGATAACCGGAAGAACCTGACGCAGATTGACAAGAATGAGAAAAACCTGCTCTATACCGTATTGAAAGAAGAGGGGAAAGAAGGTGAGCATGCAGAATGGTATAAACGACTTGATGCGAGGATAAACAAGATTGTCAGTGCTGCCCTGACAAGCCATGTGTTGTTTGCCAGACCTACGGTTGCCGTTATAGAAAAGAAGCGTAACGAAAAGGACAAAACCATAGAGTGCAGACCTATCTGCATGTTCAAGACGCTGGATGAGAGAATCTACGCCTCGCTTTACAACAGGGTGTTTACCCATTTGCTGGATAACCTGTTCTACGAGAAGTCATTTGCCTTCAGGGTGGCTAAGAAAGGCGACCCGCAGATGCTGCACTTGAAGGCAGTTAGGAACATCAAAGAATTCCGGCGAAAGCATACGGGGAACCTATGGGTGGCGGAGTGTGACATGAAGAAGTTCTACGACACACTGGACCATGACCTGATAAAGCGGCGTTTCAGCCAAATGCTGCACTGGCAGAAGCGCGACGGCTTTATTACCATTGAAGAATGGCGTATATTGAAGCGAGTTATCTACTCATACGTGAATAGCTTCAGTTTCTATCAAGATGTATATAGATATAACAAGAAACCTAGCAATCCCATTTGGAAGAACATCAGAAACAGCAGGGGATATACCAAACATATCAAATGGATTACTGGTGACATTGAGGCGAAAAGGACTGCCAGGAAATGGCCTTACCGAACGAAAGAGCATGATAAACATCAGTTGGGCGTGCCCCAAGGCGGTGCACTGTCTGGTATTATCGCTAATGTGATGATGCACTTCACGGATATGAAGTTGCGGAATTACTGGGAGGGGAACAAAGATTTCCTCTATGTGCGATTCTGCGACGACATGATTATGATGAGTGTGGATAAGATACAATTGAAGGGTGCGTTTGAATGCTACCAAAAGAGCATTGAGACGAGTCATCTGTATATGCACCCACCAGTGGCTTTCACAGGGGAAAAGATGAGGGCTTTCTGGGACGGAAAGACCAGACCACCATACAAGTGGGGAGTTCCTGCGAAGGATGTGATGCCTTGGATCACCTTTGTGGGGTATGATGTGAATTGGGAGGGAGATACACGAATCAGGAGATCATCCCTGGACAAGGAAATCAAGAAACAGTATGAAAAGGAGATAGAGATAGAGCATCTGCTGAGCACTAAAGGCGGCAGGAATCCGCAATGGTCGAGAGCTTATATTATGAATAGTCTGCACAAAAGGTTGATTGGTATGAGCGTTGGGCGAGTTCAGATTTGGGACTACAAGACCCATGGCAACAATTACAGCTGGGCAAGGGCTTTCACAGAGCTTACGGATAACAAGTGGGCAAGGTGGCAGTTGCGGCGGCTGGATAAACATAGAAGTCAGATGATGAAGCGGCTAGGTAGTTTTTTGTTATCGTTAAACTATGACGAGATCAAGCCGTCGGATAAAAGAGAGCATACGGATGCATTATTTTATTATGGTAAACCATTCAGCTATTATGGTCAAGTCTTGAAAAAATGGTAATCAATTGCTGATAATTGAATAAATGGCTAAGATATAGTTGAATGTGAATAGGAAAAGAGTTTTTATTGTTTTACTTGTGAGGATGAATATAAGTTCCACCATGTCCAGATGCGTTAGTCGGATGGTTAATGAAATGATGCTATGACTCAAGACGAACTCTGGCTCGCCAAATGGCAAGAAGCCATCGACTTCCTGGAAACCAACCACCGCAAACCCTCCAAGTTCATCCCGGAGGAACGCAATATGCGCTCTTGGTGGAAGCACAACAAGAAACTGATGAATGCCCGGGAGATGAAGCCGGAGCGGGTGCAGTTGTTTGAGAGGCTGTTGGAGTTGGGGGAGAAGTATAAGCACGTGAATCAGTATCAATAAACCTTATGCATGGAATCGATAAAATCATTTCTAGAGAATTGGGACATACTTGGATTAACGATAGGTGCCATTATAAGTCTCTTGGTTGGATTGGTTTATAAAGGAATTAAGAATTTCGTTACAATGAAGCGCAGACCATACAACATTTCCCGGCAAATAGTCAGCCGTACTGTATATGACAACCGGCAGGAAGGCGACTTTACCATTACGGTATCGTACAAAGGTTCAGTCTATGAAGAACCGCTCACTATGGTTCGCATGCGCCTGTTGAATGACGGAATGAATGATATCAATTTCATTACCCAGTGTTCCGGGCCTCTCCGAATTGAAGTGACAGACGCTGCAATTGTTGACTTTTGTGTTGAACCTTCAGTAAGTGATATTGGCGCTTCTCTGGCGCTGGCGGGTGAGGGGAAATA
>Ga0256406_1002549_pt1 | contig 25336 bp, 20 predicted proteins | sample RumenRJG_03DNA_FD_185986 | JGI IMG/M metagenome (GOLD analysis project Ga0256406, IMG submission 185986) | Bovine rumen microbial communities from Lethbridge, Alberta, Canada - RJG_03 | ecosystem: Host-associated > Mammals > Digestive system > Stomach > Rumen | place: Canada: Alberta | collected...
GCGGCGTCCTGTGGCGGAGCTCCCATCTCTATCATCAGACAATACATTGAAAACCAGAATACCCCCGATTAGGCGCCTTATATCCCCGGGCTGAAGCCCGGGGTTTTACGGCGCTTTTTTGATAAGGATCTCTCAATCGGGCTTGGCTGCAGCGAGGAGGACGCCGGATTGGAGGAGGAGGTTCAGCTTGGAGATGAGACTGCGCAGAAGATCGAGGCGCTCTTCAATGTGCCTGCTGACGTATGGCTCAATATGGAAAAGCTCTATCGCTCAGACCTTGTGAAAGTTGAGAAGGAACTTGAGGCGGAGAGAAGAAAAGCCAGAAGGGCGCGCCGCTAGTGGCGGAAGACGGCATTTACCTGCCTGACCGCAGGATTAGGCCTTCCTGAGAATTCAAGGCCCCGGCAGGAACGTCCTGCCGGGGCCTTGCTCTCAGCGCCGCATCCCTTGGAACGACGCCATGCGCTCAGTCCGCCATCAGGCGAACGGATCCTCGAGCGTAATGGTCTGGTTGCGCTCAGGGCCGGTCGAAAGGATCGCGACCTTGACGCCCGAGAGCTCCTCGAGGCGCTTCACGTACTTGCGGGCGTTCTCGGGGAGCTTGTCCCACGAGGTGATCCCGAAGGTGCTCTGCTTCCAGCCCGGCATGGTCTCGTACACCGGCTCTACGCCCTCGTAGTCGTAGGCGGAGAACGGCGGCAGATCCCTTACCTGGCCGTCAGGATAGCGGTAGCCAGTGCAGATCTTGACCTCATCGAGATCGTCGAGCACGTCGAGCTTCATCAGCGCCAGCCCCGAGAGGCTGTTGAGCACCGCGCTGCGGTGCATCGCCACGGCATCGAACCAGCCGGTGCGGCGCGGGCGCCCGGTGACGGCGCCGAACTCCTTGCCGCGCTGGCGGATGTGCTCACCCAGCTCGTCCTTGAGCTCGGTCGGGTACGGGCCGCCGCCGACACGGGTGGTGTAGACCTTGGCGATGCCGAGCACGTAGTCGATGGACAGCGGGCCGGCGCCGGAGCCGGTGACGCAGCCGCCTGCGGTGGTGTTCGAGGAGGTCACGTACGGGTAGGTGCCAAAGTCGATGTCGAGGAAGGTGCCCTGCGCACCCTCGAAGAGGATCTTCTTGCCATCGGCGCGGGCCTTGGCCAGGATGTCCGAGACGTCGCCCACCATCCTGAGGAGGCGGTCGCGGTAGCCGTCGACCTGCTCCATGACGCTCTGAAAGCTCACCTCCTCGGCGTGGAAGTAGTTCTTGAGCATGAAGTTGCGGTAGTCGAGCAGGCGCTTGAGCTTCTCGACGAAGAAGTCCATGTGCATGAGATCACCCACGCGCACGCCGCGGCGGGCCACCTTGTCCTCGTAGCACGGGCCGATGCCGCGGCCGGTGGTGCCGATGGCGCCCTTGCCGCGGGCCTTCTCGGAGGCCTTGTCGATGGCCGGGTGGACCGGCAGCAGCAGCGAGCAGGACCCGTTGACGGTGATGCGCTCCTCGGCGTCGGCGACGCCGGCGGCCTTGAGCTCCTCAATCTCCTCGAAGAGGGCGACGGGGTTCACCACTACCCCGCTGCCGATGAGGCAGCGGCACTTGGGGTGCATGATCCCGGAGGGCACCAGCCTGACCACGACCTTGCGGTCGCCGACGACCAGCGTGTGGCCGGCGTTGTTGCCGCCCTGGCTGCGGACGACGATGTTGGCCTCGGAGGTGAGCAGGTCCGCCACCTTGCCTTTGCCTTCATCTCCCCACTGGGTCCCGAGCACAATCACATTCTTGGGCATTTCTAATTTCCTCGCGGCAGGACAAGGGCCTGCCTGTTGCTTCTAATTACTGCTGCTAAAAGACTTCGGGTTGCAAAAGCAAAAATCCCGCCAAAGCGGGATTTTAACTCATTGCGCTTATTCGGGGCGGCCGGCCTTCTGCCTGGTCGATTTTGATCCATCCCAGCTCTCGAAGAACTTGAAGAAGTCGCCTTCGGGCTTTAGGACCATGACGTCGCGGCCGGTGGTCATCGAGTTGCGGTAGGCGTCCATCGAGCGCAGGAACTCGAAGAGCTCGGGGTTGCGCCCGTAGGTGTCCGCGTAGATCCTCACGGCCTCGGCGTCGCCGTCGCCGCGCAGCGCGCGGGCGGCCTTCTCGGCCTCGGCGATCTTGACGGTGACCTCGCGGTCGGCCTGGGCGCGGATGGCCTCGGCGTCCTTGCGGCCCTGCGAGCGGTGGAGCTTGGCCACTGCGTCGCGCTCGGCGCGCATGCGCTGGTAGATGGAGTTGGAGACCTCGGGAGGCAGGTTTATCTGCTTGATGCGCACGTCGACGATGCGCACGCCCAGGTCGCGCGCCGACGATCCGATGTCGCGCAGCGCGTTCTGCATGACCTCGTCGCGCTTGCTGGCCATGCTGCCGCCCTCGTCGTCCGTGCTCTGGCTGTCAAACTCGTCCTCGGCGCGGTCGGAGTTCTTGCCCGACACGATCTCCTGGATGGTGAGGCGGCCGATCTGGCTTCTCAGCGAGTTGTTGATCTTGCGGGAGAGCAGATCCTCGGCCTGCATGCGGTTGCCGCCTGCGGTGGTGAGGTAGTAGGTCGCCGCGTCCTCGATCTGCCACTTGACGTAGGAGTCGATGATCACGTCCTTCTTCTCGGAGGTGACGAAGCGGTTGGCGCTCTGGTCGATGGTCTGGATGCGCGCGTCGAGGATCTTCACCTTGTCGATCATCGGGATCTTGAAGTGCAGCCCCGGCTGCTTGATGTCAAGCTTGGAGTCCGCGCCGCGGATGACCTTGCCAAAGCGGGTCACGATGCCCACCTGGCCCTCGGTCACCACGTAAAGCGAGCTGAAGCCCAGGAAGCCTAGCACTATGGCCAGTGCAAGGATGATGTTGAGCCATGCGTTCTTCACTTTCAGTTCCTCCTCTGGCCGTAGCTGCCGTAGCCGGTGCCGTTGAGCGGCGGATAGCCGCGCGAGGCTGACTGATCAGGCTGCTGGCCCTGGCCTTGGCTCTGGGACTGGGACTGGCTTTCAGACGTCTTCCTGGCAGCCTCCTCCTTGAGCGCGCGCGCAGCCTCGTCGGCGCTTGCGCCCTGCGAGGCCTTGCCCTGGGCCTCGGAGGGCAGGGGCAGGTAGATCACGGGCGACGAGCCCTGCGGCGTGTCGAGGATCACCTTGCGCGACTTCTCCATCACCTGCTGCAGCGTCTCGAAGTAGATCCTCTGCCTGGTGATGTCAGGGGCCTTCTCGTATTCAGGCAGCACCTTCTCAAAGCGCGCGACCTCGCCCTGGGCGTTGAGCACCACCTGCGAGCGGTAGGCCTCGGCCTCCTGGCGGATGCGCTGGACCTGGCCGTCGGCCTTGGGCAGCACCTCGTTGGCGTAGGCCTCGGCCTCGCGCTTGAAGCGCTGCTCGTCCTCCTGGGCCGAGATGGCGTCATCGAACGCGGCCTTGACCTGGTCGGGCGCGCGCGCCGGCAGGAAGTTCATGTCGACTATCGAGAGCCCTGTGTTGTACGGCTCGATGATCGAGGTGAGGAGCTCCCTGGTGTTCTGGCGCACCATCTCGCGGCCGGAGGTCAGGATGTCATCCATCAGGGTGTGGCCCACGACGTAGCGCAGCGCGCTGTCGGTGGCCTCGAGCAGCGTGTGGTCGGGATCGGTGGTGCTGTAAAGGTACTTGACCGGATCGGAGATGCGGTACTGCACGTCCATCTCGACGATGACCACGTTCTCGTCCTGGGTGAGCATGGTGCCCGAGGACTGCAGCGCGCGCACCTGCTCGATGTCCACGACGTTCACGGTGTCGATGCCCGGGATCTTCCAGCGGAGGCCCGGATCGGTGACATCGTAGATCTTGCCAAAACGCAGCACCACGCCGCGCTCGGCCTCGCGCACGGTGTAGAAGCCCGAGACGATGATGCCGGCGAGCGCCAATCCGATGGCCGCGCCGATGATCGAGCCCGAGCGCCCCTTGCGCCAGTTGCCCGACCCCCCGGACCTGCCCCCGCCCCCGAAGATCTTCTTCAAGATGCTGGCGGCCTGGGAGCCCAGATCATTGCCGCGCGGGGGGTTGTCGCGCCCCCACGGATCGCGGTTGCCATTGCCGCCATCGTTGCTTCCGCCGCCGCTGCCCGGCGCGTTCCAGCCCATGGTGTCAGATGTGATCTGCTTCATTTGGAATGTGCGGGGACTGCCGTCCCCTCTCCTGACTTGCTTGAAATACAGAAATTCATGTACGCGAAGGGCGCGTGCGCTTGCTCATATTTCTACTGCACGCTGTCAAAATCGAACTGCCCGCTGTCCTTCCAGGGGGACTCTCCCCCGGCAGCCTCCGCAAGCTGCCCGCCGGTTGCGCTGTCAGTGCGCGCCGCGTCCTCCTTTGAGAGCGACAGCTCCAGCGTGAGCGTGCCGTCATCGGCGACGGACTCGGACTTCACGGCGTCAAGCGCGTACAGCATCGCGCGCAGCCTGCCGCCCCGCCCTGGGTCTATCTTAACAGCAAAATCGAGCTTTTCCCGCGAGAGCATGCGCCCGCAGGCCTCAAGCAGGCTGTCCAACCCCTCGCCGGTGCGGGCGCTGACCCATACCTTGGGAGCGACGCCCCCGCCGCCCTCGGCGGCCTCGGGCTTCCGCCCCTCGACGAGGTCGCACTTGTTGAAGACCATGATCCTGGGGACGCCGCCCGCGCCCACCTGCTCTAGCACCTTGTCCACCGACTCGATGTTCTCGTCGCGCCTGGGATCCGAGGCGTCGACCACGTGCAGCAGCAGCGCCGCGCCCGCGGTCTCCTCGAGCGTGCTGTGGAAGGCCGCGATGAGGTCGTGCGGCAGGTGGCGGATGAAGCCCACGGTGTCGGCGAACACCGCCCCGCCGAAGCCTGGGATCTCGACGTTGCGCAGCGTCGGGTCGAGCGTTGCGAACAGCTGGTCTGCGACGTAGACGTGCGCCTGCGTCAGGCGGTTGAAGAGTGTCGACTTGCCGGCGTTGGTGTAGCCTACGAACGAGACGGTGGGGACGCCGCGCTTTAGGCGCAGCGAGCGGTTCTGGCCGCGGCGGCGGGAGACTGCCTCGAGCTCTTCCTTGAGCTGGGTCACGCGCTCGCGCAGCGCGCGGCGGTCCAGCTCGATCTGGGTCTCGCCCGGGCCGCCCCTCAAGCCGAAGCCGCCCTTCTGGCGCTCAAGGTGGGTCCAGCCGCGCACCAGGCGGGCCTGCTCGTACTGCAAACGCGCAAGCTCCACCTGGAGCTTGCCCTCGTAGGTGCGCGCCCTCTGCGCGAAGATGAGCAGGATGAGCGCGATGCGGTCCATCACGCGCGCGCCCACGGCGCGCTCGAGGTTGCGCTCCTGCGCCGGCGAGAGCCTTGAGTTGAAGATCACGGTGGAGGCGCCGGTCGCGAGGACCGCGGCCTTGACCTCCTCCACCTTGCCGGTGCCGATGAAGTACGCGGCGTCCGGGACGTCGCGGCTGCAGGTTATGATCTGCGCCGCCTGCGCGCCGCTCGTCTCGGCCAGGCGTTCAAGTTCGGCCAGATCCTCGCGCGATTCCTCCCGCGGGAGCTCGACATGCACCAGCACCGAGATCCCGGGGGACTCAGTCAGGGGATCCTGCATCTAGGTCAGGCTCCGGCCTGGCCCTTTTGTTCCTCTTCCTTTTCCTTGGCCGCGGCCTCTTCAGGCGCGGGCATGGCGACGTTCACGGCGCGGGCCGGAACGATGGTCGAGATCGCATGCTTGTAGACCATCTGGCTGACCTGGTTCTTGAGCAGGACCACGAACTGGTCGAAGGACTCGATCTGGCCCTGGAGCTTGATGCCGTTGACCAGGTAGATCGAAACCTGGATGTGCTCGCGGCGCAGCGCGTTCAAAAAAGGATCCTGCAAAGACTGAACTTTTGCCATTTTCATTCCCGTTAATAGTTATGTTTTTACAAGGCTGCCAGGCGGGATCCCCGCCTGGCCCGGCCATGCGTATCGGGCTGCGCCACAGCCGCGGCGGCGTCCCGCCGCAGCAGAGGCGGCGGGATCAAGCATTGCCTGCCATTTGCCTGAAGAAAGGCCGAAGGCCAATCCGGCAGGCACGATCCGCCGCTTAATGCGCTTGTTTTGTCAGAGACAGGTTCATTATACATTCAACCGCAAGTGGTTGTAGCCAACGCCCGCCCTAGGATGCGGCGGCCTCGTCGAGCTTTTGCGCAAGCTCGACGGCCTTTGCCAGCGCCATGGGATCCGAGGGCCTGGCCGCCACGCGCTCAAGGCAGCCGTCCGAGGAGAGGCCGCCGCGCAGCCAGGTCATCTGGTGCTTGGCAAGGCGCGCGGTGGCGATGACCGCCTGCTCGACCATCTGATCGCGCGTGGTCTTGCCATCCAAGTGCTCCCAGGCCTGGCGGTAGCCCACCGCGCGCATCGAGGGCATCGAGAGGTCGAGATCGCCGCGGCCTCGCAGCGCCGCGACCTCGGAGAGCAACCCGTCTTCCAGCATGCGCATGAAGCGCTCCCTGATCCTCACCCGGAGCTCCGCGCGATCCTCGCTTGGGAGCAGCACTATCTCGGCGCGCAGGAACGGGCAGCCCTCGCCTTTCATGCTGTAGAAGGAGCTCAACGGCTTGCCGGTCATCTCATAGACCTCAAGGGCGCGGGAGATGCGCTGGCGGTCGTTGGGGGCGAGCTTCCCATAAAGCGGGGGGTCGACCTTCCTGAGCTTGTCGTGCATCGCAGGCCAGCCGATCTCCGCGGCCTCCATTGCGACGCGCTCCCTCACCTTGGGATCGGTCTTAGGCAGCGGCGAGAGCCCCTCGCACAGCGCCTTGTAGTACATCATGGTGCCGCCGCAGATCACCGGGAGCGCCCCGCGCGCGCAGATCTCAGGCACCAGGCGCAGGCAGTCTGCGCGGAAGTCCGCGGCGCTGTAGCTTTGCGCCGGATCGCGGATGTCGATGAGGTGGTGCGGGCAGACTGAGCGCTCCTCTTCCGTGGGCTTGGCTGTGCCTATGTCCATGCCGCGGTAGACGAGCGCCGAGTCGAGGCTTATGACCTCGATCCTGCGGACCTTGGCAAGCTCGAGGGCCAGCGAGGTCTTGCCGGTGGCCGTGGGCCCCAGCACCACCAGCGCGCGATCCTTCACCTGGGCGCCTCCATCATCTCCATGGCCATCTCCGGGATCTTCGGGTCGGCCGCCCCGCGGCCCATGATGGCGCGGATGGCATCCTCCGACCCTTCCTTTGAAAGCACCGCCTGGGCCGACGCGGCCCCGGTCCCCAGGCCCGAGGCTGAAGCCTCGCCCACCGCCCTTGCAAGCTGCTCCGGGCACTCCCCCGAGGACAGCCCCGAGGAGGCTGCGATCACGCTGAAGGCCTTCTGCGAGAACGAGGCGAGATCGCACTGGGCAAGCTCGAACGGCACCGAGAGGATCTCGGCGGCGCTCTTTTTGAGGGAAGCCTCGAAGCCGCAGCGCTCAAGCGCCGCGGCGTTTTGCTTGAGCGCCTTGAGCGTCTGCTCGCCGCACCTTATCGAAAAGGGCATCGCAAGCTTGTGCCGCTGCACGTCCCCGGCCCTGACGGCCTTTGCGAAGCTGCGCGCGGCAAGCTCGGCTGCCAGCGCCTTTATCTGAACGAGCAGGTACCTGCCGCCCATTCCGACCAGCGCCACCCCTGGGGCGGGCATGCCGAGCAGCAGCGGAGCCGAGGCGCGGCGCGCTGGAGCCTCCGGGATAGCCGCCTCCTCGGCCCTGGCGCGGCCGCGGATGCGCAGCTCCATCTGCCGCACCCGCTCCCGGGCCTCGTCCTTCTCACCAAGGGGCGGGAGATCGCCCAGGGCGCAGGGCGAGGACACGAACGCCCCCTGCCCGTCTGGGAAGTCGGGGAGCGCGCCGCCCATCCCCTGCGGCGCCTCAGGCAGGGGGGACTGCTGTTGCGGCGCGCTCGCCGCCCTAATGCGGCCATCGCCTTGCGGCCCCTGGGGCTTGAGCTGCGGCCCAGGCCTTTCCCCGCCTGGGTCCCTTGCATGCCAGGGCCTACCCGCTGCGCCGGAAGTTGAAGCATTTTCCTTGGCGGCGATGAAGGATCCGCCCTGCGGCGAAGGCTGCGCAGCCTGCATGGATGCATCAGATGGAGAGCGGGCGGGCGCAGGCTGCGCCGCGCCATCGCCACTTGGGGCATCAAGGCCGGCCCGGGCCGCTTTTTCCCCGTCCACGGCAGAGAGCAGCGCGCCCTCCTGCCGCTCCTCGCGCGCGGCGCACAGCGCTGAGAACAGCGCCTGCTCGATGAGATCGTGCACCGCCGCGGCATTGTGGAAGCGCACCTCGTCCTTGCGGGGGTGGACGTTGACGTCGACCTCGGAGGGATCGCAGGCAAGGTAGAGCACGCAGCGCGGGAGGGCGCGGCCTGGGGAGAAGCGCGAGCAGGCCTCGCGCACCGCGTGCAGCGCCAGGCGGTCGGCGATCGGGCGGCCGTTTAAAAAGAGGTAGCACTTCTCGGCCCCGCCTGCCGCAGCGTCCTGCGGCATCAGGGCGATGCCTTCCACCTTGAGCTGGGGATCATCGCATTGGACCTTGATGGGGGCCTCCGAGAACTCGGCGCCTGCAAGCAGCGCCAGGCGCCGCATGCGCGAGGGCTCGTCGGAGGCCGCGCGCGCCTTCTGGAGCAGCTTGCCGTCAGACCAGAGCTCAAAGCCTATCGCAGGGTGGGCCATCGCGCAGCGCGTGAAGACGTCGCGGATGCGCGCAAGCTCGGTGCGGTCGGATCTCAGGAAGCGCCGCCTGGCCGGGGTGTTGAAGAAGAGCTCGCGCACCTCGACCGTGGTCCCCACCCCATGGGGGCAGGGCATGACCGAGGCGTCCATCTCAGGCCCCAGGCAGCTTACGCAAAAGCCGTCAGGCTCGTCATGGGTGCGCGAGGAGAGCGTGAGCTTTGAGACCGCGGCTATCGAGGCGAGCGCCTCGCCGCGGAAGCCCAGGGTGGTGATGTGCGAGAGATCCTCCTCGCTTGAGATCTTCGAGGTGGCGTGCGGGGCCAGCGCGAGCGCCAGCTCGCCCTTGGGGATCCCGCACCCGTCGTCGCGCACCCTGATGAGCACGCGCCCGGCCCCCTCGAGATCGCACCTTATGGACCTGGCCCCGGCGTCCACCGAGTTCTCCAGGAGCTCCTTTACGACCGAGCACTGCCGCTCGACCACCTCGCCTGCGGCTATCTGGCCTGCCAGGCGCACCGAAAGCCTGCGTATGGTCATGGGATCACCAGCACCTGCCCTGCGCGCAGGTGCTGCCCCTGCTTGAGTAAATTGGCCTTGAGCAGCGCCTGGACGCTCACGCCGTTGTCGCGGGCGATCTTCGCGAGGGTGTCGCCCTTCCTCACGGTCGCCGTGCGCCTTTGGCCCTGGGAGGCCTGGCGCATCGCGCTGTCCTGGCGGGACTTGATGTTCTTCAGGGGATTTTGCTCGTAGTAGGACTGGATCCCCTTGAAGATCCTGTAGGCCATCTGCTTTTGGTAGTTGGGCTGGTTCAACTGGATCTCCTCGTAGGAGTTTGAGAGGAACCCGGTCTCGATGAGCAGCGAGGGGATGTCCGGGGCCTTTAGCACCGCCAGCGACGAGTAGATCGGGCGGGACTTGTAGATGTGCGTGAACTGCCCGACGCTCTTTAGGATCTCGGATGCCAGATCATAGCCCTCGCTGCGGGCGTTCTGCGATGACATGTCGACTACCGCCGCCTCGAGGTACTTGTCATCCTGGGTCGAGTTGATGACCTTGCCCGCCCCGCCGATGAGCCTGCCCGAGCTGCCCTGGCGGAGGATCTTGCCGTTCTCGCGCTGGGCGCGGTTTGAGGAGAGCAGCAGCACCGAGGTGCCGCGGGCGCTGGTGCTGCCCGGGGTCGAATTGCAGTGGATCGAGATCAGCAGGTCGGCGCGGTGGCGGCGGGCGATGGCCGAGCGCGCGTCGAGGTCGACGAAGCGGTCGGAGGAGCGCGTTAGCACGGCGCGCATCCTGGGATCGGAGTTGATGTAGCTGTACAGCGAGCGGGCGATCGCGAGCGCGACATTTTTCTCGCGCACCCCGCGCCTGCCGGTGGCGCCTGGATCCTTGCCGCCGTGGCCGGGGTCCACGGCGATGATGAAGGGCCGCGCCACGGCGGCCACGCGCACGGCCTTGGGCGGGGCGGCGGTGTCCTGCACCTCCTCGCGCGCCTCGCCCTGCTTAGGCTCCACGGTAGTCCTGACGCGGCCCTGGCCCTTGGAGCGCTCCTCGGCCTGCTCGGCCGCGTAGTCGCTGCGCAGCTTCCTCACCGCAGCGTCGTACTGCGCCGCCTGCGCCGGGGTCATCGAGCGGATCCCGCCCTCGCCCGGGGTCGAGTACTGCTCAAAGAGCCTTCTCTCGAGATCCTTGAGCGTCTGCGAGGGGGCCTTGCCGTTGCCGCGGCTTACCACCACCGAGGTCACGGTGTCGCGCACCGTCTCCTGGGAGGATGCCGCGCCTGAGGATGATGAGGACGAAGCTTGCGCCTGGCCCGCGCCGCTGTGCGGGAAGTCGACGACCAGCCTCCAGTCGGGGTTGCCGTCGCGCGGGGAGAGCAGGAAGGCCGAGGGGGCGCCGCAGCGCCCCGACGCGAAGGTGTAGACGAGGCTTGACCCCGAGCGCTTGCCCTGCGCCTTGCCGAGGCAGGAGGAGGATGCGGCGGGGACTGCGAGCGGGGCGCTCTTCAGGTTGCCAGGGGATTTTATGGTGATGGAAAGGCTAGATCCGCTGCGCGACTGCGACCAGGCGAGCTTGCCCGAGAGGTCGAACACCACCCGGGTCTTGTCCTGGTTTGCAAAGCTGCGCACCCCCTTGACGTCGGCTGCCTGCGAGCACGCAGGCCACAGCGCGATCGCCAAGGCAGCAGCCGCGAGGATCCTTCTTGCTTCCACCTTGTCCCTCAGGCCTTGAGGGCGCCTGCGATGGCGCCGAGCCTTTGCGTGCTGATGAGCGCGGATCTTACCACAGCGGTGCGGCAGCCCTGGCCGTGGGCGATGGAGACCACGGCGTCAGGCGGCGGCAGCAGGCCGCCTGCGCGATCAGGCCACTCGACCAGGCACAGCGCCTTCTTTGCAAAGTAGTCGCGCACGCCCATGTACTCGAGTTCCTCGGGATCGTGCAGGCGGTAGAGGTCGAAGTGGAAGACCTCGATGCCGCCGCAGGAGTAGGGCTCGACGAGCGTGTAGGTCGGGGACTTCACCATCCCCTGGTGCCCGAGCGCGCGGAGGATCCCGCGCGTGAGCGTGGTCTTGCCCGCCCCGAGATCGCCCTCAAGGAACACGAGCACCGCGCTGCCGCGCGATCTGGCCGCCGCGGCCAGGTCCGGGGCGAGCTGCGCCCCGAGCCTGAGCGTCATCTCCTCGCCTGCAAGTTCAAAGGTCTGCTCTGCCATTTGCAAGTCTCCTGATGCTGTCTTCAAGGTCGGTGGGCAGCGTCCCCGCCGCCCCGTATTCTTCCTCGGCGATCTCGCCTGCCCTGGCATGGATGCAGGCCCCGAACACCGCCGCCTGGCCCTGGGGGAGCCCGCCTGCGCAGAGCGCTGCGATGATCCCGGTTAAGAGATCGCCCATGCCGCCTGAGGCGAGCGCGGGGGATCCCCCTGAGATCACCGTGGTGCGCCGCCCGTCGCAGACCACGGTGCCCGCGCCCTTGAGCAGCGCCACGCCGCCGTAGCGGGCCTGCAGCTCGCGCGCGGCGGCCAGGCGGTCTGACTCGACCTCGCCCACGGTGCAGCCTAAGAGCCTTGCCGCCTCCCCCGGGTGCGGGGTGATGATGCGGTTTGGCACCGCCTGCGGGCGCTCGGAGGCGAGGATGTTCAACGCGTCGGCGTCGAACACGCAGTCGCGCCCGGAGTCCAGGGCCAGGCGCACGAGATCCCGGGCGCGCGGCGAGGTCGAGAGCCCCGGGCCTGCGGCCACGGTGCCGCACCATGCGAGCGCCGCCTTGACGGAGGCGTCGTTGTTGAAGTCCACGGTCATGAGCTCGGGGTGGACGCAGTTGACCATGAGGGCGCAGGCGGGATCGCAGGCCACCTTCACGAGCCCCGCCCCGGCGCGCAGCGCGCCGGTGCCGGCGATGGCGGCTGCGCCGCCCATGCCGCGGGATCCGGCGATGATGAGCACCTTGCCGTTGTCGCCCTTGTTGCAGCTGCGCAGCCGCTGCGGCAGATCGGGCACGATGTCGGCGTAGGCCTGGCGCAGAAGCGGCGAACCGCCGGTGAGCGAGCGGTCAAAGTACGGCTTGAGATCTACTCCCAGGCTGTCGCACTCGACCTTGCCGCAGCAGTCCACCGCCTCGCCGGTGAAGAGCCCGGGCTTTAGCGCGAGCATGCAGACGGTGGCGTCGGCCTGCACGCACTCCCCCGGGACGCAGCCGGTGTCGGCGTTGAGCCCCGAGGGCACGTCCGCGCTCACCACATAGGAGCGCGAGGAGTTTATGAGCATGATCCACTCGTCCACCGGGCTCCTGGGTGCCTCGCGCACCCCGGTGCCCAGGAGCGCGTCGATGATCGCGTCGGGCCTTGGATCGTCCCTGCCCGGGAGCAGCGTCTCCACGATGCCGCCATTTGCGATGAAGCCCTCGCAGGCGCGGCGGGCCTCTGAGCCATCATGCGGGGCGCCGGTCGCGAAGAGCCTGACCCCCAGGCCCTGCCCCATGAGCTCGGTGGCGGCCGCGTAGCCGTCGCCACCGTTGTTGCCGCGGCCTGCGAAGACCCAGACGAGCCGGGCCCCGGGCACGTCCCGGCGCACCGCCTGCGCAAGGGCCCTGCCGGCCCTCTGCATCAGGTCGTAGCAGTTGCCTCCTGCGCGCGCGGCATGGGCCCTCTCGATGGCCTTCACCTCGCTCGTCGTGAACATCTGGTAGGGCAAAGCGCTCATGTCATTCCTCCTTCCTTCCCCATTCTATACGCATGCGCAAGGGGGCCAAAGCCGCCATCGCGCCATCTCCGCGCCCCATGCCGCCTGCACTTTCCCTTAACCGTTCCTGAACATCGGGACGCTAAAATCGCCCCGTTTTTGTGAGTGGCGGCAAGGGGCGGCATGGCGCCGCGCCCTGCCCCGCGCCAATCTGCTAACCTTTGGGCAGAGGGGGTGCGCCCCCTGCTTTTGGACATCATAAGGAGCATCCATGCAGATCCTTGGAGTTGACATAGGCGGCACCGGAATCAAGGGCGCCGTGGTCGAGACCGCAACCGGGCAGCTCGTCACCGAAAGATCCCGCATCCTCACCCCCCAGCCGGCGACCCCCGAGGCGGTGGCCGCTTCGCTGCGCGCGTTCGTCGAGCAGACGGGCTTCAACGGCCCGGTCTCCTGCGGCTTCCCCTCGCGCATCATCCACGGCACCGTGCTCACCGCGAGCAACATCGACAAGACCTGGATCAAGGTCCCGGTCGAGGAGCTGTTCTCAAGCGCGATCGGCCGCGAGGTCTTCGTGGCCAACGACGCCGACGTCGCAGGCCTCTGCGAGCTGCGGCTCGGCGCGGCCAAGGGCGTCAAGGGCACCGTGATCTTCCTGACCATCGGCACCGGCATCGGCTCGGCGCTCTTCGTGGACGGGCACATGTACCCAAGCTCCGAGCTCGGCCAGCTCAAGTTCCACGGCGGCCCTGCCGAGCACTGGTGCTCGGGCCTGGTGAAAGAGAAGGAGGACTTGAAGTGGAAGGAGTGGGGCAAGCGCTTCAACGAGTACCTCGAGTACGTGGACTACCTGCTAAAGCCCGATCTCTTCGTGCTGGGCGGCGGCGCCTCCAAGAAGTTCGAGAAGTTCCAGGAGTGCATCAACCCTGACATCAAGGCCGTGCCGGCGGCGCACCTGAACCTCGCGGGGATCATCGGCGCCGCGCTAAACGGCGAGGATCGCTTGAACAGCAAGTCATCGCTTTGACAGCGCAAAGGCCATGTCCCTTGCAAGCAGGCCCCGCACGCGGGGCCTGCTTGTTTTCACTTCAGGATCCCGGGCCTGTGCCGTTCCTACACCGGCTCCAGGGCCTCGATGCGCACTTGGAGGCGCTCGGCGCCCAGGTAGCGGTTGACCTCGACGGCGTAGACCGCACGCACCGAGATCCCGACCTGCAGCGCCTTCTCGCGCACGAGCGCCCGGAGCCTGATGGCCTGGATCCGCTGCCCGTCCTTGTTGCGCAGGACAAAGCGCAGGTGGCGGTTCTGGATCGGCTGGACGGACATAACCTCGAACTCCCCGTCAAAGAGCGGCTCAGGGAAGCCCTCGCCCCACGGGCCGCAGCGCTCAAGCTCGCGCGCGAACGCGAGCGTCAGGTGCGAGGGCGGCAGCTCGCCGTCCGTCACGGTCTCCTGCACGGCTGGGCGGTCGCGGTAGCCTGAGACCAGGCGCTCGAAGGCGTTGCGAAACTCCTGAAGGCCGCCTGGCCTGATGGTGGCGCCGGCGGCCATGGCATGCCCGCCGCCAGCAAGCAGGAGCCCCGGGCACTCCTCGCGCATGCCCTGCAGGATCTCGCCCAGCGGAACCCCGGGGAGCGAGCGCGCCGAGCCCTTGAGCGCCCCGCCCTCCTCTCCGGTGAAGACGAAGCAGGGCACGCCGAAGCGATCCTTGATGCGCCCTGCTATGAGCCCTGCGATGCCGGGAAGCCAGCTTGGGCGGTAGAGCGTGAGCGATGCGGCATCCCCCATTGACGATGCGTCCTCGGCGGCCTCCTTGCAGAAGACGCGCTCGTAGTCGCCGCGGCGGCGGTTTGCCATGTCAAGCTGCTCGGAGAGCTCGCCTGCGCGCTCTGGATCGTCGGTGAGCAGGAGCTCGAGCGCGGGGTTGCCTTGGAGCCTGATCCTGCCCGCGGCGTTGATGCGGGGGCAGATCTCAAAGCCGATGGCCCTGGGGTTCAGCGAGGAGAGATCGCAGCGCACGCGGCGGGCCAGGGCGAGGATCCCCGGCACGGTGCGGCCGCGGCGCAGCCTCTCGAGCCCCGCCTTCACCATGCGGCGGTTGTTGGCGTCAAAGGGCACCACGTCGCCCACGGTGCCCAGGGTGACCAGATCGAGGAAGTCCGCCATCACCGGGCGGCGGCGGGTGCGGTAGAAGCCGCGGGAGTCGAGCTCGGACCTCACGGCGCAGAGCACGTAGAAGAGCACCCCGGCCCCGCAGAGCGCCTTTGAGGGAAAGAGGCTGCCCGGGAGCTTGGGATCGACCACGGCATAGGCGTCAGGAAGCTCAGGCGGGCACTCGTGGTGGTCGGTGACGACCAGCTCGATCCCGCGCCTTTGCGCCTCCAGCGCCGCCTCGGCGCAGCCGATGCCGTTGTCCACGGTGACGATGAGCCTCACCCCGTCGGAGGCGGCATCCTCCACCACCTTGGCGCTCAGGCCGTAGCCGCCCTCGTAGCGCGAGGGCACGGCGCACTCGACCGACCCAGGCGCAGCGCCCAGGGCGTAGAGCGCGCGCTGCCCAAGGGCCGCGCCCGTGACCCCATCCACGTCGTAGTCCCCGAATACCAGGGTGCGCACTCCGCCTTCTACCGCGTCGGCGATGGCCTGCGCGGCCTTGCCGATGTCTGGCAGGCTCTGGTAGTGCTCCATCCCCGCAAGGCTGCAGAAGGCGTCGGCGCTGCTCTTGACGCCGCGCCCTGCCAGCACCCGCCTTAGCACGGGATCGCTTATGTCCTGAAGCCCGCTCTCGTCTCCGCGGGCCCTCCTCGTTATCTTCACTCGAGCCTCCAGCGCCTTGCATGATACCAAACGGCGGTGGCGCCGCGGCCTTTGGTAGAATGGCCCAAACGGAGGGGCGTGATTTGGACCGGTACACGTCAAAGGCGGGAGAGTGGCGCAGCTGCATGATGCTGCTGCCCGTGGCAGCGTTCGCGCTCTTGTCGGCGGCAGCCGAGCGCGAGGGCGCGCTCATGCCGCGCTCCACGGCCTTCACCGCCTCAAGCGCCCTGATGGCGCTCTGCTTCTGCGCCATCGCCGCGCTCATCATCCCCTCGCGCCGCCGCTACCTGCAGATGGCGTGCGTAACCGCGAGCTTCACGATCCTCGCGGCCTTCGACTACTCGCGCTTCAACTCCTACTTCCAGTACCACACCGCCTGCATCTGCTCGGCGCTCTCCTCGGCGCTGGTGTTCCTGCCATCTGACAAGGAGGAGCGCGGCGGCGACACGGCCAGGCTCTGCCTCTACGGCCTGCTCGTGCCCGCCGGGGTGCACTTCCTGATCCTCACCTCGGTGCGCGCGCTCGACTCCTTCATCTCCCTCACCTTCACCTCGGGCTTCGTCACCTCGGGCCTGGCAGCCGCGGTGGTGCCCTGCTACACGGTGATGCAGACAATGGGCGTGTCAGGCCTCATCAACGCCGTCGAGTCGCTCCAGTACCCCGATCCGCACATCCTCGCCATCCCCAGCGCCGTGACGCTCACCAACCTCGTGAGCCTGCCCGCGGCGGCCATCGCAGGCTCGCTCGCCTCAAGCGGCGCCAGGCGGGTGTTCCTGACGCTCCTGGGGTTCCTCGCGGCCATCAGCGCCAGCTCGGGCCCCTGCGTCTCGGCGGAGCTGGCCGTGCTGCTCATCTTCTTCCCCGGGATCTACGCGCTGCTCCTGGCCTCCTCGGTGTTCGCCTACCTCTGCGCCTACGCCCTGCACGCCTCGGTGGTCACGAACTTCTACCTGCTCTACCAGCCAAACCTCACGCTCATCAAGACCACCGGCTTCTCGCTTGCCAGCGCCGATCTCGCCTGCATCGCCCTCTCAGCCGCGATCCCCGCGGCGCTGCTCCTGGCCTCCTCATTGTTCCTGCGCCGCCGCGACCGGGCCTTGAGCCGCCCAGGCCGCGCGGTGCGCACCGTGCCGGGCGCGACGCTGCGCTCGCGCCCCGACCTCATCGCGATCGCCATACTGCGCGCCTGCGGGGGGCTTTCAAACCTCTCAGGCGTCAACCGCCAGGGCCGCGAGCTCCTGCTTGGCACCTACGACAGCTCATTGGTGTCAGAGGACCTGCTCTCGCGCATCTGCGCCCGCCGCCCGTCGCACGACCGCGCCCGCGGCTACACCGCCTGCGACCTGGGCGCAAGCTGCGCCGTGGTCGCGGAGCGGTTGAGGGCGCTCTTGCGCCAGTGCGGGCTCCCGCCTGGCATGGCACCGCGCGGAAGCCAGGACTTCAGCATCCGCGACTACCTGATCACCAAGCACCAGCGTTCAAGAGGAGAGGGAAATGACCGCAGACAGCAACAGCAATGAATGGACCCAGATAAGGCTCCGCACCGACTCCAAGCTCTCCGACACCGTGTCGGACCTGCTCGAGCAGATGGGGGCGCTCGCCGTGACCTTCGAGGACGCGGCCGACAGCCCGATCCTCGAGCCCCGCCCCGGCGAGCGCAGGCTCTGGCCTAAGACCGACGTCATCGGGCTGTTCGCAAAGGGCACCGATCCCAAGCCCATCCTCAAGGCGCTGTCCGAGATCCTAGGCGACCACGTGCCGATGGCCGCCACCGCGCTTGAGGAGCGCAACTGGATCCGCGCCTGGATGGACCAGTTCAAGCCGGTCAAGTGCGGCAGGAGGCTCTGGATCTGCCCCTCCTGGCTGCATGTGGACGATCCCTCGGCCGTCACGGTCATGCTCGACCCAGGGCTTGCCTTCGGCACCGGCACCCACCCCACGACCTGGCTGTGCCTGAACTTCTTAGACTCGCTTGACCTTGAGGGCAAGACCATAACCGACTACGGCTGCGGCTCGGGGATCCTCGCCATCGCCGCGCTCAAGCTCGGCGCAAGGCAGGCCTTGGGAGTGGACATCGACCCGCAGGCCATCGAGGCCTCGGGGGAGAACGCCAGGCGCAACGGTGTCGAGGAGCGCTTCAAGCTCTGCCTGGGCAAGCCTGGCGGCGCGCCCAGGGCCGACGTCACCGTCGCCAACATCCTCGCAGGCCCGCTTGCCGAGCTTGAAGGGGAGATAGCCTCGCTCACGGCGCCAGGCGGCCGCCTGGCGCTTTCGGGGATCCTCGAGGATCAGGCCGACGAGGTCTGCCTTGCCTACGAGAAGGACTTCCGCATCGACGGCCGCGCCGTGCGCGAGGGCTGGGCGAGGATCGAGGCCACGCGCCGCTGAGTTTTTGCCCGCGCCATGGGCGCGGGCTTAATCAGGAACATTCAAGGCGCTATACTTTCCTGCTGGCTGGTTTTTTTTAGGATTTCAAGAAGAGGAGCTTCCGATGAACGCGATCAGGCCGCGCGAGCGCAGCGCCATAATCCAGTCCCTGAGGGCGGGCGTGACCCCCAGGGTAGGCCTCGAGCACATCCAGGTGGGGCGCGCCGAGGAGATCAAGGCGATGATCGAGGATCTCGACGGGATCTGCGACGGCGGAAGCTGCTTCCGCCTGGTCATCGGCGATTTCGGAGCTGGCAAGAGCTTCTTCCTGCAGCTGGTACGCTACATCGCGCTGCAGAAGAACATGGTGGTCATGAACGCCGACCTCTCCCCCGAGCGCAGGCTCTGCGCCACCGGCGGCCAGGCCCGCGCCCTCTACAAGGAGCTGGCGCGCAACCTCTCGACCCGCGCCCACCCCGAGGGCAACGCCATGGTGCCGCTCGTGGAGAAGTTCATCTCGGAGCAGCGCCGCGCCGCCCAGGCCTCGGGCCGCGACACCGGCGATGTAATCCGCGAGAAGCTCGACTCGCTCTCGGAGCTCGTCGACGGCTACGACTTCGCCGAGGCCATCTCCCAGTACTGGAAGGGCTACAGCGAGGGCGACGACGCCTTGAAGAACGCCGCGGTGCGCTACCTGCGCGGCGAGTACCAGACCCGCACCGACGCCAGGCGCGAGCTGGGGGTGCGCGCGATCGTGGACGACGGCAACGTCTACGACCACTTGAAGCTCCTCGCGCGCTTCGTCTGCCAGGCAGGCTACAAGGGGCTGCTCGTCAACCTCGACGAGATGGTCAACCTCTTCAAGCTGCCCTCCAAGACCGCGCGCAGCTCGAACTACGAGCAGATCCTGCGCATCCTCAACGACTGCCTGCAGGGCAGCGCCGAGTCGCTGGGATTCCTCATGGGCGGCACGCCCGAGTTCCTCATGGATCCGCGCAAGGGCCTGTACAGCTACGAGGCGCTGCACTCGCGCCTCTCGGAGAACACCTTCGCGCAGATAGCAGGCGTCGTCGACTACCACAGCCCGGTGCTGCTTTTGAAGAACCTCTCGCCTGAGGAGATCTTCGTGCTGCTTTGCAACATCCGCAACGTCTTCGCCTCAGGCGATCCGTCCAAGTACCTCGTGCCTGACGAGGCGCTCTCGGCCTTCCTCAAGCACTGCTCCGAGAAGATCGGCGACGCCTACTTCCGCACCCCGCGCAACACCATCAAGGCCTTCGTGGACCTGCTCTCGGTGCTCGAGCAGAACCCCGACCTCAAGTGGCAGTCGCTCATCGGCTCGCTCAACGTCACCATAGAAGGCTCGGGCGAGGAGCCCCTGGTCACCGCAGGCCCCGGCGCCAAGGGCGATGACGGCGGCAATGGCGGCGCAGGCGCTGCCGGCGATCCAGGCGACGACGAGCTTGCAACCTTCAAGCTTTAGGCGATGACTGACCAGGACAGCAGCGCGTTCTCGCTGCTTTCAGAGCCCCTTCAGCGGTGGGTCTTCAAGAAGGGGTGGGATGATCTGCTTCCGATCCAGAAGCAGGCCATCAGGCCCGTGATGGCCGGGAAGTCCGACATAATCATCTCCGCCTCGACGGCAAGCGGCAAGACCGAGGCGGCCTTTCTGCCCGCGCTCTCGGCCGTCTCCGGCAAGGGCGCGAGACCCGGGATCCGCATCCTCTACATCAGTCCCCTCAAGGCCCTCATCAACGACCAGTGCCGCCGCATCGAGGACATGGCCGAGGGCACCGGGCTGCCGGTCACCCCGTGGCACGGCGACATCAGCGCCGCCCGCAAGGACCGCTTGGCCGAGCACCCCGCCGGGGTGCTTCTCACCACCCCCGAGTCGCTCGAGTCGATGCTCATAAATCGCGCCGCCTGGCTCAAGACGGCGCTTTCAAACCTCTCCTGCTTCATCATCGACGAGTTCCACGCCTTCATGGGCACGCAGCGCGGCTACCAGCTCCAGTCCCAGCTGCACCGCATCGACAACATCTGCGGCCGCCTGGTGCCGCGCGTGGCGCTCTCGGCGACCTTCTCGGACTCCAAGGCCGCGCAGTCGTACCTGCGCCCCCAGGGCGGCGTGCCGTGCCTGGTCATCACAGGCGGCGAGCGCGGCGACCGCCTGGCAGTCCAGGTGCGCGGCTACGACGGCCCGATGTCGGATCCTCAAGAGGAGCAGCCATCAAGGCGACGCCGCAAGGGCGCACCCGCCGAGCCCTTGGGCGAGTACGCGGCAATCTCCGCGGACATCTTCAGGCTGATGCGCGGGACCACCAACCTCGTGTTCTGCAACTCGCGCATGCTCACCGAGAGCATCGCCACCGATCTCCAGCGCCTGTGCGCGCAAAACTTCGTGCCAAACGAGTTCTTCCCGCACCACGGCTCGCTCTCCCGCGAGATCCGCGAGAGCCTGGAGCAGCGCTTGATCGAGGGGCGGCTGCCCACCACGGCTGTCTGCACGGCGACCTTGGAGCTTGGCATCGACATCTCGGACGTGCACTCGATAGCCCAGATAGATCCGCCCCTCTCCGTGGCCTCGCTGCGCCAGCGCCTGGGGCGCTCGGGCAGGCGCGACCACCTGGCCGTGCTCAGGCTCTTCATACCCGAGCACACGGTCAAGACCGACAGCTTCTCAAGCTTCAACCTCTGCGAGAACACCTTCCTCTCATCGGCGATGATCGAGCTTCTGCTCAACCACTGGTACGAGCCGCCGCTTGAGCACGAATACGCCTTCTCAACGCTGCTGCAGCAGACGCTCTCGGTCATCGCCTCGCGCGGCAGCGCGTCGGCTCGGAACCTCTACGCGCTCTTGTGCAAGACCGGCCCCTTCAGCCTCTGCACTCCCGCGATCTTCGCGCAGTTCCTCCATGATCTCGGCGACTCGAACCTCATCACCCAGCTGGCCGACGGCACGCTCGCGCTCGGCACCGGAGGCGAGGACCTGCTCTCAAGCTGGAGCTTCTACTCGGCCTTCCAGACCCCCGACGAGTTCTCAATCGAGCATGACGGCAGGCTCATCGGCAGGGTGCCGGTCTCCCAGCCCCTGGAGCTTGGGATGACCTTCCTCTTTGCCGGGCGCGGCTGGAAGATCGTCTTTCTCTCAGACTCCCAGAAGATCATCGGGGTCAAGCCCTACCCGCACACCGCGCTGCCGCTTGTCATCGGCGGGGCCGGCGGGCGCATCCACGACAAGCTGCGCAGCACGATGTTCGCGCTCTACTGCGACGGCAGGATCCCCACGTTCCTAAACCGCGCGGCGCATTTGAACTTCGCGCGCGGGCTCGTCACCTTCCGCAAGTTCGACCTCGAGCACTGCCGCCTGATGCGGGCGCCCGACTCGCTTGAGATCTACCCCTGGAGGGGCGATCGGGTGATGCGCACGATGCAGCTGATGCTGCGCCGCAAGAGCTGCAAGTGCCGCCAGTACGGCTCGCACCTGCACCTGGACTTCACCTCCGAGGACACGCTGGCGCAGGCGGTGGCCTCTATTTTGGACGAGGGCGAGCTGGACGGCTGCGAGCTTGCAGGGCGCGTCGAGAACCTCGACACCGACAAGCACGACAAGTTCATCTCAACGCCGCTCAAACGCCTAAGCTACGCCTGGAGCAGCCTGGACATCAAAGGGGCGCTTGAGTGCTTCAAGGAGCTCTCGCGCGAGCTCAAGCTGCCGCCCTCACGCCCCGCCGTCCCGGTGGGCGGCGCCCCAGCGGCAAAGCTCGACCAGGACCGGCCTTAGCGACATTCCCCGCTTAGTGAGCGAGTACTCGACCTTGGGGGGCACCTGCGGGTACTCCTTGCGCGACACCAGCCCCTCTGCCTCAAGGCTCTTGAGCGCCGCGCTCAGCGTCCTGAAGGTGATGCCGCCCAGGTAGCGGCGCAGCTCGTTGAAGCGCACCACCCCGTGCCCCATCAGGCAGTAGAGGATGTGCAGACGGTACTTGCCTGAGATGAGCGACATCGTGTAGGCAAAGCCGGTCTCCCCTATGGCGTCCCCGCAGTCAAAGCCCGCGCCCAGCACGTCGTGCCCGCAGGGGCCGCCCCCGTGCCCGAGGCCTGCGGATCTCCCACCTGAATCATTGCAATCAGCCATTTGCTAAATTTTATCTTCTGTGTTTTGTGTTTAAAATCAATTTATATATACTTTATGATAGTACATATCACTAATGACAGTACTTGCAAGCACTGCATATAAATCCTAATTTCAATCCAGTCAAAACGCAAACATGCTGGAGGAAAGAACATGGAGACCATCGCAAAAGGCATGACCTGCGGGAAAGGCGGCTGCTCGATAGCCGATCACGCCGCGTCCCAGGCAAAGTCCGGCGCGCAAAAGGGCGCCGCCATTCGGATCGAGATGTTCTCGGACTTCATCTGCCCCTGGTGCCTGCTTGGCGCTTCCGAGCTTGACGATCTCGCCGGAAAGTACGAATTCACGGTCGAGCACAGGGGCATTGAGATCTTCCCGGATATCCCCAAGGACGGCATCAGGTTCGAGGACAGCCCGATGGCCGCGCACATGCCCGCCGCGCTTTTGAAGATCGCGAAGATCCGCGATCTCGGCATAAGCCATCCGCCGGTGCTCCCCAACACCCGCAACGCCATCCTCGCCGAGGCCTATGCCAAGGAGAACGGCAAGGCGCACGAGTACGCGCTTGCGATGTGGGACGCGATCTTCCGCAAGGGGATCAATGTCAGTTCTGAGAGCGAGGTTGGCAAAATCGTCGCGAAGATCGGGCTTGATCCTGCTAAAGTTCCCGAATACACCCGCGACGAGGCGCGCATAGCCAAGCTCGAGGATCTCGAGCGCATGTGCCGCGACACCGGCCGCGACGACGTCCCCAACTTCATCGTCAACGGCAGCTACTCGGTGGAAGGCTACGTCTCCGCCAAAAAGTGGGCGGGGATCTTCGACCAGATCCTGGGCGGGCAGCCGCAGGATTGAGCAATACAGTTTTTTTCACAAGAAAGAGGGCAATCATGTCTTACATCACTGAACTCAACAGCAGCAACTTCGATGATGAGGTCGTGCGCAGCGACCGCCCGGTGCTGGTGGACTTCTGGGCAACCTGGTGCGGCCCCTGCCGCATGGTCGGCCCGATCGTCGACGAACTGTCAGGCGAGATGAACAACGTCAGGTTCTGCAAGGTCAACGTCGACGAGGCCTCCGATCTGGCGGCCAAATTCGGCGTCATGAGCATCCCGACCCTTATAGTGTTCAAGGGCGGCGAGGCCGTGGCCCGCCAGGTCGGCGCGCTGGGCAAGGACGAGCTCAAGCAGTTCATCGAGAACGCCGCCAAGTAATTTCCAAGGCCACTCCTTGGATCTGCAAGGGGCTTGCGCCATGCGCAAGCCCCTTGTGCTTTTACAGCCGCCTTGTCAGATCCCCGCGTCCTCGAAGATCTCCCCCTCCACGGCGCAGACATCCCCAAGCCTCACGCTCCTGCCATCCTCCATCACTATCAGGCCCTCGGCCTCGTTAATGCGCCGGATCCTCCCGCGCACCGCCTCAAACCTGCCGCCGCCCTTGCGCTCGTCGGGCACGAAGACCGTAAGCTCAACCTCGCTTGAGGGCAGCCCGCGCTCCAAGAGGAAGGCCATGCGCTTGTCCATCGCCTCGAGATCCCCGTCGCTCAGGTTGCGCCGATCCTGCGTCAGCCGCTCGGTCTCGTCGATGGCCTCGTCAAAGCCAGACAGGGCGTCGAAGGGCATGAACTGCGCCGCCCTCTCGAGCATGCCCATGCGCGGGCGGACTTCAGACACGTGCCTTGGCATGTTGATGATGTCGCTGTAGTCCTCAGGACCCTTAGGACCTGAACTCATGCCCTGTGCCCTCCTATCTGCTTGTTGCGCTCAAGCGTGGTCGCGCCCTCCTCGAGATCGGCTCCCCGGAACACCGCGTTCTTGCCGTGGCGGATCTTGATGGCGAGCACGGCCTCCTGGACCTTGCGCTCGCGCTTGAGCATGCGCTCCTCGGCCTTGGCCCTGACCGCCTGCTCCTCGTAGGGCACAAAGAGATCAGTCTGCACCGGCTCGGGCGCGCCGCACTCTGGCACCTCGTCCTCGCGCTCAAGCCCGATGGCCGCAAGGCTCAGGCGCCTTACGGTGAAAGAGTGGTCGGCTATCTTCTCAAACAACGAGGTGACCTTCCTCGTGATGATCCGCGTTGACGAAGTGCTGCGCCCGAAGGACACGGTGCCGCGGGCGTGGACCGGGATCGCCCTGCCCACGTAGTCGAGCCTCACCTTGCCGCGGTAGGCCGCGGCCTTGGCCTGATCCCTCAGGTTGCCCGCATCGTATCCTACGACCAGCACGGCCTTGGAGGCGACGTAGCCCTTGGAGACGAGGTCGAGCGATAGCTGCTCTGCCATCTCCCACACCGCAAGGCGCGCCTGATCGTAGGGGTAGGGGCGCTGCAGCACCTGGCCCACGCCCAGGCTCTTGCGGCGGGGCTTCAAGGCCTTGATGTCGGCCATGGTGGCGCCCTCCCAGCCCCAGGCGTGATCGATCAAAAGCTCGGCGTTCACGCCAAAGAGCGAGTAGAGCAGATCCTCGTTGTAAAAGCCGCCTGACAGCCCGGTCGAGCACCTGGCGACATCGCCCATGGTCTTGAGCCCAACTGAGGCGAGCCTCGCGGCGATGCCCGGACCTACCCTCCAGAAGTCCGTGATCGGCTCGTGGCGCCACATCAGGCGGCGGTAGGACATCTCGTCGAGCTCGGCGATGCGCACGCCGTCGGCGTCGGCCTTCTTGTGCTTGGCCACGATGTCCATGGCGATCTTCGCAAGATAGAGGTTGGTGCCCACCCCGGCGGTCGCGGTGATCCCGGTGGTCGCGAGCACATCGCGCACCATGGTCATCGCCAGATCATGGGCGCTCATGCCGTAGGTGCGCAGGTAGGAGGTCGCGTCGATGAAGACCTCGTCTATCGAGTAGACGTCGAGATCCTCGGGGGCCACGTACTTGAGGTAGACCTGCACCACACGCGAGCTGTATTCGATGTACTTGCTCATCCTGGGCGTGGCGGCGATGAAGGAGACGGCATAGTCGGGGTGCTCTTGCAGCACGGCGTCAGACCAGGACTTGCCATGGATCCCGCCGCGGCAGCGCTGCGCGTTGATGGCCTTGACCTTCTCAAGCACCTCGAAGAGCCTGGGACGCGAGGGCACGCCGCGGGCCTTGAGCGAGGGGGAGACGGCAAGGCAGATGGTCTTGTCGGAGCGCGAGGTGTCGGCCACGACCAGGTTCGAGTCGAGCGGATCGAT
>Ga0256406_1002551_pt1 | contig 25312 bp, 19 predicted proteins | sample RumenRJG_03DNA_FD_185986 | JGI IMG/M metagenome (GOLD analysis project Ga0256406, IMG submission 185986) | Bovine rumen microbial communities from Lethbridge, Alberta, Canada - RJG_03 | ecosystem: Host-associated > Mammals > Digestive system > Stomach > Rumen | place: Canada: Alberta | collected...
AAGGTGAAATGGTTCCTGGAGATGGCGCTTTCGAAGAAAATCCGAATAAAATACCGCGACAGATTCGGGAAAACCGAGAAATAATCGAATCTATTCATCCCTCGTTTGCAAATGAGGTTTTGAAAAACCATTGATGATATGCCAATATTTTAATATAGGAAAAAGACGGAAACGACAGCAAAAGACAAGGAGACCGATGCCCTTTCTAGCAACTAACGCCTCTGGTCTTTGGCTTTTGATGATTTAAGCCGTTTTTATCATCGATCAAAGAATATAAATATTGCCCACCAAAGCAACAATAGTCCTACAAAAAACATCTAAAAAGGCGGATTTTAAATTACCATAGACATCTTTTCTATAAAACATTCATGACGTCCAACCAATCATCGAATTCAGTTTTATCACAAGGCTCTATCTATCTTGGGAACACAGCTTAAGCGTCACGTTTAGGAAGATCGCTCTTTTTGCTTGGGCCAATTCAAAACCATTAAGGATCATCAAAGATCGACAACTTTGTTTCCTCAAAGCATTAGGACCGATCGCTGATTCTTTTTTCTTGTAATACATCTCTTCCAACTCCATCAAAATGGTGGTTTGCAAGAAATGTCAGAGAATGGGCAAAGAAAAAAGGGCCATAAGGCCCCTATAAAAGAAAAAGCCCAGCAGCGCGCTACTTTAGCCAGCCTCTCGACTGTACTATCATCGCCACTGTGGTGCTTAACTTCTGTGTTCGGGATGGGAACAGGTGTGACCACCACGCCAAAGCCACCAGACTTTTTCTTGTACTCAATGTTCTTTGAATACCGGATACTACTTTATCATGTTCTTCTGTTGAATTGTGTAAATTTAAGCGACTTAGCTTACTCATCTGATAAATCAGAATTAGTGAAATTAAGTCCTCGTGCTATTAGTATTAGTCTCCTGAACGCCTTGCAGCGCTTACAGATCTAACCTATCAACCTTCTAACATTGAAGGGCACTTACTTCTTTCGAATGGGATGTCTCATCTTATGGCCAGCTTCATGCTTATATGCTTTCAGCATTTATCTGTTCCGAAGGTAGCTACCCGGCCATGCCGCTGGCGCGACAACCGATATACCAGTGCTTCGTTAATCCCGGTCCTCTCGTACTAGGGATTAGTCCATTCAAACATCCTACGCCCACGACAGATAGGGACCAAACTGTCTCACGACGTTTTGAACCCAGCTCGCGTACCACTTTAATTGGCGAACAGCCAAACCCTTGGAAGGTACTTCCCCTCCAGGATGTGATGAGCCGACATCGAGGTGCCAAACCCAGTCGTCGATGTGAACTCTTGGACTAGATCAGCCTGTTATCCCCAGGGTAGCTTTTATCCGTTAAGTTACGGCTCTTCCATATAAAACCGCAAGATCACTTTGCCCGACTTTCGTCCCTGTTCGACTTGTAAGTCTCACAGTCAAGCCCGTTTGTACCAATGCACTCGACGCATGATTTCCAACCATGCTGAACGGACCTTTGGGCGCCTCCGTTACTGTTTGGGAGGCGACCGCCCCAGTCAAACTGCCCGCCTAACACTGTCCGCTGACTCGTAAGATCATACGTTAGAACGGCCATCCTCCAATAGTGCTATCTCATTGGCGACTCCACCAAGGCCAAAGCCCTGGCTTCAAAGTCTGGCACCTATGCTGCGAATGAAAAACAGACGCTCAATATTAAGTTACAGTAAAGCTCCATGGGGTCTTTCCGTCTAGTCGCGGGTAACCTGCATCTTCACAGGTAATAAGATTTCACCGAGTCTGCTGTCGAGACAGCGCCCAAATTATTATACCATTCATGCGCGTCGGAACTTGCCCGACAAGGAATTTCGCTACCTTAGGACCGTTATAGTTACGGCCGCCGTTCACTGGGGCTTCGATTAAGCGCTTTGCCTTGCGGCTAACACCACCTCTTAACCTTCCAGCACTGGGCAGGCATCACCCCATATACATCGCCTTGCGGCTTAGCATAGAGCTGTGTTTTTGATAAACAGTTACTTGGGCCTCTTCACTGCGGCCTTCTCGCGAAGGCACTCCTTCTTCCGAAGTTACGGAGTAATTTTGCAGAGTTCCTTAACAACAGTTCGCTCGCTCACCTTAGGATACTCTCCTTGACCACGTGTGTTCGTTCTCGGTACGGGCCACATGCACTTAAGCTAGCAGTTTTTCTCGAGACCTGGCATGACGAACTTCGCTACTAGGCGAACCGTTCACTCGCATTCGGATCCTCACATTGACCAGCGGATTTGCCTACTGGCCAGCCTGAATCCTTAGCCCCCAATCCAATAAGGGGTATCGCTATCCAAATCTGTCACTACATCGCATGCATGCGGGGACTGGAATATCAACCAGTTATCCATCGTCTACGCCTGTCGGCCTCGACTTAGGACCCGCCTAACCCTGGGAGGACGACCCTTCCCCAGGAAACCTTAGTCTAATGGTGATGGGGATTCTCACCCCATATCGTTACTAACACCGGCATACTCACTTCTGTACGGTCCAACACTCCTCACGGTGTATCTTCACCCCATACAGAACGCTCCCCTACCACTTGGTAGAATTAACTATCAAATTCGCAAATTCGGTACTACGCTTAGCCCCGATAAATCCTCGGTGCAGAGGCACTCGACTAGTGAGCTGTTACGCACTCTTTGAATGATGGCTGCTTCTGAGTCAACATCCTAGTTGTTTAAGTATCTCCACTTCCTTTTACACTTAGCGTAGATTTTGGGACCTTATTTGGCGATCTGGGCTGTTTCCCTTTTGACCACGGACCTTATCGCTCGCAGTCTGACTCCTTGTATCAGGCCTTATGGGATTCAGAGTTTGATTGCGTTCAGTAGCGCCCAAGGCGCCCATCAGGCATTCAGTGCTTTACCCCCACAAGGGAACTACAAAGGCTAGCCGTAAAGTTATTTCGGGGAGAACCAGCTATCCCCCAACTCGATTGGAATTTCTCCACTATCCACAAGTCATCCGCGGTCATTGCAACGAACGTCGGTTCGGTCCTCCGGAGGGTGTTACCCCTCTTTCAACCTGCTCATGGATAGATCGTCGGGCTTCGGGTCCACGCTCACATACTAAACGCCCTATTCAGACTTGCTTTCGCTACGGCTCCGCTTCTTCAGCTTAACCTTGCATGTAAACGTGACTCGCCGGCTCATTCTTCAATAGGCACGTCATCAGGCTTTAACGCCCTTTGACTTATTGTAAGCATACAGTTTCAGAATCTTTTCACTCCCCTCCCGGGGTTCTTTTCACCTTTCCCTCACGGTACTGGTACACTATCGGTCTCTTATTAGTATTTAGCCTTATGTCATGGTCGACACACATTCCGACAGGATATTTGACCCGTCGTACTTTGGATACCACTAGATTCATTCCATCGTATTCCTACAGGGCTATCACCTTCTATGGCAGGCCTTCCCAGGCCTTTCGAATGGATGAAATGTATATCATATCGTGGTCCGAACCCCACTCAAGGTGGTTTGGGCTGTTCCGCTTTCGCTCGCCGCTACTGACGGAATCGATGCTATCTTTCTTTTCCTGGAGGTACTAAGATGTTTCAATTCCCTCCGTATTCCCCCGAACGATGAAATCGCTCGGTGACATGAAATAACTCATGCCGGGTTTCCCCATTCAGAAATCTTCGGATCAAAGCTCACTTCCAGCTCCCCGAAGCTTATCGCAGGTAGTCACGTCTTTCGTCGTCTATAAGAGCCAAGGCATTCACTGTACGCCTCTAAAAAACTTAACTTCGTAAGTTAAATCGGCTTTTTTGAAATCTACATTTCAATTTGTTTCGTGATTTGCGTCTCAGGATCCGGTAAAACCGTCTCTTTTCCTCGCAACATCAACGAAAAGAACATGTTTGTAATATCCAGTTTTCAAAGAACAAAGAGCTGAGAGAACCTAATCTCTCAAAACGAAACAGATTCAAGCATCACCAACGGATAAATACTAAATCAAGAATAAAAAATACGTACCGTTGGAACTCCGAAGAGTCCAACCTAACTTTCTCCTTAGAAAGGAGGTGATCCATCCCCACGTTCCCGTAGGGATACCTTGTTACGACTTAACCCCAATCACCGATCCTGCCCTAGACGCCTCTCCCCTTACGGTTAAGAAAACGGCTTCAAGCATTACCAGCTCTCATGGTTTGACGGGCGGTGTGTACAAACCCCGGGAACGTATTCACCGCGACATGCTGATTCGCGATTACTAGTAATTCCGCCTTCGTGGAGGCGAATTGCAGCCTCCAGTCTGAACTGAGACCGGCTTTCTGAGATTTGCTTGAGCTCGCGCTGTTGCTTCTCTTTGTACCGGCCATTGTAGCACGTGTGTCGCCCAGGACATAAAGGGCATGCTGATTTGACGTCATCCCCACCTTCCTCCGATTTACATCGGCAGTCTCTCTAGAGTCCCCAACTAAATGATGGTAACTAGAAACGAGGGTTGCGCTCGTTGCGGGACTTAACCCAACATCTCACGACACGAGCTGACGACAACCATGCACCACCTGTCACCGGCAATCTCACTATATCTCTATAGCTAACACCGGGATGTCAAGCCCTGGTAAGGTTTTCCGCGTAGCGTCGAATTAAACCACATGCTCCACTACTTGTGCGGGGTCCCGTCAATTCCTTTAAGTTTCAGTCTTGCGACCGTACTTCCCAGGCGGATGACTTAATGCGTTTGCTTCACCACAGCCTTTCGGCTATAGTTAGTCATCATCGTTTACGGCGTGGACTACTAGGGTATCTAATCCTATTTGCTCCCCACGCTTTCGTGACTGAGCGTCAGTATCGTCCTGGTCAATCGCCTTCGCCACTGGTATTCTTCCATATATCTACGCATTTCACCGCTACACATGGAGTTCTATTGACCTCTGACGTACTCTAGCTCGGCAGTATTCAAAGCTTAATGGGGTTAAGCCCCACGCTTTCACTCCAAACTTACCGTGCCGCCTGCTCACTCTTTACGCCCAATAATTCCGGATAACGCTCGTGACCTACGTATTACCGCGGCTGCTGGCACGTAGTTAGCCGTCACTTTCTGGCAAGGTACCGTCAAATCCGCTTCATTTCCTAAGCGAATCATTCGTCCCTTGTAACAGAGCTTTACAATCCGAAGACCTTCATCACTCACGCGGCGTTGCTCGGTCAAGGTTTCCCCCATTGCCGAAAACTCCCTACTGCTGCCTCCCGTAGGAGTATGGGCCGTGTCTCAGTCCCATTGTGGCCGGTCATCCTCTCAGATCGGCTACACATCCTTGCCTTGGTGGGCTGTTATCTCACCAACTAGCTAATGTGCCACAGGTCCATCCAATAGTGACGCTTGAAAGCGCCTTTCAAACAGCAAACATGCGTCTGCTGTTGTTATCCGGTATTAGCCAAACTTTCGTCTGGGTATCCCAAGCTAAAGGGCAGGTTCCCTATGTGTTACTCACCCGTACGCCTCTGAAGTATTGCTACTCCCGATCGACTTGCATGTATTAGGCACGCCGCCAGCGTTCATCCTGAGCCAGGATCAAACTCTCAATTGAATATGATCTAGTTCAATAATTATCTGGTTATTATAATTTCCTTAAAAAAGGAATCGACGTTAGTGTATGTTGTACATCTGTTTCGTTTTCAAAGATCAGTGCACGTGTCCAGCTCAACGCTTGGGTCCTACCCGTTTGGCGCGTGCTTTATTAATATAGGATTTTGAATTTCGGCTGTCAACAACTTTTTGCAAGTATTTTTCGAGCCATCAATCCAGGAAACCCTAGATTAATGCTTCCGTTTTGAGGTTGCCCTCTTGCGGTCAGCGATGAATATTCTACTCACCTTATAAAAAATGGCAAGCGTTTTTCACACATCTTTTTGTAAAATCGATATTTCTTCGATGTCATCGCATGTTTTTTTCATTCAATTTTGAGTTTGATAACAAAAAAGCACAGGTTTCCCTGTGCCAAGTGATGAGGAATGGGGTTTAGATATCCGCTTCCCAGAGCCCGTGTTTATTACAATGGGCAACGACCGAAAGCACCACTTCATTCGGATCGAGATAGAACACGACTTCCGGCACCATGCCAGGATGCAAGAATTTCCGTTGCGTTCCTTTGTCCGTTAATAAGAAGACCCAATCAATATAATGGTTCTCTTCCATCGGATGTAACGTCGAACCGACTTTCACATACAGTTTGTTTCCGTCTTGGTGAACTAAGGGAACATGTTTCTCATTTCCTTCTTCATCGCCATGATGGATTAACGGTTCCACCATTTCTGCCCCGCAGCATTCTGGGGTGCATTCGCCTTTCTCTAATTCATAGACCAAGGTTCCGCAACCGCGTTGACATTCTAAAAAGTTCATTTTGTTTCCTTCTTTCTTTTATCGTCGACTCCCATTGGCTATCACCAAGAGATAGAGGATCCGAATGAATATCATCAAGAAATCTGAATACAAATCAAAAGCGCAGAATAACGCTAAGTTCCGATTGTCGTTCCCCGTCGCGATGATTTGTTTCATCTTCCAGCAGTCATAGGCAGTAATCAATAAGCTTGCGACCAAGACAATCGCTGAAATCAGGATGCCCCAATAAAGATTGAACGTGCTCATCGGGGCGACCATATACATGATCCACCAGAACAAGGCCATCATGCTGACCGAAGCGAGTAGGCCAAAGCCAATCAAAGCAAGCCAAGATAGGTTGCCTTTGCTAAAGTAGGCAATCAAGAACATCGCGCCAAAAGATATCGCGGTTAAGGCAAACGCTTCGCCCATCGTGGCGAAGTCAATGCCGGTGAGGATGAATGCCGAAAAGGCAAAGCCAATAAAGACGGCATACAAGATAAAGCCAACCCAGGGTGCCTTCCCTGTTTTGACAGCATAGACATTGTTGACGATTGAAGTGACATAGCAGCCAATCATAGAAACAATGCAAGCGCCGATGGTGAGCATGAAGCCCGTGTTACTGAAATTGACATAACCATCCGAATCGACCGTCGTGAATTGAGAAGCAATAAAGAAGCTCCAGCCCAAAGAAACGGCAGCCGTAATCAATAAGCCAATGAACATGTAGCCAAAGACGGCGCCATAGAATCGGGAAGAAACTCGACCGTCAGAAGCATAAGGTTTGTTACGTACGTTTTCCATGAAAAAACCTCCCGTTGCCATTATAGCAAAGGGAGGAAAACTTACATCAACAAAACAAAAGAGTTTTGTAGATTATTTTTGAAGCATGCCGTCAATGAGGCCTTGGAACGAAGCGGGATCTAACGAAGCACCGCCGACTAAGGCACCATCGATGTCTTCAGCAGACATGTAAGAGGCGATGTTGTTCGGTTTGACACTGCCGCCATAAAGGATACGCATATCCATGGCAACGGCACCAAACGATTCACGAAGCGTGCGACGGATGAATCCAATCGTGTCTTCCGCGATTTCTTTCGAAGCGCTCTTGCCCGTGCCAATCGCCCAGATCGGCTCATAAGCAATCACGACTTGTTTCGCTTCTTCAGGGGTTAAGCCAGCAAGGCCAGTCCGAATTTGTTCGGCAACGAATTTCTTCGTCTCGCCTTTTTCGAAGACGTCAAGCGATTCGCCACAGCAATAAACCGGGGTCATATGGTTGGCTAATAACGCTTTGATCTTGGCGTTACAAGCTTCAGAAGTCTCGCCATTATAGGCGCGGCGTTCCGAATGGCCGAGAATGACCCAGTCAATGCCGATTTCTTTTAACATCGGGATTGAAACTTCACCCGTGTAGGCGCCATGATCGTGCTCATTGACGTTTTGCGCGGCAACAATGCAATCTTTCGGCGCGTTTTCTTTGACGATCGCTAAGCAGACAAAGCTCGGCGCAACGCCCACTTGGATGTGATGGGCAACCGCATATTCCACCATGTCCTTAGAGGCCAAGGCGAAAGCCTTTGCCTCCGAGGGGGTCTTATTCATTTTCCAGTTGCCAAGTAATAACTTCTGTCTCATGGGTTTAACGAAGGACGTCGACGCCTGGCAAATGGCCGTCGTTTTCAATCATCTCTAACGAGGCACCGCCACCGGTCGAAACATGGCTGAAATCAGCTTTGTAGCCAAATTGTTTGACCGCAGAAGCAGAATCGCCACCGCCGCAGACCGTGAACGCTTTGCCTTTTAAGCCACGAATGGCTTCGCAAATGGCTTTCGTGCCCGCTTGGAAGTCTTCTTGTTCAAAGACGCCAACTGGTCCATTCCAGAATACCATCTTGGCTTTCGCTAAGATCGATTGATAGAATTTCGCTGTTTCTGGGCCAATATCGCAGCCTTCAAATCCATCCGGGATATAGCCGCCGCGTTCAATGATGGTCGAAACGACTTTGATGTTCCGTCCTTCTTTGGGTTCGAAGGAATCCGTCACCACGGCATCGGTCGGAAGGATTAAACGGCCTTTCGCTTCATAGATGCACTTTCTTGCATAGTCGAGTTGGTCTTCTTCAACCGGAGAATTGCCAACGTTCATGCCCATGGCTTTCTTAAAGGTATAGGACATCGCGCCGCCGATTAAGACGTAGTCGCATTTCTTCAATAAGGAATCGATGACTTTGATCTTGTCCGAGACTTTGAAACCACCAAGGATGGCCACATAAGGACGATCGCTGTCTTTTACTTCGACGCAGCGGGTAAGGTTTTCGACTTCCTTGATCATCAAGTAGCCAACCGCCACTGGTTTTCCTTCGGCTTTCATGGCTTCCGGAACACCAACGGTCGAAGCGTGGGCACGATGTGCCGAGCCAAAGGCATCCATCACGAACACATCCGCTAACGAGGCCCATTCTTTGGCCAGTTCTGGATCGTTCTTTTCTTCGCCTTTTTCATAACGGGTGTTTTGCACCAAGAGAATTTCGCCATCTTTTAAGGCCGCCACTGCTTCTTGTAAAGCAGCACCGCGGGTAGCGGGACAGAACGCAACATGGGTTTCGGGAACCAATTCTTGTAATGCTTTCGCGACTGGTGCCATATCATTGGCTTTCTTCATGGCTTCGATCTTGGCTGGATCGGGTTCTTTCCATTTGATTTTGCCTAAGTGCGACATCAAGATGACTCGAGCGCCTTGTTTCGTCAAAGCACGGATGGTTGGAAGAGCGGCAACGATACGGTTGTTATCCCGAATGACGCCGTCTTTTTGCGGGACGTTGAAGTCCACACGAACGTAGACTTTCTTCCCTTGCAGATTCTTTAAATCTTCTACGGTTAGCATAAATTTTCATTCACTCCTTTATGCGCGTCTCAATAATAGCACGTCCGCGCGCGTGAGAGAAACAATTGGCAAAAAATTACCGAAATACGCGGAAACAAAAAGCCGTCCCGAAGGACGGCTCTTAACTTCATTAGAATGAATTAGTTAGCAGCGAAGACTTCGGTCGTGAGAACGACAGTAACAGCGGCGAGTTGTAACGCGTTCATCGCAGTATAGCCATCGGTGCTCGGTTTTTCGATGTCCGCTTTGCCGAAGTTCCACTTCGTGTCGCTATGACGGTTCGTGGATTCGATGTCGACTTTGATTTCCTTGAGAAGATAGTTTTCCCAAACGTAGTATTCTTTTTCCGCGTCTTCGCGTTGGGCAGGATACATTAATTCGAAGTCCAAAACTAAGTTGCCATCGCCAGAGCTCTTATAGTTTTCTTTGCCGAAATAGACATAAGAGCCTTTTTCGGTCGCACCGCTTTCGACAACCGTGCCATCCTTGTGGGTGAAGCTGGTCTTCGAACCAGAATCAGCCGCATCGATCTTTTCAAAGAAGGACTTGAGATAAGACGCTTGTCCTTTACCATTGGAGGTGTAGGCAGAAATACGGGCATCAATGCCGCTCGTGATGGCACTTTGGAGTTCAGTATTGCTGGTGGAATAGTAGAGTTTATCGGTTCCGTCGCTGTAGCGGAGGTTCACATTGCCATCGCCAATCCAAGCATAGATATTATAGTTCTTCGTATTCTTGCTGGAATCCGTGACCGAGCTCACATAGTGGATATAGTTATCGTCTTTGGAAACAACGACTTTGTCAGAGCCACTTTCATAGGTGACTTTGGTTTGCGCTGCTGGAGTGCCTTTGGAGATGACTTCCATTTGGGCTTCCGCATCAGTACGGCTGAGGGATTTGCCACCGCAAGAAGCTAACGTAAGGCCAGCCATCGCGACAGCAAGTGTTAATTTGATTTTTGCGTTCATTATGAATCGCTCCTTTACGTGGTAAATGATAACTTCTTCAATTTTACTTAACAAGGGGAGGAAAACATTTTTTGGACGATCGTCTTTAAAGTGTCTATTCTTCCCGAAGTCGCTGAATCGGCGTGGATTGTAAAAGGCGGTCCGCTAAGAATGCCGTAGCGAGTCCTGTTGCTAAAGAAATCAAGGAAATAAAGGGGAAATAATAGAAAACAGACCAGGTTTCGGTGATCCAAGCAGTAACTAACAATTGGCCTAAGCCATGCGCATAAGCCCCGAGTAATGAAACGCCGTAAACCGTTAAGAAACGGAGAACATATTTGGCAAATAACATGACGGCAAACGAAAGAATGGCGCCCCCTAACGATAAATAGAATGGCAACTGAAAGATCGTTCCCCGAAGCAAAGCGACCAAGAACACGCGTAGCAAAGAAATCAGTAGCGCGTCATAAAACGGGAACATATATAAGAGGATAAGGACGACGAGGTTCGCTAAACCTGGTTTTACGCCAGGTACCCAGTTTGGAATAAATGATTCGACGTAGCCAAGCAAGATGGCTAACGCCAACATCACCGCCAAAAAGGCGATACGGTGCACGCTGAATGTTCTTGCTTTTCTCATATGGGCACCACCGAAATATCATCGTTCCCTAACGTGGCAATCGTAATGGAGACATGATTGGGAACGCAAAGGATTTCCTGCATTGAAGTCTGAATCGCACCCATCCGTACGCATTCTTGGCCATAACAGTTCGAAGATTTGACGCGAACCTTATGGTTTTCGCGCGCAATCACCATCGAAACGCCGTCATCCGGCAAAGAAACCGTATATTCTTGGTCTACGCCGCTTAAGACAATCGGGTCAATCACCAGTTCCCCATCATGCCGCACAAAAGCATATAAGTCCCCTGTCACTTCTCTTGGCCAGAGGTAATACGCCAATAAACCGCAGGACAAAGAAACCAAAACGACCCCTGTAATGAGGTCGCCCAAGTGCTTTTGGAAGAAATCTTTGACTTTCATGCGGACGCCTTTTGGAGTTGATTGGTCATCCCTAGTTTATCATTCACATCCACGATGGAAGAACCGTCCCAGATCAAATAACCAAAGTCATAGGTTTTGGATAGTTGCTCCGCAGCATCCGAACCGCCTAAGAAAATCACGGTCGAAAGCACGTCGGCCAAAGCGGGATCTCCCGTTTTGATGGTCACCGTATCATAATGGGCTTCGGCACTCCCGTCTTTGGGGTCCACAATGTGGGTATAGGTTTTGCCTTCATAAACGCGATATTGTTCCGAAATGCCTGAAGTACCTACGGCTTCAAACTTGGCAGGATACGTAATCGAAAGTTTAGGGTCACCATAACTAGGACGTTGCAAACTCACGGTATAAGCGTCACCTTTTCTCGTGCATCCCAATAATAACGAAGAGGTGCCAGCATTAATTAAATAGGCTTTTAGTCCTTGTTCATCGAGGTAGTTCTTAGCTTTTCGTAACGCAAAACCTTTGGCAAACGCCCCGACATCCACTAAGCCTTTGCCATTCCGTGTGACCGTATCGCCATCAAAGGTCAGGCTCGTGGAATTCATATCGTTTAATAAAGGAGTTAATGTTTCTGCCGTTAAAGGGGCGTCGATTTTTTCCTCGTCGCTATCGGGATTCACAAAGCGTTTCCATTCCGTGGTAATCGCCCCAATAAATGGGTTGAAATAAGAATAAGTCACCCCATTTTCTTCGTAGGTGGTCGCTTGTTGCATCGCCAGACCGAACTCCAGCACTTCTTTTAACTTAGGATCAATCGTAATCTTTCGCCCCTCGTTCGCCTCTAAATTCAACGTGTAGAGGTTATTGATGGTTTGCCCATTTAAGCTACGGGGATTAAACGCATCCGTTAAAGCATCATAGGTTTCTAATAAGGAAAAAAGATCCGTCATCTGATCTTGACTAGCCCCCGTGATTCGAATTTGGACGTTCGTGCCGAACAAGCCAAACTTCTCTTGTACCAAAGTCTCCCCCGAAATCTGGGAGGAAGCTTCGGTATTTTGGCAAGCGGTTAAGGCAAATGCGCCGAGTAAGGCAAGAAGACTCTTCTTTTTCATCGCTAAGATTATAGAGAATTAGCAAGCGAAAGTCATGGATAAGAAAAGCGCCCCTTCCAAAAGGGAAGAGACGCTTCAAGATCAAATCAAAGCTTACTTGCTTAAGATCTTGCCATAAAGACCGGCAAGACGGATGTATTGAGAAGTGAAGCTGTATTCGTTATCGTACCAGGCAACGACTTTGACGTATTGTTCTCCTTCTGGAGTTTCGACAATCATCGTTTGCGTGGCATCGAAGATCGAGCCATAGGTATTGCCGAGGATATCGCTGGAGACGATTTCGTCTTCATTGTAGCCAAGGATGCCTTTGAGTTCACCTTCAGAGGCTTTCTTCATCGCGGCGTTGATTTCTTCCACGGTGACTTTCTTCTTTAATTTGCAAGTGACATCGCAAAGCGATCCATCCGGTACTGGAACACGAATGGCAATGCCGTTTAAGCGGCCATTGAGTTCAGGGATGACTTTGCCGATGGCTTTCGCAGCGCCCGTGGTCGTCGGAACGATGTTCGCGGCAGCAGCGCGGCTGCGGCGGAGGTTCTTGCCCGCCAAATCCAAGATGCGTTGATCGTTGGTATAAGCGTGGACCGTGGTCATGGTGCCGCCTTCGACACCGAACGTATCATTCAAGACTTTCATGACTGGGGCCAAGCAGTTCGTGGTGCAAGAAGCGCCAGAGATGATGGTTTGGTCTTTCGTGAGTTTATCGGTATTCACGCCATAAACATAAGTTGGGATGTCTTTCGAAGAAGATGGAGCAGAGATAATGACGCCTTTGGCACCATTTTGAAGATGGACATCACCATCTTCGTGGCTCTTCAAACGGCCAGTGCATTCCAAAACGACATCGACGCCGTATTCGCCCCAATGTAAGTCGTGGGGATCTTTTTCACAAAGAACCGGGATTTTGTGGCCTTGGAAGATGATGTTCGAATCATCCGCAGAGATTTCATCCGCGTGCCAAGTTCCATGAGTGGAATCGTACTTTAAGAGATAAGCGAGAGTCTTCGCGTCGACCAAGTCGTTAATCGCAACGACTTCGAATTCACCGCTTTCATAAGCGCGGCGGAACGCGAGACGGCCAATTCTGCCGAATCCGTTGATAGCTAGTTTAATTGACATTCACTATGTCCTCCTTTTTAAACTGCGTTGTTATTATAGCAACTCCAAACGAAAGTGAGATAGGAAATCGCTTCCGATAAACCGATAAAAAGAAACGAACGAACAAAGAAAGGAGAATCCGTTGAATTTTCCGTTTTCGAAACGAGAAAAGATTAAGAATCTTTCTTGGTTTTGGCCGCCAGTTTTTGTTGGGCGATTTTGTATTGGGCATCTAAGTCGCGGAAAAGATGGTTGACGTTACTCCGGGAGATGTCGGTATTTAACGCAACCGAAAGCGAATGGGCCAATTCGGATAACGAGGCATCAGGATGCGCTAAACGGAGTTTTAACAAGGTTTTAAGTTTTTCATTATCGTCAAACGCACTCCAGCCTAACCGATCCACAAAGAAATGGATCTCTTCGACTTGGCGCTCGCCGCTCGTTAAGCTTTTCCGATAATTCGCGGCATCGAGATTGCCTAACCGGTTCGTTTGATTCTCAAAATCCCGTTCGACGCGAACGTTTTCAAATTCTAAGCACTGCTTTTTGGCGCCCATTAAAATCAAGAAGTCGGAAATCTCATCGCTGCGTTTGAGATAAACGACATAACGGTTTCTTCTCGTGATGACCTTCGCGTTGAAGGGATGATTCGGATAATGTTGCCAAAGACGCGCCACCCATTTCGCATAGGATTCATCCCCTAAGGAAATCTCCAGGTGATAAGACGAAGACTGCGGAGCATTCACACTGCCTTTCGCCCAGAAAGCCCCCGTTAAATACGCCGCCACTTCTTTCGCATTCGTCGTTAAAAACTTGGGGTTTTCCACCGAAAAGTAATCAATGCCTAAGTCATTTAGGATATCTTCTGCTTCCGTTTCGACCATCACGTGGTAAACCATGCGTTTTAAAAAACCCGAACTACGCGTATAGGCAAAACGGGCACTGACGCCATAAAGGTCATGAAGATAAAGATAAATGGCTTTGGCCATGGAGGAAGATTCGCTGGCGATGTCTAACGAAGATTGGCCCCCAGAAAGGCGAAGATAGCCATTGATGCGTAAAAAAGCCGAAAGCAAAGAACGCTTCTCGGCTTCATCGCGGATTTCGCGTGCACTTTCCTCTTTTACGCTTTCACTGAAGGAAAGGCCGTCTTTTTTCATTGCGCCCCCTTTAAGAATTTCCGTTTATCGCGAAGATAGAGGAACCCAACGCAAGTGGCCATGAGCGCAAAGCAAAGGTCCAATACGGTGCCATAAGAAAGATTGACATACAAGGAAGAGTCAAACGAATTGACGCTCTTGCCAAAGAGCCAGCCACAGGCAGCCAACGCAGAAGCAATCGCCCCAGCCAACATGAGCTTGTCATAGATTTTTTCATTCTTCCGGAAGAAGAAAGCAATCCCAAACAAGAGGAATGCCAACCCCGCTAATGCTAAGGCGGCAATGAATAACGGCATCTGCCCTTGCCCAAATAGGCCATAACCCGTATACGAGGTGATGTTTCCTTCGCCATCTCTCGCAGAAGACGTCGTCACGGAAGGAAGGAATGGGAAGAAGAACGCGGGAAGAAGCAATAAAGCGGCAATCCAGGAGAAACGTCCCCCGTTTCGTTTTGCTTCATAGGCATCATGAAGATGGAAGATCCCAATCAAAGACAATCCGATCAAGATGTAGACCAAAGAGTTCGAAATGCTCCAGGAATTATCCGCGCCCATGTTGAACGTGACATCGCGGAACGGCTCCATGATGATACGAACGATGCCGTACCACGAGAAATAAAGCCCTGCTTTATCTCCACGTGCCATGTGTTTCTTAAGCCCTACGCCGAACGCATATTGGATTAAGAAATAACCAACGATGGATAAGCAACTTTCAATGAAGAACAACGGAACATGGATTTGCCCGGCGGCTAAGGCAGTACCGTCATTAGAATGATTCATCTGCTCCAAAATCCAAGTGGGCAACCAACGCCATCCTTCCACTGAGGTAACCCGGCCATAGACTTCGACATTAAAGAAATTACCCCATCTTCCAGCCGCTTGACCGATTAAGATGGTGGGTACGATTTCGCCCATGGCCCAACGGGCATCGACATTCTTTTGGAAGTGACGTAACGCCAATAAACCGGCCACAGCGCCAAAGAACGCGCCGCCTAAAATCGTTAAGCCGCCGTTCCAAATTTCAAAGACGTGATAGAATTCGCGGCCTTGGAATTCTCTGGCCCAATTGCCGACAACATACCATAAACGGGCCCCTAAAATGCCGCAAGGGAAACAAATCACAAACACAATTTCTAACATCCCGTGTTTGTGATAACGTCTGGCCATCCGTTCATCCGAGACGAAGTAACAAATCAACGCCCCCGTTAAAATGCATAAGGCATAGAATGCAATCGAGAATCCCGAAGGGTGATATCCCGCATGGGTCCATTCAAATCCTTTTTCGCCGATGACAAAGCCGCTCACCAAAGGATAAGTGATAAAGTCCGCCACCCCTTGCGTCATCATCCATAGACCGGCTAAACCACATGCTAAGGCGGCAAACATGGTCCATAAGAATAGTTTCCGTTGCGTTTGTTCCATCTTTTCTTTTCGGAGAATCACCCGTAAAGCATAGAAAAACCAGGCAAAACCCGTGCCAAACAAGAATGAGCCAATCAAAGATAACGCGACATCCCCGCCATAATAGATGGGCTCGCCCGTAAATACCCCGCTCACATGAGTGGTTTGTTCTTTCCAGGCAGGATTCGCGAGGAATAATGCGCCAAAAAGAGAAGCACAACCAAGGCCAATTGCCAAAGTAGACGCGAAAATCGTGTAGATTTCCTTCTTTTCCAGGCGAATCATCATGCGATTTTTCAAAAATGGATGACCATAATGAATCAATGCAAAAAGGCCAAGCCCCACGAGAAGCAAGCCCAAAATTAAGAAAATCCATGCGTTCACATTCATAAGCTTTGACTGCCTTTATTCATATTGATGGTTTTTCTTCGCTTTCTCAAGCAAAGGTTTTAGATATTGCCCGGTGTAGGAGGCGGGATTCTCCGCCACTTCTTCTGGCGTCCCTTCGGCAACAATCGTTCCGCCGCCATCTCCGCCTTCCGGTCCTAAGTCAATGATCCAGTCGGCGACTTTGATCATATCAAGGTTATGTTCAATCACAATGACGGTGTCGCCATGATCGACTAGGTTTTGTAGCACGGCAATCAAACGTTTGACATCGTCCGTATGAAGTCCCGTTGTCGGTTCATCAAGGATATATATGGTTTTTCCCGTCGGACGTTTCTGAAGCTCGTTCGCCAATTTCACCCGTTGGGCTTCGCCGCCAGATAATGTGGTGGCCGGTTGCCCTAGCTTGACATAACCTAATCCGACATCATAGAGAGCTTTCACCCGTCGATAAATCATCGGCCGGTTTTCAAAGAAATGCAGCGCTTCTTCTACTCGCATCTCTAAGACATCATAAATATTCTTGCCTTTGTAATAACAAGACAACGTCTCTTCGTTATAACGTCTGCCATCACATTCATCGCATTTCACATAGACATCCGGTAAGAAGTTCATCGGCACTAACACGACGCCAGCCCCTTGGCACTTCTCACAACGCCCACCTGGTACGTTAAACGAGAACCGTCCTTTGTCAAAACCACGGGCTTTCGCATCGGGAGTTTCAGCAAAAAGAGCCCGGATATCATCAAATAACTTAATATAGGTGGCAGGATTGGAACGCGGCGTACGACCAATCGGATTCTGATCGACGTTCACGACTTTATCCACATAGGAAAGACCGCTGGCCGAACGATACGCGCCAGGAAGGCAATCTTCGTGATTGATTTTCTTGGCCAGAATCTTTTCTAACGTTTCATTGATTAATGAAGATTTCCCAGAACCCGAAACCCCGGTAATCAAGACGAGTTTTCCTAATGGGAACGTCACATCGATATTCTTTAAATTATGGCAAGTGCAGCCCCGTAACACGATTTTCTTGCCATTGCCTTTTCTTCGTTTTGAAGGGACAGCAATGTACTTCCGGCCCGAAAGATAATCCCCCGTAATGGAATTCGGGCAATTCTCAACGTCTTTTTCCGTTCCCGAAACAACAATTTGACCGCCATGTACGCCAGCGCCTGGACCAACATCGACAATCCAGTCCGCCGCGCGCATCGTGTCTTCATCGTGTTCAACAACAATCAACGTATTCCCTAAATCGCGCATTTCCTTCATCGTGTGGATGAGCTTCGCATTGTCACGTTGGTGCAAACCAATGGAAGGTTCGTCCAAAACATAAAGAACGCCAGAAAGACGCGAACCGATCTGGGTCGCTAACCGAATCCGTTGGGCTTCCCCGCCCGATAAGGTCATGGCCAAACGGTTTAACGTCAAATATTCAATCCCGACATCACATAAGAATTTGGCACGATTCTCGATTTCCTGTAACACCATCTTGGCAATTTGAAGGTCATTCGGCGATAAGACTTGACGAGTATCATCGACCCACGCTAGTAACTTCCGAATTGTCAATTTGGTGACTTGATCGATGTTTAATCCATTCACTTGGACGGATAACGCCGCTTCATTGAGTCTTGCGCCATGGCACGTTGGACATTCGCTATCCCGCATGAAAGATTCGTAATACGGAAGCATCCATTTTGAGGTGCTTGCCGCATATCGACGTTCAATCATGGTTTTGACCCCTTCCACATAGCCATGTTTATGCATGACGTTGCCATTCACCGAAGTTAACGTGTGGTCAAGTTCTCGATCAGAACCATAAAGGATAATATGCCGTTGCTTATCGGTTAACTTCGAATAAGGGACATTGGTTGGAATGTGATAAGAATCCAGTAAGAACTTAAATTCCTGCCATTCGAGATTCGGCGTATTCACGATGTTCTTGTAGTAACGAATCGCCCCTTGATCAATGGTCAAAGAAGGGTCTGGGACGAGTAAGTCTTCCGCGACGCTTCGAGAAATTCCTAAGCCGTGGCATGTCGGGCAATAACCCTGTGGGGCATTGAACGAGAAGAGACGAGGTTCTAGTTTCGGAACGGAGAAGCCACAAATCGGGCACGTATGATGGCTAGAGATTAAGCGGTCGCCAGCATCAGTGAACAAGATAACGTCGCCATGGCCAAAGTCCAAGGCTAAGTCAATGTCTTCGGCAACCCGGCTACGAATTTCAGGTTTTACGATGATGCGGTCTACCACGATATCGATATCGTGCCGCTTGTTTTTATCGAGTTCAGGCACTTCTTCTAACAAATAGAATTGCCCATCGACCCGGACACGGACAAAACCCCGTTTCCGGATGTTTTCGATGACGTCTTTGTGCCAACCTTTTTCATGACGTACCACCGGAGCCAGGATTTGTAACTTTGTTCCGACTGGATATTGCATGACCATATCAGTCATCGCCGTCGGAGAGAAAGCAACAATCGGCAAATGGTGATGGGGGCAATAAGGAACCCCTACCCGTCCGAATAACAAACGGAGGAAGTCATAGATTTCAGTGACCGTTCCGACAGTAGAACGTGGGTTATGCGAGGTGGTTTTTTGATCAATCGAAATGGCCGGGGACAATCCTTCGATGGAATCCACATCCGGTTTATCGACGCCGCCTAAGAACTGACGGGCATAAGGAGAAAGCGATTCGACATAGCGGCGTTGTCCTTCCGCATAAATCGTATCAAACGCCAAAGTGGACTTTCCCGAGCCACTTAATCCCGTGAATACCGTCAAGGTTTCTTTCGGGATGGCGACATCGATGTTCTTTAGATTATTTTCACGCGCGCCTTTGACAACAATGTACTTTCGACTATCCATAGCGTTACAAGTATAAACGAAAGAGTTTTGTTCTTCACTAAAGACACAGCGCAAAAATGTGGCTATAATAGTTCTCGCTCGGGACGTAGCACAGCTTGGTAGTGCACTACCTTGGGGTGGTAGGGGTCATGGGTTCAAATCCCACCGTTCCGACCAGAAAAAAGCAAAAGGCTTGATGGAATTGCGCATCAAGCCTTTTTTCTTACTCGAATAATGAATTAACGTTCTTTGATTCCGACGTTAAGGGAAGAAAGGAAACGCGCCGCTTCTTCTACCCATCCTCGCGCCTCATCGGCGGATTGATAGTCCTGATTCATTAAATAGGTATTGGGGTCTGCAGTGCTTAAGCCATGGGCACCATAGTCAAATAGGTGATATTGGCAAGGAATATTCCGTTGTTTTAGTGCCTCGGCCAGGGCTCCTGCGTTTGTGTCGGCCGGCACGACGGTGTCTTCTTTTGTCGCCCAAACATAAGTCGGCGGAATACCATTATCTAATCTTCTTAAAATGCTCATGCGTCCGGGATTTGGATCGCCTTCGCTTAGCATGTTAGCAACGTAATGGCTGCTGCAATCTTCTTTTAAAGGGCCGATCACGGGATAGCCTAGTACTAAAGCAGCGACTTTTGCCCCACATTTGACAAGTGGTGGGAACAATACTTTTTCTTCGTCGTTTAATGTGCCTAACATCGCTGCTAAATGACCGCCCGCGGAGAAACCCGAGACAGAAATCCGTTTTGGATCGGAATGGAAATATTTCGCTTTTTTATGAAGATAAGTCAGTGCCATCATGGCTTCGATTAACATCGTGGGATAGTGGTAGTCAGGCGCGACAGAATAATCGAGCCAGAAGCAATTGAATCCTTCTCTCGCGAAAGCCAAGCAAACGGGATTGGCCTCTCTTCGGGACCCTCAAGAACGAGATGTTCTACGGCCATGAGTCGGAATTCAAAACGTTCGACGACCTGTACGCGGCCATAAAGGAATACATCGACTATTACAACAACGAAAGAATCAAGGGCAAAACAAAATGGATGCCCCCTTCGAAATTCAGGGAGGTATCCACTTCCGCGAGATGATATAATCCGGGCAGAGAACATTGTTGTCCAGGATTTGGGGTACACCTCAGATTGATGTGTATTTTTCATTTTAAAGCCCATCAACATTAATCATGAGGTAACAAACGTCCAACGCGGATTCCTAAAAATCATCATCGGTGAGTAATAAACCCGCGTACTCTATCCCACCAGCATTCCTGGTAACAAGATGAAATGTAAATCAAAATAGATTCGAGAACACAGAGGAACCTCTTATATTTTCTTATTTCTTAAAAATAGCCCGAGCAAAGGTTCTTTCGACCAATTTCTTAGACGATAGGCTAAATATGAATAAGCAGGCCTCACACACCATCTGGCGGTTAAAAAGGGGCGGCTTACTAATCGCAAGTACAATCTCTTGAATCAAAGGCGTATTCGTAATCGAGAGACACTAAATTTAAAGCGACTTCGTCGATATAATAATGAAGGTCGTCCCCATCAATTTCAAATTTAATTGGAATCGGAGATTCTGCAATTGCATTGTCGAAGTCTTTTGTGACGGTCGCAGGTCTTGAAAACAAAAATGCCACATAGCCTTCTTTCAACGGTATATTGTTGTAATCAGTAGAATCCGTATAAGAATAGGCAAACTCCGCATCGACTTTGATCTTGTGGCCGCTTTCTTCTCTGGCGTCCACGGATACGCGGTAACGCTCTTGATTGCTAAGAAATCCATCTAAACGATGAATCTCACGCTTAACAAATTTACCATCCGTTCTAAAGAAAGCTTTAATAATAGAAAAATACTCCGTTTCACTTTCTTGCCAAGAAGCAAAACGCTCCTGGTAGCTGGCCACACCTGCATATATTTGCAATCGATTGTCGGTTACTTTTTGGCGAGACGCTCCGCCTTCTCCCACAAGGAAAGTGGGCGTAAATTCATAATAGCTATAGTCAAAAAGAATTTCGCGTCCTCCAATCCAAAACGACTCTTCTGAAGAGGTGGACGTGACGCTAGATGAAAAATTAACTGCAACGTCATAGCAAGAAGATAAAACGAATAGAGGAAAAGAAAAAGAAAGAGATATTTTTCTAAAAAGCCGTCTCATAACACACGCTCCGTCACATTGATGTTGGAAGGTAAGGCGGTCATTGAGAACGCTTGTGAATAATAATCACCGCTCGATGGTGCGCCTGTTTGCCTTGCTACGAAATAAAACTGAATCAGCAAATACTTCCAATTGTAGGTATATATTTTCTTCCAGATTTGTTCAGAAGGCGTATAAGTGATGGTATTTCCTGTGGCATTCAAATTAACTGCCTTATGTACCAACGTCCCGCCAACTTCAAAGCAGAGATCAAACTGGTTAAACGGAAAATAAGTAGAGCCGGAGAAAGTAGACCACGTAAAGGAAGGCGGATTCTCCTCAGACCATTGTTTCGTGACAGTAATAGTATCTGCTACCACTCGATATTGCCCCAGTAACAGTCCAAAATTCTTTTTATCAATACCTGTTTGATACAAAGCAGCCACAAACTCGCTAAATGTTTTCGGCTTTTGAGTTTTTGCTAAATTCCAAAGAGTAGCGAATGGAATTGAGAATTTGTCATATTGATCCTGCTCAGGCGAAACCAATTTAAACAATATGCGCTGAATGGCGCGTTCGTCTGCATCGCCAAAAGAAGCAGCTGGATCGTACTCATTTAAATCATAGGAAACGTAATTAAAGGCAAGAAATGCGGTATCTCCGACCCAAGGAACCGTTTTCACATCAGAAGTAAAATGAGTTTGTGCTTCCGTCGACCAAAACGTCGGCCAAGCCTCGTTCCACGCCAGCTTCATCCCGTCTTCTTTTGCTTTCTGACTGTTTCCTTGATATTTGCTGCTTTTGGCGAGAACATCGATTAGATTTTTTCCTATTTCATGCTCTCCGCCCACATTGTTCGATATGCCATAAACATGTTGTACGTGATGTCCATACTCGTGACCAATGACATCCCAAGAAGCATACGATTGGACAGGAGAGAGCCTATAATTCTTTCCCGTTAAATAAATGTCATTGTTTTGATAATAAGCAGGCCCATACTTCTCTGAATCGTTGCAAGGATAATAAATGCTGCAATACGTCATGTCCGTCGCATCCATTTGATCCGCGAAAGAGGAAAAATTAACGCCGGCCTGAAATACCATCATGGCTCTTCCCATATCACCGTCGCTATCGACAGAAAATGTATGCGAATATTGCTGTTTTCCACTACCGCTTGAAAAGGTATAAGCATGCTCGTAAAAGTCTCCGTTAGCATGCTTCACGCCAACAAGATTACCATCGGAATATAGAGAAAGATGCAATTTCCCATATCCCCAATGCCAAACATCACTATAACCGATTTGATAATGACCATTTTTGTCCGTCATCGTATCGGCGCTCCACCAGCTTCCTTCCATGGTGAAATGGATCTTTGCACCAACCAAAGGGTGTGTTTGGTCTTTTGTGTCGGTCCACAAAAAAGTTCCTGACACTTCTCCTTGGGCGCCGATTTTACGAGCACCGTTAGAATCAGCCACTTTTTCTGCGGTAATTTTGCTGGTATCAACTAAATTATAAGGTAATGGCAAACCAGCTAAACGCTTTGCGTTATCCAAAGAAAGCGTAGATGTATAGATAACCCCAGAAGCATCTTTGGCAAAATATAACGTCACTTGATCAATAAATGAGTTGTCATAGAAAAATAGGAATGCTTGCGAACCGCAGTCCGGGAAATCGTTCAAGCGACATTCCGCCATGTTATTTGCAACACGATAATGCAAAACTCCTGCATCACCTTCTGTCTTCATTTGATTCACATGTGATCCCTGAAAATGAAAATCCTGTGAGTCGGAAGAAAACGAAGTGTCCCCATCTAATATCTTTACGCAAGAAGCATTTGACGCTTGTGCCAGAAACGAGACCGGATCTTCTCCGTCAATCATCGTCAAATTGATTTTTTCATTAGAGAAGTAAGGTAATACGAAAAGGACGGTTGCAGAAAGGATGAACTGTTTAATCATGTTTTTACTCCTTGATTAGTTCGGCAAACGCGAAGGATTATCTGTCTATATAGTATTCATTCAGTATTAATGTGTCAAGGCATGGATAAGCGCTATGAATTCCACGCTTTTTGCGTTTCTATCATCAGAAAAAAGCATAGAAGTCTTACAATAATGCCATGAAACGTCGTATCCCCTTCTACCACATGATCTATGAAGATGAAAATGTTCTGGTAGTCTATAAAGAGCGCGACCTTTTGACCATTCGCACGAATGATCCCAAAACCAATCGACTAAACCTCTATCACTTTCTCTATGAGGAGCAGACGAAAAAAGGCCGCCCTTCCGGACGGCCTTTGGCCCCAACCACCACAGGTTTACAGCTTCGGGCGGTCGATTTCGCTCCAGCCACCTTCAACCACCTTAAAAGTTACAGAGCCAGAAAACTTCTGCCTTTCTATTTGGTGCTTTTAGGAATTATCGCTCGCGAATCCCCACTCCCACGGAAGCTAGGAATTGTGCTGCTTCTTCTACCCATCCTCTCGCTTCATCCGCGGCTTGATGGTCTTGTTGCATCAAATAGGTATTGGGATCACAGGTGCTTAACCCATGGGCGCCATGTTGGAATAAATGGTATTGGCATGGCACTTTTTTCTGTTTTAAGGCATTCACAAATGCTTCGGCATTGGTTTTCGGAGGAACGACGGTATCCTCTTCCGTAGCCCAAACATAGCTAGGAGGAACGCCGTGGTCTAACCGTCTTAATAAGCTCATCCGATTCGGATTTGGATCCGTTGGGCCCGTGAGGTACGCAAAATATTGGCTGCTGCAATCTGGTTCTAATGGCCCAACCACAGGGTAACCAAGCACTAATGCCGCTACTTTGGCCTCACATTTTTGGAGCGGCGGGAATAACGACTTTTCTTCGTCCGATAAAGTGCCTAATAAACCAGCCAAATGGCCGCCGGCAGAAAAGCCTGCCACCGCGATTGCTTTGGGGTCAGAGTTGAAATGCTTCGCCTTTTTATAAAGATAGGTTAACGCCATCATGGCTTCGCATAAAGCGGTGGGATAGTAGTTATCGGGCGCAACGGAGTAATCCAGCCAGAAACAATTGAACCCTTCTTGGGCAAACGCCAAACAAACGGGATTGGCTTCGCGGCGTGAGACCATGCAATAGCCGCCACCAGGAATGACGAGCATCATCGGATGAACCCGTTTGGGGCACATTTCTTTGTCGTCTAAGTCGTGGTCAAAGAATAGACCATGCAACATACCGCGTGCTTTCTTATTCGGCCGTGGCTCATTGAAATACTTATAGAGGTCAATATTGGTGACTTTCATGGGGAATGCTCCTCGATTTCTTGTCTTCTATTATAAAGCATCAAAACGGGGTTGTCTTGTGAGAATCAAAGACCATCCCATCGGAAGATATGTCATAATGAATCCATGAAACGTCGTATCCCCTACTACCATATCGTCTATGAAGATGCCGACATTCTTGTGGTCTATAAGGAACGGGATCTATTCACCATCCGCACTTCCGACCCAAAGACGTCATATAGCAATCTCTATCGATTTTTGGAGATGGAACTATCGAAAAAGGGAGAACGTCCTTATTTGGTGCATCGACTAGACTACGAAACATCGGGATTATTGATTTTCGCCAAACGACTTGAAATACAGCAAAAGTTGCAATCTTGTTTTGAAGCACGGAATGTCGTTCGGAAATATGAGGCGGTTGTCGCGGAAAAACTACCCTCAGAACAACATTACGATATCCGACAATTCTTAACGTCGAACGGCAAAGGGGGACGCGTATATCTAACGGATGAGCTTCATGGCAAGGAAGCCATTACGCATATCGTAACCAAGAATCCCATTCAAATCGGTACGGCTTTGTCGATCTCGATTGAAACGGGTAGAAGAGCGCAAATTCGTTTGGCCATCGCTTCCCTTGGCTGGCATTTGCTCGGGGATAACAAATATTCGAAAACCCCTGCAAAACGCATGTATTTGAATGCT
>Ga0256406_1002552_pt1 | contig 25301 bp, 16 predicted proteins | sample RumenRJG_03DNA_FD_185986 | JGI IMG/M metagenome (GOLD analysis project Ga0256406, IMG submission 185986) | Bovine rumen microbial communities from Lethbridge, Alberta, Canada - RJG_03 | ecosystem: Host-associated > Mammals > Digestive system > Stomach > Rumen | place: Canada: Alberta | collected...
ATTAGAGAATTAAAGAATTATTACAAATGACACAAACGCAAGAGAAATAGGTCGAACATTGTTTTTGGAAGGGCATGAAGCCCTTCCCTGCACAGGGCCGTTCCGACTTCGTCACTTTTTTGTTGAGGCAAAATAGCACTATTGATAATCAATTACTTGCATGGATATTTAGGTGATATAGGGTGACGCATATCCAGTGCAGGGAGGGGCTTCATGCCCTTCCTAAAAAATGACACAACCGCTGAAAAATATCAAGAATTAGAGAATTAAAGAATTATTACAAATGACACAAACGCAAGAGAAATATGTCGAACATTGTTTTTGGAAGGGCATGAAGCCCTTCCCTGCACAGGGCCGTTCCGACTTCGTCACTTTTTTGTTGAGACCAAATAGCACCGTTGATAATCAAGCATTTGCAAGGAGAATTAGGTGATATAGGGTGACGCATATCCAGTGCAGGGAAGGGCTTCATGCCCTTCCTAAAAAAATGACCCCACCGCTGAAAAATATCAAGAATTAGAGAATTAAAGAATTATTACAAATGACACAAACGCAAGAGAAATAGGTCGAACATTGTTTTTGGAAGGGCATGAAGCCCTTCCCTGCACAGGCCAGTTTCGACTTCATCACTTTTTTGTTGAGGCAAAATAGCACCATTGATAATCAATTATTTGCATGGATATTTAGGTGATATAGGGTGACGCATTGACGAAGTCAGGAGGGTAGGGCGGCTTTATTTCTTTTTCTTTAGTAATGGCAGGACGACGGATGGTTTCGGCCGCTTCTCCGTCTTGGCGTGTGCCGAAGACTCATCGTCATCGTACCAGCTGACCATGACACCGCCGCCGAAGTCGTCGACCTTACGGTGTGTGAGGTCGTCGCGCCGTCCCGACGGCACGAACTTCAACTTGATGTCCGTGATGTTCTTATCGATGTCGAAGTCCTTCGGGTCCTCCACCGGCTTGCTTTCCACGGCGAGATGGAACCTGCCGAGACCGTCGATGACCACGGTGTGGCCGGCGCGAAGGTTGCGGGCGACGACATCCACGAGCTCTGTGATAAGGCCTTCCACCTCACCACGCGTGAAGGTCGTCTCGTCCTGTATCTCCTGAGCCAGCTCCTTCGTTGTAACGTCGCCCGTGTTCACGGTCCGTGCGTGCCATTTCCCGCCACGGTTGGCTTCCTTAAACTTACTCTGTTGTAGTCTTATCTTTATCGACATGTTGTTCCTTTGTTTCTTCTTGAAAATCTTTCCGACCGCAAATTTACGAAAAATAATTTAAAAAAGTGTCCTTTGCCTTCAATTCTTAACTAAAAACAAGATTACCGCTTATGCTGTAAAAATAAGGAACAGAGGATGACAGGTATAGAATTTAATTGTTACCTTTGCAGCAGGAATATGATACGGAATATTATCTTCGACTATGGCAGCGTGCTCATACGCACCGACTGCCGCCGCGTTTATACCGAGGTCCTCGGTTCCTGGGAGAAAGCGACATGGTTTCGCGACAACATCCTTGACGAGGATTTCATGCATCGCCTCGACATGGGTGATGACTATGGCGCGTGCATTGCCAACCTGCAGGCGCAGCATCCCGACTATGCCGACGCCATTGCCTTGTATGATGACCGATACTTGGACTGTGTTGTCGGTGAGATGCCGGGTATGCGGCAGATACTTATGCATCTGCGGGCCTACGGATACCATCTCTATGGTCTGTCGAACTACAGTCATAAGATATACGATATAGAACGACGGCTGACGATATTCCGTAATCTGGAGGGACAGATAATCTCTTCTGACATACATATTACCAAGCCGGACCCTCGCATCTTTAAGTTCCTTCTGGCCAAATACGGGCTCAGAGCCGAGGATAGTCTCTTCATCGACGACCGTAAGGTCAATGTCGATGCGGCGTGGTCGTTGGGATTTGACGCGATGGTCTTCCCCGATGTGCCGTTCACCGAGGAGCAGATACTCCGCGGACTGTCCAACGATGACAGTAAGGCGCCGCCACAGGCTGTGTTAGCGTTCGCAAAAGAGCTGGTGCGGCACCTGGAGCGTGCATGACGTCAGCGCCTCTTCTTCTATCGTCTTACAAATAATCTGGTATGCGATAATGGCTCAGCGTAAAACATATAAATGCCAGCAGTGTGGCTATGAGGCCTACGACTATGAGGGACGTGGGTTTATGGGACAGCATATCGAGGCGGTAAGCTGTCCCGACTGCAAGTCCATCCAGCCTCTTGTCGTCGGTGGTGTCATTGGCGATACCGCTCCGTCGTTTGCCACTCTCGTCGGACGTATCTGTCTGAACTGCGGCAGTGACCGTATAAAACCATGGGACCATAAGACCTGTCCTAAGTGCGGTGGCATCATGATCTATACTGGCGAGCATGAGTTCTGGACTTGACTAATAGTCATTCTGCGTGAAAGGAGCGGATGGCACTCTCTATGACCGGGGCCATATCGTAGTATTTGTATTCCGCAAGGCGTCCACCGAAGATGACATTCTCCTCCTTTTCCGCCAGAGCTCTGTAGTCGTTGGCCAGTGCATTGTTGCGTTCATCGTTGACAGGGTAGTACGGTTCCATTCCCGGTTTCCATTCCGTACTGTACTCCCGGCTCACCACCGTCTTCGGATAGTCGTAAACCTGCTGCCCGAACATCTCGAAGTGCTTGTGCTCTATCACTCTGGTGTAAGGCACCTCACGGTCTGTGTAGTTCACCACAGCGTTTCCCTGGTAGTTCGGTTTGTCGATGACCTCTGTCTCAAATCTCACCGTACGGAAGTTTAGATGACCGAGCTTGAAGCCGAAGTATTCGTCTATCTGACCTGTGTAGACCAGTTTCCGTGCCGTGGCCTGCTGTTTCTGTGTTGCACTTTCCGCAGGAATGTCAAACGTCCACTCGCCATCCTTGGTTCTTTGGCAGTTCATCTTCAGGAAGTCCACGCCTGTCATGGTCTCCACGCCATTGAGAAGTCCCTCCACCAGTTTGTTGTATCCACCAATAGGGATGCCCTGGTATGTGTCGTTGAAGTAGTTGTTGTCGTAGACCAGTCTTACCGGCAACCGCTTGATGATGAATGCCGGCAGCTCGGTGCACTTCCGTCCCCACTGCTTCTCGGTATATCCTTTTATGAGTTTCTCGTAGATGTCGCGTCCGATGAGTGTCAGCGCCTGCTCTTCGAGGTTTCGCGGCTCCGCGGCTCCGGCGGCTTTCATGGCCTCTACGGCTTCCGCCTTCTGCTCGTCGATTTTCGCCTGTGCTGCTTCCGGCGTCGTGGTGCCCCACATCTCGTTGAATGTGTTCATGTTGAACGGCAGGTTATAGTACTTCCCTTTATAGTTTGCCACCGGAGAATTGGTATATCTGTTGAACTCCACGATGGAATTTACAAAGTCCCAGACCTTCTTGTTCGATGTGTGAAAGATGTGCGCGCCATATTTATGTACGTTGATGCCTTCCACCTTGTCGCAGTAGACGTTTCCGCCGAGCTGCGGTCTACGGTCAATGACCAGGCATTTCTTTCCGGCTTTATGAGCCATATGGGCGAAGGTGGCCCCGAAGAGTCCGGAGCCCACAATGAGGTAATCGTATTTCTCCATTTATGTTGAATCCGTTTTTGTAATGTAGTAATCCGTTAATAATTTGCAAAGTTAGCACAATCACGATACAATTCAAAATTAAAGCAAAACTTTTATGTTTATGATAAAAAAATAGTAACTTTGCAGACAAAAGAAACCCACATGGCACTAAATACTAACAAACCCACGAAAATGTACTACTCCATCAAGGAGGTGGCACAGATGTTGAATGTCTCCGAGAGTCTCCTGCGCTACTGGGAGACGGAGTTCCCGCATCTTCGTCCGAAGACTACGGGCAATCGTGTACGTCAGTACACGCAGAAGGACATAGACCAGATAAAGGTTATCTACAATCTCGTGAAGGTGCGTGGCTTCAAGATTGCCGCCGCGAGAAAGATGATACAGGTGAATCGTGCCGGTGCCGACAAGAGCCAGCAGGTTATAGACAGTCTGACAGCCGTCCGTGACGAGCTGAAAGAACTAAAAAAGCACCTTGACGGATTGGTATAGTCATTCCTTGAAGGATGAGGCTAATTGGATTCTGAACTGAAGTTAACTTCGTTGGCGGTTGAAGTTAACTTCGTTGGCGGTTGAAGTTAACTTCGTTTTGAGCACTATCTGCCATGGTCTTAGATTAAAGTCAGAAAACAAAAAAGGAGCTAAAGAGACACGCCTCTTTAGCTCCTTTTTTATGCTTTTTATGTGCGGTTACCTTATCAGTTTGCAGGCAACATTGCGTCCGTTCTTCAGAGTGTCTACTCTGATTAGTATTCCATTATAGGAATTTATGTCTCGAATCTCTGACCCGCTGGGAGCATAGTACTTGCTCGAAACGGCAGCGTCGGTGGTTACTGTCTGCGAAATGCCATTTGTCGTCTTCTTAACGGCAGGGTAGTACTCGTCGACTGATGAGACGGCGTCCTCGTTCTCGGCTTTCATGATATCCTCCACGAGCGAGTTGCAGTAGACCTCGATGTTTGTGTACCATCCCTTTCCTCCGTTCTCCTTGCTGTCGATGGTATATGCCTTGGCGTCGTTGGCATTGTTCGGATTGAGTCCGTTGGCAATCTCGAAGTCGTCAGGCATACCGTCGTTGTCAGAGTCCTTCAGTGTCGATTTCGTCAGTCCCCATCCCGCAGAAGTCTCTGAATAACAGTTCTTGTTGTCCGTTGCCAGGTCTATTATTCCCTTCGGGTCATCGGTCCGCTGACTGCCGATGTAGTAAGCTGTGCCGGTCTTTGTCTCCTCCACATACTCTGCGTCGATAACATCTCTCCATAGACTGGCACCGGCATATGTCAACACCTTCTCATAGGCAGTCTCGGCGTCTTGCGTCGTTATCTCTCCTGTTGGTGCTCCCGGCTGGTCAAGTTTTATCTTCACGCAGTCCTTGCCGTCCGACTGCAGGTATGTTATGGTGTCATTTCCCGTAGCATAATAGTGGTTGACATCGTAAGAGTAACGCTCACCGCCGATGGTGGGGATACCACTGTCGTAGACAACACCTTTCCAGTCGTAGTTGCGTGCGCTGGCTCCTGCCGCCGACATATAGTTGCCGCTGATGTAGTAGCGGCTCGTCATGCCTATATAAGTGTTGTTGGTGCTTGATGTCGTGGAGTTGGCTGTCGACACCTGTGTTATGCGCGTTTTCGTCTTCGTGCCGGGACCGGCCTTATAGTAGTTGTTTACGATGTTGATGTATCCTCCACCGGGACCGCCGTAGCATCCGCCGCTGCCCCAGTTGTACATCACGCAGTTTCTGAAGTCTACGTTCTCAGCCTGCACCGCGTTCTTCCATTGGTACTGGGAGTAGTTCTTGTTCGACGTGTATCCCGTCCAGTTGTATCGCGCCCCGTTGAACCTTGGTACGCGGTTCTGCACGAAGCCGAGGTAGTTGTGATGGAACGAGGCGAGCTTGCCGCCCCATATGCCACCGTAGGAGTGCTCACCTTTGGAATGCCCGAAGTTGAGTCCCTCGCCGAGCATGCACCATTGCATGGTGAAGTTGTTGTTGTCGTAGAACGAGGACAGCTCATCGGTACTCCAGCTCATGGAGCAGTGGTCGAGGATGAGTCCTGTCCGCTTTCGTCCCCAGATGGCATCGGCACCGTCGTTGGTGTCTCTCTCCTCGCCGCGGCGGAACCTAATGAACCTTATTATGATGTTGTTGCCATTGGGTTGCACGGTGTAGTACCGCAGTGTGATACCCGGTGCCGGAGCTGTCTGCCCTTCTATGGTAATATTCCCCTTGATGGAGAGGCCGCTCTTTAAAGCTATCACACCGCCGACGTCGAACACTACTATGCGGTTCGACTTCGAGACAGCTTCCCGGAACGAGCCCGCGCCGGAGTCGTTGAGGTTCGTGACATGTACTATGGTACCTCCGCGTCCGCCGGAGACATACCGTCCGTGTCCTTCAGCACCGGGAAAGGCCGGTACCTGTGCCATCATCGCACAGCTCGTGAGTGCTGCCAATGCGGTAAGAGTAAATCTTGTAGTCATTTCTTTGTTTTTATGTTTTAGCCCCACAAAATTACGGATTAATTTTCATTATTCAGCAATGTGAATGTTGAATATACTGTAAACGTTTACATAATAATATAAAGCTATCGGAAAATTGAATATTACAGTCTTGTCGCGACAGTCTTTCTGCACGCCTGTGTGCAAACCTTTCCCATACATATAATATTAAAAAACATAAAACACAGATATAATACATTTCTTTTTGCTAACTTTGCAGTGAATTATAACTTGTTAAGAAAAAATGAATATTTTAGAGCTTAGTGAGCAGGAGATTGGTCGTCGGCAGAGCCTTCAGGCCCTGAGAGACATGGGTATAAACCCATATCCAGCCGAGGAGTTCCCCGTTGACGCGTGGAGCGACGATATAAAGGCCAACTTCAAGGATGATGAGAAGCGTGAGGTAACCATTGCAGGCCGTCTTATGGGTAAGCGTATCATGGGAAAGGCCTCTTTTGCCGAGCTTCAGGACAGCAAAGGAAGAATACAACTCTATGTCAGCCGCGACGACTTATGCCCCGGCGAGGATAAGGATATGTACAACAAGGTGTTCAAGAAACTCTTGGACATTGGTGATATCATTGGCATCCACGGCTTCGTGTTCCGCACCCAGATGGGTGAGATATCCGTTCATGTGGAGAGCATCAAGCTTCTCTCGAAGAGCCTTAAGCCGCTTCCTATCGTGAAGTACAAGGATGGAGTGGCTTACGACAAGTTCGATGATCCGGAACAGCGTGCCCGCCAGCGTTATGTGGACCTTATCGTCAACGACGGAGTGAAAGAGACCTTCCTTAAGCGTGCTACCGTACTGCGCACTATGCGTAATTTCTTCGACAAGCACGGCTATACCGAGGTGGAGACTCCTATCCTCCAGAATATTCCCGGAGGCGCAAGTGCCAAGCCGTTCATCACGCATTTCAATGCGTTGAACATTGATATGTACATGCGTATCGCCACAGAGCTCTATTTGAAGCGCCTTATCGTCGGCGGCTTCGAAGGTGTTTACGAGATTGGCAAGAACTTCCGCAACGAGGGTATGGACCGTTTCCATAACCCGGAGTTCACATGCATGGAGCTCTATGTCCCCTATAAAGATTACAACTGGATGATGACCTTCACCGAGCAGTTGCTTGAGACCATCTGTGTGGCTGTAAACGGAAAGCCGGAGGTGGAATATCCTGACGGTAAGGTTGTCAGCTTTAAAGCACCGTTCCGCCGCCTTCCTATCCTCGATGCCATCAAGGAGAAGACGGGCTTCGAACTCGACGGTAAGTCGGAGGAGGAGATCCGCGACATCGCTGTCAACAAACTGAAGATGGAAGGCATCGACGAGAGTTTCGGAAAGGGTAAGCTCATCGACGAGATATTCGGAGAGTTCTGCGAGGGCACGTTCATCCAGCCTACATTCATCACAGACTATCCTGTCGAGATGAGCCCGCTGACAAAGATGCACCGTTCAAAGCCGGGACTGACGGAGCGTTTCGAGCTTATGGTCAACGGCAAGGAACTTGCCAACGCCTATTCCGAGCTCAATGACCCGATAGACCAGGAGCAGCGCTTCATCGACCAGATGAAGCTCGCCGACAAGGGCGATGACGAGGCAATGATCATCGACCACGACTTCCTGCGTGCCCTTCAGTACGGCATGCCGCCTACATCGGGTATCGGCATTGGCATCGACCGTCTTGTCATGCTTATGACCGCAAAGGAGAATATCCAGGAGATAATGCTCTTCCCACAACTGAAGCCGGAGGTTAAAATCCCGCAGAGCAGCGTGCAGGAGTGGGCAAAGCTCGGTGTGCCTGAGAACTGGGCGTACGTTCTCCGTAAGGCAGGCTTCAACCTTATCTCCGACATCAAGGAGCAGAAGGCACAGGGCCTCCAGCAGAAGATAGGCGAGATAAACAAGAAGTATAAGCTTGGCTATGAGAAGCCCAGCGTAGAGGATATTCAGAAGTGGATTGACGGAGCTAAGGCGTAAGTCCTCCTCCCGACGGTCTCTTCCGGGACTGTCGGGATATGCTCTCATAGATATATGTTCAACGTAGGTAAGATAGCAATCATTGGCGGCGGAAGCTGGGCGACGGCAATCGCAAAGATTATCGTCAGCCATACGCATCATATAGGATGGTATATCCGTCGCGACGACCGAATCGACGATTTTCGCCGGCTCGGTCATAACCCTGCATACCTTACCTCCGTAAGGTTTGATGTCGACGAGATAAACTTCTCGTCGGATATCAACAGGATAGTACAGTCGTACGATACACTGGTCTTCGTCACGCCGTCTCCCTATCTTAAGAATCACCTGAAGAAACTGCGGACGAGGATAAAGGATAAGTTTATCGTTACAGCCATAAAAGGTATCGTCCCGGACGAGAACCTGTGCTGCTCGGAGTATTTCCATCAGGTCTACGACGTTCCCTTTGAGAACCTTGCGTGCATAGGCGGACCAAGCCATGCCGAAGAGGTGGCGATGGAGCGTCTGAGCTATCTCACCGTGGGATGCTCCGACCTCGACAAGGCCAAGGCTTTCACCGAGGTCCTTGCCAACAGGTTTATAAAGACAAAGATATCCAGCGATGTCCTCGGCATAGAGTATGCCTCGGTTTTGAAGAATGTCTATGCCATTGCAGCCGGTATCTGCTACGGGCTTAACTATGGCGACAACTTCCAGGCGGTGCTCATGTCGAATGCCGTTCAGGAGATGGACCGCTTCCTTAAGACCATTCATCCCATCGACCGTAACATCATCGACTCGGTGTATCTCGGCGACCTGCTCGTAACGGGATACTCCAACTTCAGCCGTAACAGAACATTCGGAACGATGATAGGAAAAGGCTATAGCGTTAAGTCGGCGCAGATAGAAATGGAGATGATAGCGGAGGGCTATTTCGGCACGAAGTGCATGAAGGAGATAAACCGTCATCTGCACGTCAACATGCCAATCCTTGATGCGGTGTACAACATCCTCTACGAGCGCATCTCACCTCAAATAGAAATCAAATTATTAACAGACAGTTTTAGATAGACAATGAAGAACATTTCATTAGACATTACAAAAGCTGAGCAGTTCCTGGAGACAGGTACATTAGCAGCATTTGAGCCAAAAGTAGTAGCAGCATCTGAGAGCCTTGAGAACGGTACATGCCCGGGCAATGACTTCCTGGGATGGCTTCACCTGCCGTCAAGCATCACACCAGAATTCCTTGATGAGATTCAGGCTACGGCAAACACACTGCGCGAGAAGTGCCAGGTCGTCGTCGTGGCTGGTATCGGCGGCTCCTACCTTGGTGCGCGTGCCGTCATCGAAGCACTCGGCAACAGCTTCGCATGGCTCGTACAGGATAAGAAGAACCCTATCATAACCTTCGCAGGAAACAATATCGGCGAGGATTATCTCTCTGAACTTACTGAATATCTGAAGGACAAGAAGTTCGGAGTTATCAACATATCAAAGTCGGGTACGACAACAGAGACAGCCCTTACGTTCCGCCTTCTTAAGAAGCAGTGCGAGGCTCAGCGCGGTAAGGCTGAGGCTAAGGATGTCATCGTAGCCGTTACCGACGCCCATAAGGGTGCTGCCCGTGCGGCAGCCGACAAGGAAGGCTATAAGACCTTCGTCATTCCTGACAACGTGGGTGGCCGTTTCTCAGTGCTTACTCCGGTAGGCCTGCTTCCTATAGCAGTGGCAGGTTTCGACATCAAGCAGCTCGTTCAGGGTGCTGCCGACATGGAGAAGGCCGTCGCTAACGACGTTCCGTTCTCTGAGAATATCTCTGCAAAGTATGCTGCCGTACGTCAGGCTCTGTACACTCAGGCAGGAAAGAAGATAGAGATTGTAGCCAACTTCCAGCCGAAGCTCCACTTCATGGCTGAATGGTGGAAGCAGCTCTACGGCGAGAGCGAGGGTAAGGACCACAAGGGTATATTCCCTGCAGCCTGCGACTTCACTACCGACCTGCACTCTATGGGCCAGTGGATACAGGAAGGTGAGCGTTCTATCTTCGAGACCGTTATCTCAGTGGAGACTCCAAACCGCGAGCTCGACTTCCCATACGACGAGGAGAACCTTGACGGACTGAACTTCCTCGCTGGCAAGCGCGTCGATGAGGTCAACAAGATGGCTGAGCTCGGCACACGTCTGGCACATGTCGATGGCGGTGTTCCAAACATCCGCATCACCATGCCTAAGCTCAACGAGTACTATCTCGGTCAGCTTATCTACTTCTTCGAGAAGGCTTGCGGCATCTCCGGCAACATCGAGGGCGTCAACCCATTCAACCAGCCGGGTGTAGAGGCTTACAAGAAGAATATGTTCGCTCTGCTCAACAAGCCGGGTTACGAGGCTGAGAGCAAGGCTATCCAGGAGCGTCTGGCTAAGGAATAAGGACTTGCCCCGGAGAGAGGGCAGGTCTTTGAATAACTGAAATATATTATAGAAATATCCACAATCGTCCTTTTGCTTTACATAGGGGATGATTGTGGATATTTGTTTTGTGAAAACTAATGACAAGTATTTTGGATAAAAACGAGGTGGGCTCTTTGAAGGGGCTGGGAGAGAAGTTCAAGTGTGTCCTTTTCGATATGGATGGAGTGCTCTACAACAGCATGCCGAACCATGCCGTGGCATGGGTCAGGGCGATGAAGGAGTTTGGTATCCATTTCACACCCGAAGACAGCTATGCAACAGAGGGTGCACGGGGCGTTGACACCATCCGCGTCTATGCCAAAAAGCAGCTCGATAAGGACCTTACCGAGGAGCAGGCGCAGGAGATTTACGATGTTAAGACACGCTACTTCCACGAACTTCCCACTGCTGAGATATTTGACGGTGTGAAGGACCTGATGCGGAAGATTAAAGCTGACGGACTGCAGATCTGTATCGTTACAGGCAGTGGTCAGCGGCCTTTGTTCCGACGGCTGGTAGACGATTTCGGGGAGTTCATCGACGACGAGCATATCGTCACGGCCTACGACGTGAAACGTGGGAAACCAAACCCCGACCCTTATCTCATGGGACTGAAGAAGTGTGGCGGTGTGAAGCCGGAGGAAGGCATCGTAATAGAGAATGCGCCGCTGGGTGTGCGAGCCGGTGTCGCTGCCGGGTGCTTCACCATTGCTGTCAACTCAGGACCTCTGCCCGATGAGGCTTTGCTCGCTGAGCACCCGAACCTGCTCTTTAAGTCGATACGGGAACTGTATGATAAGGTAATGGAATAGAAAGAAAAGCCTCCCCAAGCCCCTCCGAATGGAGGGGATGTTGAATACAGAGATAAACATTTCGGGGAAGAAGAGAGTGCAATGTCCTGCTCATATCTTTATTTTCACAAGCAATAGCGTAAAAACAAAGTAAAACTCGGGATCAATGCGCGGTGGTAACGTGGAAAAGGCTGCTCTTCTGCTCTAATTCATTAATTTCCGTGGTTTATTGAAAGCGAGGATTTTGGTTCCGCAATTTACGAAAATAACCCCCGTTTTATTTTGTTTTGTATTGGAATTAGCGTATCTTTGCAACACACAAAATATAAAACTAATACACTACAGACAGACATTATGAGTGAGATAGCAAATCTTAAGCCTGCGCAGATATGGCGCAACTTCGATGCACTGACACAAGTGCCGCGTCCTTCAGGTCACCTGGAGAAAGTACAACAGTTCCTGCTCGACTTCGCAAAGCGTGTGGGCGTAGAAGCCTTCAAGGATGCCGGAGGCAATATTGTCATGCGCAAGCCCGCAACACCGGGTTATGAGAACAGGAAGGGAATGCTCCTTCAGGCCCATATGGACATGGTTCCGCAGAAGGCTCCGGACAGTAAGCATAACTTTGAGGCCGACCCGATAGAGACATATATAGAGGATGGATGGGTCCACGCCAAGGGAACGACCCTGGGCTCCGACGATGGTATCGGTGTGGCAGCCATCATGGGTATCATGGAAGACAAAGAACTGAAGCATGGACCTGTAGAGGCTCTCATCACACGCGACGAGGAGACAGGAATGTACGGTGCCAACGAACTGCCGGAAGGCGAGCTCCAGAGCGACCTCTACCTAAACCTCGACTCTGAGACATGGGGAAACTTCACCATTGGCTCTGCCGGTGGCATCGACGTAACAGCCACGATGAAATATAAAGAGGTGGAGAACGACCAGGAAACAGCAGTTCATATCACACTGAAAGGTCTCCGCGGTGGGCACTCCGGACTGGAGATTAATGAGGGACGGGCTAATGCCAACAAGGAAATGGTTCGTCTGGTTCGTAAGGCTGTGGCACAACTCGGAGCACGCCTGGCAGCGTGGGACGGCGGTAACATGCGCAACGCCATCCCGTTCAAGGCTGAGGTGATCCTCGCTTTGCCGAAGAGCCAGGTGGAGCCGCTGAAGAAGATGGTTGAGGAACAGCGCCTGGCCATCGAGGATGAGTTCAAGACCATTGAGCACGACGTGGAGTTCTTCGTTGAGGATGCCGAGAAACCTGCCGCACTCGTACCGCAGGAGATACAGGACAACCTCATCGACGCCATCTATGCGTGCCATAATGGCGTGGTGAGAATGATACCTGTGAAGCCTAACGTCGTGGAGACATCCTCAAACCTTGCCATCATCAAGATCGGAGGCGGTGAGGCCTCATTCAAGATACTGGCGCGTTCCAGCCGCGAGGATATGAAGATGTATGTCGCCGAACAGCTTGAGAGCTGCTTCAATATGGCAGGAATGAAGACTGAGCTCAGCGGCAGTTATGGTGGTTGGGATCCAAATCCGGACAGTGAGCTGCTGGCTCTTCTTAAGAAGGTCTATAAGGAGCAGAACGGAAAGGACGCCACGGTGGTCGTCGACCATGCCGGATTGGAGTGCTCGGTGATACTTGGTAAGTATCCTAACCTCGACGTCGTGTCCCTCGGTCCTACGCTCCGTAGTCCGCATACCGCCAACGAGCGCTTTGAGATAGCAACGGCAGAGCCGTTCTGGAACCTCCTTACGGCCGTTCTGGAGCAGGTTCCGGAGAAGTAATGGCTTGATTTTATTTGTAAGATATACAGTAGGAGCCGCCGGAGAAACATGGTCTTATGACCGTGATGTCCGGCGGCTCTTTTGTTGCTCGCCGGCATCTGCAGTAAAGGGAAAGGACATTGGCACCATGACCACGCCTGTCCTTTACTGCATTGTAATAACTTTTCCTGTCTTTGTCACTTTTTGGAGATAGTTTGTAAGGCTCACACAGAGACACAGAGCCACAGAGACTCACTCGTGATTCAGATCACAGAGAAGGCTTCGCCTTAAAGAGAATACGATGACTTCTGCGATGTGCACATTTCGTGAACTCTTTACGGCGAAGCCGTCTCTGTGAACTCTATATATAAAAGGTGCCCGTCTCTGATACTCTGTGTCTCCGTGTCTCTGTGTGAGTATTGCTTCAAGAATATTGGTTCATATTATTATTACCGCCAAGAGATGAGCGTGTAGGAGGTGACGCGTCCCGCGTCACAAAACCATATAACCTTGCAAGAAACAATCGCGACGCGAGACGCGTCGCCTCCTACATGGCTTTGTAAGGTGGGTGTCTCTATGACGAAACAGGAGGACATTGGCACCATGACCACGCCTATCCTTTACTGCATTGTAATAACTTTTTAATCCCTGAAGGCTGATATTTTTTACTTTTTTGCTTTTATACTTTTAAATTTTGTAGTACCTTTGCAGTCGTTAAACCAAATTTCTATAAGGCAAATGGACGATTATCACGCGGCAAACTTTAATTTTTAGCGTGAGGATTACCTTTACGAAGGCTAGTCCCCACTGAAGATGATGTTTGCCTAAACATTGGAGATTAGCACAATGAAGACTTTTTGGAATATAAGCGGAAGCTTAAATGCCATCAAAGAGTGGCAGCCTAACTGCTGGATACAGGTCACATGTCCTACGGAGGCCGAGCAGCAGGAACTCGAGGATACCTATCATATCCCGGATTATTTCCTCAGCGACATCGCCGATACCGATGAGCGCGCGCGTTACGAGTATGACGATGGATGGATGCTTATCATCTTACGTATCCCTTATGTGAAGGAGATACGCTCCAGAACACCCTATACCACGGTACCGTTGGGTATTATCCATAAGCGCGACGTTACCATTACGGTGTGCAACTTCGAGACAAACATGATGATAGACTTCGTAAGCTACCAGCAGAAACGCGGTGAGGGATTTACTGACTATGTAGATATGATTTTCAGACTGTTCCTCTCCTCCGCCGTATGGTATCTGAAACGTCTGAAGCAGATAAACACTCTTATAGAAAAAGCAAAGCGCAATCTTGATAAGGAAGTGAACAATGAGAGCCTTATAGGACTCTCGCGCCTGCAGGACTCACTGACATATTTCATCACGTCCATACGTGGTAACGAAAACCTCCTGCAGAAGCTGAAGTTCAAGCTCCAGGTCGATGAGCTCGACACGGACCTTATCGAGGATGTTACCATCGAGATGAACCAGGCCCGTGAGACCACAAGCATTTACTCTGACATCCTTGAGTCGACGATGGATACCTACTCAAGCATCATCAACAACAATATGAATACCGTGATGCGTACGCTCACCTCGGTGTCTATTATCATGATGTTCCCCACGCTCATTGCCTCTCTCTTCGGAATGAACCTCATCAACGGAATGGAGACAAACCCATGGGGCTTCCCTATAGCACTCGTGATAAGTATCTTTGTTTCGGTGGCTTCGTGGCTTTTGTTGCGCTGTAAACGTCTTATTTAGCAGCAATAAGTAAAAAAACAAGGCAAAAATTAGGTGATAACAAACTTTTTCATTAAGTTTGCAAATTATTTATAAGAAATTCGCACCGTACATTGACAAAACATGTTGGCGCAAGTGAAACCATATCATAAACTAAACAGTAAATGATGGACTCTCAAGACAACACTCTCAACAAGGGGATTGAGGAGGAGAAGCAGCAGGAAGAAGCTGTTTCCAATGCCCCGTCTTCTGTAACAACCCCAGAAAACGAACCGGAACAGCAGACTGCCGAGGCTCACGAGGCTGATGATAATGATGCCGTAAAGGCTCAGACAACAGCTGAGACTCAGGCTGATGGACCGGAAGAGGACCTCTCCAAGAAGGTTTACAACAGCAAAAAGGAAGTCATAGAACGCCTGAAGGAAATCGTCAGTAGCGACGAGACACCGGTGAAGGCAGAGATAGACCATCTGAAGACTACATTCTACAAGCTCCATTTCGCAGAACGCGAGAAGCAGCAGAAGGAATATCTTGAGGCTGGTGGAGACCCGGAGAAATACCAGATCGTTCCTGATGAGGACGAGGAGGTGTTCAAGGCCGAGATGGGTGTCATCAAGGAGAAACGCCAGAAAGCTCTCGCCGAGATTGAGGAGGAAAAGCAGGAGAACCTGAAGCGCAAGGAGGACATCATTGAGAAGATAAAGGCTATGTCCGTCTCTCCGGAAGAGGCCAACAAGTCGTACAATGACTTCAAGGCTCTCCAGCAGGAGTGGAAGAACATTAAGGCTGTTCCTGCCGATAAGTCGAACGAGCTCTGGCACAACTATCAGCTTCATGTGGAGCAGTTCTACGATATGCTTAACCTAAACCGCGAGGCCCGTGAGTACGACTTCAAGAAGAACCTGGAGGCCAAGACCAAGCTTTGTGAGGCTGCGGAGAAACTCGCCGACGAGCCGGATGTCATCAGCGCATTCCATCAGTTGCAGGACCTTCACCAGCAGTACCGTGAGATAGGACCGGTGGCCAAGGACCTTCGCGAGCAGATATGGGCACGCTTTAAGGCTGCCAGCACTGTTATCAACAAGAAACACCAGCAGCATTTCGATGAGCTTCGCGCCAAGGAAGAGGATAACCTCCGCAGAAAGACCGAGCTCTGTGAGAGAGTTGAGGCCGTGGCAAAGGAGGAAAACAAGGGAACGGCCGACTGGGACAAGCACACACAGCAGATTATTGACATTCAGAAGGAGTGGAAGACCATTGGCTTCGCTCCTCAGAAGATGAATGTAAAGATATTCGAGCGCTTCCGTGCGGCGTGTGATGATTTCTTCACACGTAAGGGAGAGTTCTTCAAGAAGATGAAGGCTCAGTTTGCGGAGAACGCCGAGAAGAAGAAGGCTCTTGTAGAGAAGGCACAGGCCTTGATGGATTCTACCGACTGGCGTTCCACTTCCGACAAGCTTATTGCTCTTCAGAAAGAATGGAAGACTATCGGCATGGTTCCTCACAAGCTCGGCGACAAGCTTTGGGCTGACTTCCAGCAAGCTTGCAACCACTTCTTCGATGCACGTAATGCGGCCAACGCCGGGACACGAAATGCTGAGCATGAGAACCTTGAGAAGAAGAAGGACATCATCGAAAAGCTTAAGGCTTTGCTCTCTGAGGCCGGTGATGATGTGCAGCAGAAAGTGCAGGCTCTGACAGAAGAGTTCAATAAGGTGGGACACGTTCCTTATAAGGAGAAGGACAAGGTGTACGAGGAGTATCACGCAGTCCTCGACCGCATATACAAGGAGTTGCATGTCAATGCGGCCCGCCGCCGTATGGACAACTTCCGCAACAACCTTAAGAATGTCGCAGAACGCGGTGCCAATGCTCTGGATAACGAGCGCGGACGTCTTATGCGTCAGTATGACCGCCTTAAGAACGACATCACAACGTATGAGAACAACCTCGGTTTCCTCAATGTGAGCAGCAAGAAGGGCAACAGCCTTATCGAGGAGATGAACCGCCGTATCCAGAAACTTAAGGATGAACTTGAGGAGACACGGCAGAAGATTAAGGAAATCGACGCGCAGAACAAGTAACTTATTAGAAATAAAAAAACTTGGTGCGATATTCACGAAAGTGAGTATCGCACCAAGTTTTTTTTTGTTTTAGGATATTCCTAATCCTACATATTTTTTAGAGCTTCGGCTCCTCGCCGTTGACCTTCACGTTGTCGAGGACGATACCCTTGGCATATTCCGAAGAATAAGGCTTGCGTGCCTCACTGATGGTAACGTTCTTGAAGGTGATGTCATGGATGAAGGCTTGTGGTATTCCGCACAGCAGGATACCCGTCTCCGCACCGCGGCAGACGACATTGCTGATATGGACATCGGTGAAGTCGGGAAGGAATATCTTTGTGCTGTCTATGTCTGTGCCGTTGCCCATCATAAACTTCACGTCCTTGTTCACGTAGGTGTTCTCAAAGATGATGGCCTCACCCCTGATGTTCGACATGTATATACTGTCGCAGAATACGTTCTCCGTCTTTCCACCACGGTCCATGCCGCTCTTGAAGCGAAGGCCTACGTCTGTTCCGTTGTATGTGCAGTTGCGTACCACTATATTCTTCATGCCCCCTGAGCAGTCGCTGCCTATGGTAAAGCCGCCGTGTGCGTGGTAAACGCGGCAGTTCTTTATCAGAACGTCGCTCACCGGACCGGCCTCCTTACCCGAAGCTCCCTGTCCGCCTTTCATGCAGATACCGTCATCGCCGGTGTCGACGGTGGTGTTTACTATCAGCACCTGACGACAGTTCGTGAGGTCTATGCCGTCCGCGTTCTGCGCGTTCCATGGACTGCGTACCACTATTCCGTCCATGATGACATTCTCACAGTAGTAAGGGTGCACATGGAAGCGCGGGGAGTTCTGGAATGTTACGCCTTGCAGAAGCACATTCTTGCAACGGTATATACGGATAAGGTCGTTGCGCAGTTTCTCCAGTGCGTCATATTTCATCCCTTCCGGAGCCTTCGGGAAGAAGAAGTTGCCGTCCTTGGTTACCGTTCCGCCCTGCTTGACGTAATTCTTCCATTCCTCGTCGCTCTGCTTAGACCGTTTCACCGGTCTCCAGTAGTTGCCCATGCCGTCGATAAGGCCTCCTCCAGTAATGGAGATGTCTGTGCACTGCTCGGCAGAGATTGCTGAACGGACGCGCCCTCGGGTGCTCTTGGCGCCTTCCTTCTGTACGTACAGACTGGCATCCGGCGAGAAGTAGAGTGTAGCGTTCTGCGACAGATGCAGGTCGGTATGGCTCTTCAGCTCTATGGGCCCCAACAGATATACGCCTGCCGGAACGTCAACATGTCCGCCGCCCTTGGCGTCTACGGCGGCTATAGCCTTTGTGAAGGCCTCTGTGTCGAGTGTGGCTCCGTCACCCTTGGCACCGAAGTCCTTGACGCTGACACGGTAGTCGGGTATCGACGGTGCTGAGGCCTGTGCCATCTGCACGGGCATGTTCGTGTAATAAGATGAATAACCATCCTGTCCTGCTGCACTTGCTGGCAACGACAGGCCGCAAGCCAACAACAAAAGAATTGCAGTTTGTTTTAGTTTCATGTTAGTTTTGAGTTTATAATTTTCGTGGTTATGTTCCTTTTACGGAATTATTGTTTCCTTACGGCAAGTTTTTGTATAGTAGACTGTTCTTGTCGTTTGCAAAAATAAGGAAAAATAGACAGAATGGCAAGAAATATCCTCTAAAAGCCACATCTTTTGATAACATTAACATTAGAGGAATTGGCAGTAACGACTCATCACCTCTTGCTCTATACAGACGAAAACAAAAAAAAGGATCCTCACAGCCTTGTCTGACTCTCAAAAGAAGAAAGGCCCCTCACAGTCTCGGAGAGGAAGTACAAGCGAATTCAATCCGCTTGCAGGGTGCGGCTAGGTAGGGTTAGGGGCCGTCCGTAATAATTTAAATAAGAAGATGTTTGCGGACGGCCACGAGGCCGCACCCTGCAGCCGCCCGACACCACGCGTTGAATGGATACCACACAGCCTCGGAGAGGCTGGCTCTCAGTAACCCCAGGCTAAGCGAGCGAAGCGAGTGCAGCCTGGGGTAGGTAGGTGGCGGGAACCTTACTCAGTGCCTCGGAGAGGCACATACGCGTAGTGTTCATCATTATATCCTAATGGTTGGCTTATAGGACTAATGGTGATAGCTTTATGTATGTACACACTACGTGTCTGAACCTCTCCGAGGCTCTGAGTGAATGCGAGCTTCCAACCTATACCCCAGACTGTGCTCGCTTCGCTCGCTTAGTCTGGGGTTACTGAGAGTGTGCCTCTCCGAGGCACCGTGTGTAATCCCCCATCTGCTTATCTGTATGCGCTCGCTCCACGGAAACCTCTGTCATCCAATGTAGGGGTGGGGTTTATCCCCATCCTCCAAGCGCAACAGTGACTTACAGCCTCGGAGGCTGGCTCTCAGTAACCCCAGGCTAAGCGAGTGAAGCGAGTACAGCCTGTGGATAGGCAGATGAGCAAATCCCGCACGGTGCCTCGGAGAGGAAGTACAAGCGAATGCAATCCGCTTGCAGGGTGCGGCTAGGTAGGGTTAGGGGCCGTCCGTAATAATTTAAATAAGAAGATGTTTGCGGACGGCCACGAGGGCCGCGCCCTGCAGCCGCCCGACACCACGCGTTGAATGGATACCTCACAGCCTCGGAGGCTGGCTCTCAGTAACCCCAGGCTAAGCGAGCGTAGCGAGTGCAGCCTGGGGTAAAGCAACTAAAACGACCCACTCCGTGCCTCGAAGAGGTACATACACGTAGTGTGTATCAAGATGTTAATGTCTCGGGGTGATTTTCTATGCATATAGCAATTAATGAATGGAATAAAATTCGTATCTTTGCCGAAAATCTTTGATGAATATGAAGTACATTAATGATACTGTACGCAGGCAGGACCGCCTGCTTGATGAGGCCCGTTCCAGGGAGTTGTTGGAAACCGCTGAGTATGGAGTACTGTCAATGGTCGATGACGACGGTCAGGCCTATGGCATTCCGGTAAACTTCGTCTGGGATGGCGAAGACAAGATATACATCCACTGTGCCCCCGAAGGACGGAAACTTCGCGCCATTGCCAACCACCCGAAGGTCTCCTTGTGCGTTGTTGGACGGACCCATCTCTTACCAAAGAACTTCACAACAGAATACGAGAGCGTCATAGTCTTTGGAGAGGCACGTACGGGACTTCCGGAGGAAGAGCGCATGCGCGCCCTCCACCTGCTCATCGACAAGCTCTCGCCCGACTACAAGGAGATAGGCGACAAGTATGCCCATGCCAGCTTCCACCGCACAGAGATTATCCGCATCGACGTAACCGATTATTCCGGTAAGTGCAAGCGGATGAAGAAGGCATAATATTATTGTATCTATTGGCAGAATACAAAGTAGGAAAAATAAAAGCGCCGGGATGATTGGATAATCATCCCGGCGTTTGTGGTTATGAAATGATGTGTAGTTTACTTAAGGATCACCTTTTTGGCAACCTTTGTGCCGTCGGCCTTGGTGCTGACGATGATGTTGACACCACGTGAAGGCTTGGCAATACGGCGTCCGTCGAGGGTGTAGACCTCTTTGGCAATGACGTTGCCCTCGGTATCTGCAATCTCTGTAATACCGGTGGCACCTTTCTTCACGGCCACTGTAGCATCACCGAGACCACCCATCTCATTGGCAGCGCGCACTGACCATGTAGCGGTGGCATCGTCGACGGTGTATGTCGGTTCGATGGTGAAGTCCACCACGCTGTCGTTCTTGCATACCGCCCACAGCAGGGCATAGTCGTTGTTGCTCCAGGTGAGAGTCGTTCCGTCGATAACCACGTTCTCCGGAGCCGAGGCCTGCTCGGTGAGAGCCTGCGGATCCCAGCCGTCATCACCGCCCATAACGGTGGCAACGGTGTACTGTGATGCCTCCTCAGCTGTGAGCACAGGATTGTTGTCATGGTTGTCGCCGAAGGTCTTCTTACGTCCGCTAAGGTCTATCAGAGTGCTTGCAGCTGTCTTTGAGCCATACTCGGCGAAGCGTGCCGGGTAACCGCCGCTCATCTCGTTCCAGCCTATTGCTGCCGGCTGCGGGTCCATGGTGCAGTTAATCCAAAGAGCGATAGGAGTACCGGAGCCCCAAGGACGTCCAAGAGTGTAATCGCCAGAGCCTTCGCCCTTTATAGTGCACTCAGAGAGAATCCAGCCGTACTTCTTAGGCTGTGAAGGAACGGCGATGTAGCCGCCCGGGACATTCGAGAAGGTAACGCCATTGAAGAACGCATCACCCTTACCGCAGATATAGTCTGTACGTCCGCGGATGACACCGTCCTCAAAATAGTAACGGGCATTGGAATTGTTGCTCGTCCATGTGTCCTGATATCCGTAGAGAGTGGTGTTCTTGTAAATGGTCTTGTCGCCCTTGTCCTGTACGGCTAGGTTACGGCCGGTAGCGTCATTGCTACCATTGCGCAGTGTGATGTCCTCAAGATAGGTGTTGGAACCGCTTATCTGGAGAAGGTCGTTATGGCCTATGCCTTCCAATGGGTCGGCACCGTCGGCCTTTACCGGATTGGTCTTGTTCTTCAAAACGGTAGCGTCGCGATCCTCACCGATGATGGAGACGTTGCTTGCCGTGAGAGTTGTCGTTGTGGCAGGATAGGTGATGGTACTTCCATTAGTTCCTAACGCCGTACCCTCAAACGGAATCTCATAACTACCCTTCTTAACAAAGATACGGAAGCGGGCACTCTTGTCCGCTCTGCTGTTGGCAGCAGCAATAGCCTCCCGGAAGGAGCCATTGTCAGGGACGACAAAGTCGTAGAGTTGCTTTGAGACCGTTGCCTTGGCACGTGTCTTGAAATTGATTGTTATAGCCTCGGCAAGCGTGTTGTCGGTGAGGTCGCTGACAGAGTTAGCAGGAAGAGTGAACGTATAATCAGAAGAATATTTCAGGCCCTTATACAGGAAGCTGATGGTCTTCCCCGAGACAGTACCCTGAAGGCTCTTGCCATCGAGTGTAGCAGCAGCTCCGTCAGCCAGTTTGACCTTCTCGTCGAAAGTAAGCACGATGCGGCCATTAGCCGATGCGTTAACAGCATTCTCAGCCGGAACGGTTGAGACGAGCGTTGGAGCAGTACCATCGTCAACAATCTTCGCAGTACCGAGGATATAGATGGCACCTATAGCGTTGCCGTCATTATTAGATTGTGTACCGTCAATACTTGAGGCCTTGTCGGCAATCCAACGGAAATAGACGCTTGGCTGGTTGTTGGCTGCTGAAGGTACATCAAAGACAGAATCTGTCCAAGCCTTAGCACCCGGCATGACGATGGAGCCTAAGTCAGCCCATTTCTCGCTGTCGAGGGAGTACTGCACCTTATATGTCTTATAGGCATTGTAGTTGTACATCATAGCCGACTTCACCTTAAGGTCGGTGAAGTTGGTGGCATCGACCTTTGTCTGCCAGTAGTAGGTGCCGATGGCCTTGTCGTTGCGCCAGTTCACTCCGGCAGGACGTCCCTCATAGCCGCCGCTCTCCTGGCTCTTGTCAAGCCATCCGGAAGTAGTTCCGTCGGCATCGCGCAGAACGAGCTGGTCAGCATCATTGCCTTCGGAGGCAAAATCCGCCGCACGACCATTGTTGCCTTTCTTGTAGAAGTCCCATGCAGCCACGTAGTCAACAGCGGAGAAGTGTGCTGTAATGGTCTTGTCCTCGGTCATGTCGAAGGCTATCTGCGATGAGGTCTCACCGTTAGACCAGTTGGTGAAGGTCAGGATATCGTTGCCGGTAGCGGTGACGGTAACCTTTGTGCCCTCCTCATACATGTTCTTGCCATTGACAACGGTTGGTGCCGGGCTCAGGGAGACCATATAGTCCTTGGCGCCTCCCTCTACACTGTAAGTCAGCGAGTATGTGTTTACCTTCTCGAAGTTTGCTGTCAGCGACGCTGCGCTGTTGACGGTGTACTTTAGCACCTCATCTGTGGAGAGCACCTTGCCGTCGCCGTCGGTCCAGTTGACGAACTTATATCCGAAGTTCTTTGTGGCAGTGAGCTTCAGCTCTGTGTCGGCCTCAAACTCATCGCCAGTAGGATAAACCTTTACAGAGCCGCCCTCTGCCGGTGATGCCGTGGCAGTGAAAGCGAACTTCTCTACGTTCTCGACAGTTCCGCTGACGGTTCCTTCTATCTTCACGTCGTTGACACCGAACTGCTTGGTATTGCCAAGACCGTATACATATATAATAAGCTTAAAGCCATTGGAAGAGGCGAGAGTGGCAGGGATATCGTAACTGAAGCTTGGGGTGTACTTAGGGTCGCTGCCAAATTTGTCATCTTTCTGCTCCTTGTTGTTTCTCGGCGCATAAAGACCTGTCGCAAGAGTTTCTTCTGTACCTTCGGCATTCATGACCTTCACGTCGAACTGACCACCGTCAGTACCGAAGCGCTGTACGTTTGCACTGACCTTTGTTGGGGTGAGCGTCAGTCCCTTTGTCGGCTTGACGCTCCATTCCAGACGTACGGCGTCACTCGGTGAGTTTGCACCGCTGACAGGTTGGAAGAGAGCATAGGTAATGCCTTTTGCTGCACCGCTCTTCACATATTTAATATCATCACCTGTGGTGAAGGAAGCCATCGAGACAGCATCATCGGGGCTTATCTTTACGGGGTCCGTGGTTGTTCCCTCGAAAGGATATTCCACCGTTACGGCCTCATTGGCGTAGGTCTTGCCTGCCGGGGTTGGGACAGGCAGCACCACCTTTATCGTTCTGAAATACGAGCCGTCGCCAATGACGATGTCAATAGAGTCGTTCTTGGAGGCTACGGTAGCGGTAACGGTATTGCCGGATGTGGAATAATCGGTCTGACCGTCAATGGTTGTAGTAGTCGTTGCACTATAAGACTCAATGGATACGACGGCATTCTGTGCGGAAGGGATGGTAAGGATGGTGCCTTTATTCATCTGACACCAGTCGGTCCAGTTACCATTGGCAATCTTGCCGGGATTAGTGTTAAAGTCGAGTTTTGAATCAATGGTTTTGCCATTGACAGTTGCCTGGGTAACATATATACCTTTGACGCCCTGATAAGAGAGCAGAGGAGCTCCATTCTTACGCTGGAAATCGAAATTCAGCGTTACCTCTTCGGTGCGGTCGCCGAGTGATACTGTGTTGTCGGTGAACACCGGTGTAAGCGTTACGTCGGCATCAGGAACGGTCATCAGTGCTCCCGGCGCATAGCTGTTTGTACCGTCAGACCATGCTGTAAGGGTTTTGCCGGCAGCATACAGGGTGCGATTTACAGGGATAGTGTAGGATGTTCCCACCTCGGCCTTAGCAGAAGCAGGAAGCACACCTTCGGCTGTAGCATCGCCAAGAGAGAAGTTTATGTTTACTTCCTGTTTCAATTCAGATGCATCAGCTGTCTCAACAGCGAAATAAGGGGTATAACTGCCACCGCTGATGGTCAGTGTTGTGGCGTCAGAACCTTTGTAGTAGCAGGAGACGATATTGCTCTCCTTGTTCTGGTGATAGCAGGCTCCGGTGTTGGTGTTCATCGTTGCCACGGTCTCACCGTTGGAGTTCTTAACCGTTACATTACCGCCCCATGCGCATGTGCCCATGGAAATCTTCACAGGACCGGTAACGGCGACCTCAGCCTTGAAGTTGTTCCAGCCGTGCTCATTGGAATGGAACTTGCCGGAGAGCGTCGCCACCGATGCGGTGGCTCCTTTCTCTACCCTGCTAACGGTTCCATCATCAGCAACGGCAATCCCAAACTCGAAGGCTGTCTTGTTCGTTGTCTCGTCAGGGGTCAGCAGGTTGCCGTTGGTGAGGTCAACCTTGAAGGCCTTTACCGAGCCATCGGCTGCAAAACCGACAATGGCGGTAAGCAGCAACAGGATCATCAGTCCTGCTTTCTTCGTAAAATTGCTCATTCTGTTTTAATGTTTAGTTTTTAAGTATGTTTGAATAAGTAGTTGTTGGTTAGACATTACTACCGTGCAAAGGTAATAAATTAAGAATAAGTTTTCTCTTTCCAAGATAAATTTAACAAAAATTCACTACGACAAGGAGGGTGTCCTCAGAGCCCTCCAGCTAGTGTAATGTCCTAACCATATTTACTATTTCTATCTGTTCGCTTATATGATTCGAACCCGACAGTAAAAATCAATATCTATAGTCCGACAGTAAAAATCAATACCTATAGAAAGTTATCCTCAAAGATTGCTCTGCGAAATCCGATGTAACCGGTGCTTCGGAACCCAATGGGGTGGGGGTTATCCCCATCCTCCAAGCGCAACAGTTATTTACAGCCTCTCTCCGAGGCTGTGAGGTATCCATTCAGCGCGTGGTGTCTGACGGCTGCAGGGTGCGGCCCTCGTGGCCGTCCGTAATAATTTAAAT
>Ga0256406_1002554_pt1 | contig 25299 bp, 24 predicted proteins | sample RumenRJG_03DNA_FD_185986 | JGI IMG/M metagenome (GOLD analysis project Ga0256406, IMG submission 185986) | Bovine rumen microbial communities from Lethbridge, Alberta, Canada - RJG_03 | ecosystem: Host-associated > Mammals > Digestive system > Stomach > Rumen | place: Canada: Alberta | collected...
TGACCTGTTCGATAAGACTAAATTCAACGATGTCAAAGAACTCGATTGTCCCCTCTTTCCGGGGCTATTTGATTAACATTTAACTCGTCCCAATTTTAACGGGACACTAATGATGAAACAATTCACCAAACGATTCATGCTTTTGTCTGTCATCATCATGACAGGCTTATGTGCTATGGCCCAGTCGTTCACCTTAAAGGGAAAAGTAACCGATGAGGATGGAAACGCCCTGGAGCTGGCAACTGTGTCATGTGTAGAACAAGCTACGGTGACGATGACGAACCTGAAAGGTGAATTCCAGGTAAAATTACAATCGGCCGATTCTGTTGTGGTGAAATTCTCAATGATTGGCTATAAACCTCGCACCCGCGTCCTGCGTAACCCCAAAACCACGCAGACACTCCTCATACAACTGCACGGACTGGATGAACTCAACGAGGTGGTGATTACACAAAAACGCCGACAGACAGAGCAGATGGAACAACTGGACATCAAGGATATCCAGGCAATGCCATCAACCACAGGCAATGCTGTAGAGGAACTAATACAACAACAGGCGGGTGTTTCCACCCACAACGAGCTATCCAGTCAATACAACGTGCGCGGTGGCTCATTTGATGAGAACTCTGTTTATATCAATAATGTAGAAGTATACCGTCCACTACTCATCCGGAGCGGGCAGCAGGAAGGTCTTTCTGTCATCAATCCCGATATGGTTGAGAAGATCGGATTCTCAAGTGGTGGCTTTTCTGCAAAATACGGTGACAAGATGTCCAGCGCACTCGATATCACTTATAAACGTCCTAAAGCTTTCGAGGCCTCGGCAACGGCATCACTACTTGGTGGAAGCGGCTATGTGGGTATGAGCAACAAGAAATTTTCCATGAGCCACGGTCTGCGCTACAAAACCAACCGATACCTGTTGGGCTCTTTGGAAACCACTGGAGAATATCGTCCGAACCAGCTTGACTATCAGACGTATATCACCTATACCCCCAATCGCAGTTGGACATTGGAGTTATTAGGAAATATCTCCGAAAACCATTACGACTTCAAGCCTAAAGACCGCGAGACGTCTTTCGGAACGATGGAAGATGTAAAATCATTCAAAGTATATTTCGATGGTCAGGAGAAAGATATCTTCCGCACGATTTTCGGTACGGCAGGTATCACTCGCCACTTGGGTGATTCTACACATATCAAGTTACTTTGGTCTGCATTTCACACCAAAGAACAGGAATGCTATGATATCCAAGGACAATACTGGCTGAACGATGCACAGAGCAGCGATCAGCTTGGCGTTGGCACTTATGCTGAACATGCACGTAACTACCTCACAGCCAACGTGCAAAGTTTAAAGTTGATATATAACCGCCGTTTCCGTCAGCATGACGTGGAAGCTGGTCTGACATACAAATGGGAACATATCAAGGAACAAAGTCGTGAATACGAAATGCGCGACTCCAGCGGGTATTCCATTCCTCACACCGCCAATCGTCTGGATATGATTTACACGCTCTCATCAAAAAACGATATCAAGTCCACCCGTACAGAGGGATATATTCAGGACATCCTTCGTTGGCATCGTAATGACACGCATTACACGCTGAACTATGGTGTCAGATTCACCCATTGGTCCTACAATAAAGAGACGCTGTTATCCCCCCGAGTCTCACTGGCTATCGTGCCGGCTTTCAATCAGGATCTGACTTATCGTTTTGCTGCAGGCCTCTACTATCAGGCCCCATTCTATAAAGAGATGCGCGACACGACAACCACAGCAGGCATTACAGTTGTCAAGCTCAACAAAAATATCAAGAGCCAGCGCTCCCTACAGTTTTTTGCAGCCATGGACTACCGTTTCCGCATGAACGAGCGTCCATTCAAGTTCACAGCAGAGGCCTATTACAAGGCATTGTCAAACCTGATTCCCTACAACGTACAAAACGTAAAAATCACCTATTACGGTGAGAATCTCTGTTCTGGCTATGCTGCAGGTCTCGACTTCAAGCTCTACGGTGAATTTGTACCAGGTACAGACTCTTGGATATCACTCTCATTGATGCGCACCCAACAGAAGATGAATGGGCAATGGATATCGATGCCTACTGATCAACGCTATGCACTAAACCTGCATTTCACCGATTATTTCCCTGGCACGGAACGATGGAAAATGACGCTCAAGCTAGCCTATGCTGATGGCCTACCCTTTGGTGCACCCCACAGAGGACTGGAGGGTCAGAACTTCCGTGCGCCAGCCTACAAGCGTGCAGACATTGGTATGAGCTATCTGGCTTATGATTCCAAAAACACGACAAACAAATCCTTCTTAAAAAATATTTGGTTAGGCATTGACTGCCTTAATCTCTTCGGTATTTCCAACGTTAACAGCTACTATTGGGTAACTGATGTCACCAATAGGCAATGGGCTGTGCCTAACTATTTAACAGGTAGACAAATAAACGGAAAAATCATCGTCAACTTCTAACACTGTTAATTTTTTATAAATTAAGCACAAAAAACACACCGTTTGTCGAACAATTTACTACCTTTGCAGCATATAATCATTAAAAATATAGATTTATTCGGCAAATAATTTTACACCAATATGAAAAAGCTACATTTAGTCCTAATGACAGCCGCATCTTTGCTGTTTGTCAATTGTATGAATCATGATGACGACATGAACGTCAACATTCCTCTTGACAAGAATGCCGTCTCTGAGAATGCGAAAGAGTTATTTGGTGAAATTGACCCCAGCCAGGACTGGAGTTCAATTACCCAGGGTTCTATCATCGTTACAGCCGATGCTGATCTGAAAGACATTGAAGGTACAGATCCTGACAGAGTCACCTTTCAGCAACAGCAATGCTTTTGTATTAAACGAGGCAAACGTCAGCAAGGGACAGAAAGTTAAACTTGTTTACGATGCACCAAACGTTTATGACACATTGTTTGCCGCATGCATTAGCAAAGACAAAACCTATTATGTCAAGGTATTCTCTGTTAACGATAGTGAGGTTAGTTTTACTGAACCTGCTAACGCACGCATGAACAGAGCAAGTGAAGCTACAAACGGATTCCCCGCTGCCAGTGCTATTATATTGGGACAGCCTAAGAAATCTGTCAATGCCTTGCGTGCAGAAGCTTCAAAAGAAAAAGGCTACTTCGCTGCAAATGAAAAGGACAATGGTACTGGAAATTATTGGAAATACACAGAATGGAACAACGACTCTTGGCTGAATGACTATCTGTGGGCTCCCGTGGATGTTGCAGCAGGAAGCAATGGTTGGACCATTAAGGATGGAAATATTTACAGAACAAATCCTAATCAAAAAGAAGACCTAACCACCATTCAGTGGTTGGTGAGATATTATCTTCCCAAGAAGGATGATAATGGTGGTAAAAACAACAACTGGAAGAGTATTGTTGAAGGTACCAACTATTTCAAAGAGTATAAAAACCACTTCGTCAGCGATGGTAATCCTCTGACAATTGTTCCCCTCCAGATGAACACCACAGAAGGTAACTACAATGCTATCTATTATTACTATTTCAAGCCAGAAGAACTGGTTGGAAAGACTGACGAGCAGTTGGCTGAATTTATCAAGGCACTGCCTAAGTTCAAAGCTATCAACGGCTACAAGGGAGATAATGGAGCCTATCATAATGACAAAGAGTACCTCCTTCCCTATTATGGCGACAATGCCATTGCAAGTGGCAATACAGCCATCGCTAGTCTCAGCATCCCCAAGGGCTATTTGATTGGTTTCATGAATCAAAAGACCAAGGATGAGACGATCAAATTAGCTATTAATGGTTGTACCTACGGCTTCGGTCCCCTGAACAAGGAAAACAACCACCTCGTTGGTCACTATTTCTCTGCACTATCCAAGGAGGTTAGCCAGCAGTCAATAAAGGTTTGGTACGAAAACGATGAAGAAAAAATATCAAGCAAAACCACGACCAACTACGGTCTTACAACTGACGGTATGACTTGGGACAGCCCTCGTATTGGAATCTTCAGTGCAAACAAAAAGACATTCTTGTGCTTTGAGGATGGTTCAGACTGCAACTTCAGTGACATGATTCTCGAAATCAATAGTGGTGTTGAACTCAATTATGATCCTATCGAACCACAAGCTGCCTCATATGTCATGTGCTTCGAGGATGAGCCTGAGACAGCTGACTACGACATGAATGACGTTGTTCTCCGCGGTATCCGTCTCAACGATGAGCAGATAGAAATCACCCTGATTGCTTGCGGTGCAAATGACGAATTGGATATCAAAGGTCTGCAGAACACACAGCGTTTAGGCAAGAAAGAAGTGCACAAGTTCTTCGGTGTAACCCCAGGTGAAGCATTCATTAATACCGTGAAGGGCGAAAAATATTTCACCCCAGTTTCTGAGGTATTTAATATCGACAAGAACATCAGCGTCGAGGATTTCCTGAAGACAGTTTCTATCTATAACAGAAAAACAGGAAAGACCATCTCTATGCCTAAGGACGGTGAGCCTCCATATGCAATCATTGTTCCTCTGAACTTCCGCTATCCCGTAGAGAGATGTAGCATCATCAGCGCATATCCAGATTTTGTAAAATGGGCGCAGAACCGCAACGAGGCTACAGACTGGTATCTGAATGGTGTTGAGAACCGTCTCTATCCTGATATGTTCAGCACAGCAGAATAATTATTATAGAAATATACCTCTTTAAGAGATTATTGCCGGGTTTCTGGCAATAATCTCTTTTTTCTTATAAAAAAGCCAAAAAAGGTAAGGCAATCTCACATATCTTTTGTACCTTTGCACCACATTTAAGTTTAAACTTTATAAAGTATGAAGATTTCACACATTGAGCATTTGGGCATTGCTGTCCAGAGCATCGAAGAAAGCCTGCCATTCTTTACGGATGTGCTGGGCTTGGAGTGTTACGCTACAGAAGTTGTAGAAGACCAGAAAGTGAAAACTGCCTTCTTAAAGTGTGGCGAGGTGAAACTTGAACTATTGGAGCCCACAAGCCCCGAAAGCACTATTCAAAAGTGGCTTGACAAAGGCAACAAAGGTGTCCATCATGTGGCTTTCTGCATTGAGGATGGCGTAGCAAACTCATTGGCTGAAGTCAGCGAAAAGGGCGTTCGTCTTATTGACGAGAAGCCCCGTAAGGGTGCAGAAGGTTTGAATATCGCATTCCTTCACCCAAAGAGCACCTGCGGTATATTGACAGAACTCTGTGAACATCCGGAATAAATATTGTAACATCGTAATAACGAAATAACGTAACAACGAAATGTCAAAACAATTAGAAAAAATCAAGCAACTCATCGAGAAGCGCGAACAGGCCCGTCTCGGTGGTGGTGAAAAAGCGATTCAGAAACAGCACGAGCGTGGTAAATACACAGCCCGCGAGCGCATAGAGATGCTCCTCGATGAAGGTTCTTTCGAGGAATACGACATGTTCAAGGAGCACCGTTGCCACAATTTCGGCATGGAGAAGAAACAGTTCCTTGGCGATGGTGTAGTAGCAGGTAGTGGTACAATTGATGGCCGTCTGGTCTTCGTATTTGCCCAGGATTTCACCGTTCATGCAGGTTCTCTTAGTGAGACCATGAGCCAGAAGATCTGTAAGGTAATGGATATGGCCATGAAGATGGGTGCCCCTGTTATCGGTATCAACGACTCAGGTGGTGCACGTATTCAGGAAGGTATCAACTCTTTGGCTGGTTTCGCAGAGATTTTCGAGCGTAACATTCTGGCCTCTGGTGTTATTCCCCAGATTAGCGGTATCTTTGGTCCTTGCGCAGGTGGTTCTGTTTACAGCCCTGCCCTGACAGACTTCACCCTGATGATGGAAGGCACCTCATACATGTTCCTCACTGGTCCTAAGGTTGTAAAGACCGTTACCGGTGAAGATATTGACCAGGAGCATCTGGGTGGTGCCAGCGTTCACGCTACCAAGTCTGGTGTAACCCACTTCACAGCCAAGACTGAGGAAGAGGGTATGCAGATGATCAAGACCCTGCTTTCATACATTCCTTCTAACAACATGGAGGTGGCTCCTCGCAAGAAGTGCGACGACCCCATCAATCGTATGGAGGACTCTCTGAACGAGATTATCCCTGAGAATCCCAACGAGGCTTACGACATGTATAAGGTAATCGGTGCCGTTGTCGACAATGGCGAGTTCTTCGAGGTTCAGCCTAAATTTGCCAAGAACATCATCGTTGGTTTCGCTCGTTTCAACGGTCAGAGCGTTGGTATCGTAGCCAACCAGCCTTCATGCTACGCAGGTGTTCTCGATGTAAACGCCAGCCGTAAGGGTGCTCGTTTCGTACGTTTCTGCGACGCTTTCAATATTCCTATTGTTAGTTTCGTTGACGTTCCCGGATTCTTGCCCGGTACTGGTCAGGAGTATAACGCAGTTATCCTCCACGGAGCTCAGTTGCTCTATGCCTATGGCGAAGCCACAGTACCCAAGATTACTGTCACCCTGCGTAAGTCATACGGTGGTTCACACATCGTGATGGGCTCTAAGCAACTCCACACCGACCTGAACTATGCATGGCCTTCTGCAGAGATTGCCGTTATGGGTGCCAGTGGTGCTGCAGCAGTTCTCTATGCTAAGGAAGCTAAAGCCAAGAAGGAAGCTGGTGAGGATGTTAAGGCATTCATCGCTGAGAAGGAAGAAGAGTACAACGAACTCTTTGCAAATCCCTATCAGGCTGCTAAGTTCGGATACATCGATGATGTTATCGAGCCTCGCAACACCCGTTTCCGCATCTGCCGTGGCTTAGCCCAGCTCGCAACCAAGCGTGATGCCCTGCCTGCCAAGAAGCACGGAAATATTCCTATGTAAACGAGGAGTTAAGAAGTAAAAGAAATTTTAGTTATGAAGCAAAATGAAGTCTATGCTGCCATAGCAATGGCTCTTCATGAGCATTTGGGAAATAACGTCCATGATGTGGAGACCGGCATCATCACGATTGCGGAGCGCTCTACACAATGGAACGGCTATGCCCAGACAATGACAGCACGTCCCTAAATCATTAATGAAATGAAAGAATACAAGTATACTATCAACGGAACGAAATACGAGGTTGCCGTAGGCGATATTGAGGAAAACATCGTTACCGTCACCGTCAATGGCGAAGAGTATAAGGTTGAAATGGAGAAAGAAGCTGAGCCCGAGAAGAAAAAGCCCGTGCTTGGTAAGCCTGCAGCTGCTGCTGCAAGCACTTCTGACGAACCTGCAACCAATAAAGCAGCTGTAAACAAGAACAATGCCGTCAAGGCTCCCCTGCCTGGTGTTATCACAGACATCAAGGTTGCCGTAGGCGACGAAGTTCAGGTTGGCGATACTATTGTCATACTTGAAGCCATGAAGATGGCAAATAACCTGCAGGCCGAGAAGGCTGGTAAGGTCACTGCCGTATGCGTGAAGATTGGTGAAAGTGTGATGGAAGATGACGCCTTGGTTGTTATCGAGTAAGACCCATCATTGAAATATCTAAAAAGTAAGAGGAATGGATTCGCTTCCATTCCTCTTCTTTTATAGTCCATTATTTCAATTTCGATAATAGTAATAATACCAATACGACTTTTGATAATTATCAAAGATACGGTATCTTCGCTCGGGCTCTTTGGAATATTTTACTTTCAGTTGTTGTAGATTATTCCAGTCTTCTGCCAAGACTGCATCATGATAGACTATCAGAGGATGAGCCGTTAAATGCTGATAAAGCACCAAAGCCTCTTTGTAATGACGTGGCAGAACCACAGAATCAGACACCTCATAGTATTTAGGCAAAACACGCACAAAAGAATTCAGATCACGATTCATGAGATAGCCACACAGCCTATAGTCAGCCATTGCGGAAGTGCCTAATGTGTCACGCTCCATTCTCTCATAATAGAACTCTGAATTCACGGTCTTTGCACAACGCGCCCCCAGATGTTTCCATATAGAGTCTTCCGGCATCAACTGTGGTTTCAATTGCATGGGCAATAGCGTCTCGCTAGTTCCCTTCACAGGATAACCAAATAATCCGTCTGCCAATTTTCCTTTTTTTGACAAGGCATAGGCACGTAACATGGTGAGACGTTCATTTGTTTCCAACGAACGATTCCCTACCCTCAAGGCTTCATCCACATCATCATTCATCAGAGCTACTTCCATATGAGTGCTATAATGAAAGACGGCGTTAGTATTACCTACCAGTACAACACCCAGCATCATAACTGTCATCTGAAGTAAATTCAGCCAAAACTTCCTGGCAGAGAATACTGTACCATACTGTCCCTCATCAAGACTATACGACATTGCCTGACGTGCGAACCATACGCAAACACCCCAAATCAACAACAGGAATGGGAATACCCAAACCCAGGCACCAAAAGAAAAATGCTGGTCAATGTCCTGATTAACATCCGAGACCACGGCCAATATCAGCATTGAAGGAAAATATGTCAAGGCATACGATCTGCGTGACAGTTTCGTAAAGTTAGCAATACATCTCTGCAAGATATATAGCACTATCGTTATCAGAATAGCACCGACAGTCCTATTATAATGCGTCACACCTTGACTCAACACATGCTGGGCTATAGTTAATATATCAGTCTGAAACTCATATAGCCACAAGAATGAGAATATAAGAAAACAAACAGCACACATCACCTTGTGAGTGATGGTGCCTTGTTCTTTGTAATTATATCTGTTTCTCATTAGTTCTTCTTAAGAACTACTGCCGAACGGGCAGGTATATAAAGTTTAAGCCACTCCTTGCGGTCGTTGACATACAGAGGATCATAGTTCGTGAAATGTGTCACAGTATCGTCAGCAAAACCAAAGCCACCGAAATCTTTCGAATCAGTATTCAGCACAACGTCGTAGCTGCCTGTTGGCACAAGGAATCCATAGTCTGTAAAAGACTGTGTGGGTGAGAAGTTAAACACGAACAGCAAGTCACCACGCATAAAGGCAAGAATCTGATCACCGTCATTGTGCCATATCTCTACCACGGGTTTATCCTGGAAGTTGCGTACACTCTTCACCACTTTTATCATCTCACGGTCAAAATCACCCAACCAGTGATAACACAAGTCCTTATTATCCACAAGACTCCACTGGCGACGCGCGTATTTGTACGACCAGCCATTTCCCTCACGTGGGAAGTCAATCCATTCCGGGTGACCAAACTCATTACCCATAAAGTTCAGGTAACCACCATTGATTGTACCCAACGTCACCAAACGGATCATTTTATGCAGAGCAATACCTCTCTCAGCCACACCATTAACATCCTTCTTGGCGAAGTGCCAATACATGTCAGCATCTATGAGACGGAAGATAATCGTCTTATCACCAACCAATGCCTGATCATGACTCTCACAATAAGATATCGTTTTCTCATCAGGACGACGGTTCTTTACTTCCCAGAAAATGCTGCTTGGCTTCCAGTTCTCATCCGGCTGTTCCTTAATGGTCTTAATCCAATAATCAGGAATATTCATAGCCATACGATAATCAAAACCATAGCCTCCATCTTCAAACCTTGCAGCCAGGCCAGGCATACCACTCACCTCTTCTGCTATCGTGATAGCATTCGGATTTACCTCATGAATCAATTTATTTGCCAATGTCAGGTAACAGATGGCATTATCATCCTCATGACCATTGAAATAATCAGAATAGCTACAGAAGGCTTCTCCCAGTCCATGGCTATAGTACAGCATAGAGGTAACTCCATCAAAACGGAAGCCATCAAACTGGTATTCCTCTAACCAGTAACGACAGTTGGAGAGCAGGAAATGCATCACCTCATCCTTACCATAATCGAAACAAAGTGAATCCCATGCTGGATGCTCATGACGATCACCGGGATAGAAGAACTGATTAGGATCTCCAGCCAGATTTCCCAGACCTTCCACCTCGTTCTTCACCGCATGAGAATGAACGATATCCATGATGACAGCAACACCATTCTTATGTGCCTCATCAATGAGTTGTTTCAACTCTTCTGGCGTACCAAAACGACTACTGGGTGCGAAGAATGAAGAAACATGATAACCGAATGACCCATAATATGGATGCTCTTGAATAGCCATCACCTGGATGCAGTTATAGCCATCCTTGATAACACGCGGTAGCACGTTCTCGCGGAACTCATTATACGATCCAACCTTCTCAGCATCCTGTCCCATACCTACATGACATTCGTAGATAAGCAACGGACTCTTCTTTGGCTTGAAGTTTTTCTTCTTGAAATCATACTTTTTGGCTGGGTTCCATACTTGGGCAGAGAAAATATTCGTTGTCTCATCCTGAACCACGCGGGTGCACCATGCAGGAATACGCTCACCTTCTCCTCCATCCCACTTCACCTTCATTTTGTATAGTTGTCCGTGTTTCAGGTCACGTTCACGTAATTTCAGTTCCCAGTTTCCAGTTCCGGCTATACGCTTGCACTTATATTTTTCATCTTCCTTCCAGTCATTAAAATCACCTATCAGATAGATTTCCGTGGCATTAGGGGCCCACTCACGGAACACCCACCCACGCAACTGCTTATGTAATCCAAAATAAAGATGACCAGATGCGAAGTCTTTCAACGACGTTTTACCATTGCGTGTCAACTGATTCAGTTTCCACACAGCATGCTCATGGCGTCCACGGATTGCATCTTCAAAAGGCTCTAACCATGAATCGTTCTGTACGAGGCCAATATGCTTAGGCTGCACCTCCTCTTTTTTCTTTGCTGCCATAGGAATTAAGCTTTAACCTTGAATATCGCTTTTTTAATCTCTGGTGCCATTGAGATACACGGTGCATGACCGTCTTGAGGGAAAAATACCGCGAACATACCTGGTTGACAGTCAATAAAACTTTCTGCCATGAGGTCAGGGTATTTTGTGATATCCTTTTCTGCATTATATTCCTGTTCTGGCAGTCTGCACAATGGTGTATAGCCATAGGTCTCAGGTCCATCAATAGGAATCTGAATGTCTATCATCTTGACATGAGTCTCCAACACGGCCTCATCGGGTGCTTTGCCCTTAGCCGTAGTGATATTGACAAAGAGGTCCTTATCCTTAATAGGATATTTACCAGCCTCCATCGTGTTTAGGTCGTTCTTCTTCAGGAACTCTACCACATCAGCAAACAAAGGATTTAATCCTACGTATTTGCCCAAATTGTCAAGCGTGTCAATAATCATAACATATAGTTTTAAAGTGGTTTATTGATAGTCTATTTTTCTATTTTACGATAACCGTTGCTATAAGTGCCCTGGGCAACAATTGCGCCGTTACGGTCTTTCTCGACAAACGCTCCTTCACGTTTACCATTCTCATAGTGGCACTCAATACGCTTACCGTCCTTATCTTCTTCGATGGCAGCACCATGACGCTGTCCATTCTTATACTGGGCCTTAAATTTAGAGCCATCGGCCAGATGACCGATACACTCTCCTTCAGGCTGTCCGTTTTTAAATTGTCCTTCCACAACGTCACCAGCCTTTGTCGTCAGTTTACCACGACCATTCGGCTGGTCATTTTTCCACTGTCCAGAATACGAATTACCATTTGCCCACAGGAAGGTGCCTTGTCCATTTTTATCACCTTTCAGGAACTGTCCGTTATAACGGTCGCCATTAGCAAATTTCACGATACCATTACCTGTACGCTGACCATTCACATAGTCACCCTCAAAGATGTCACCATTCTGGAAACGATAGACACCCTTGCCATGCTGCAAATCGTTCTGCCATTGGCCTACATAGACGTCACCGCTGGCATATTTAAACACACCCTTACCGGAACGCATATTATTTTTCCATTCACCATCATAGGTTGAGCCATCAGCCCAATCATGGAAGCCACGGCCTTCTTTTTTGTCATCTTTCCAGTCTCCGTTATAATATGCTCCACTGGCATAGACATATTTTCCTTTGCCATTACGCTTATCTTCATGCCAGTTACCCTTATAGGTGTCGCCATTGAAATAGTACATTTCACCATAGCCCTGCTGGTAGTCCTTAAACCAGAGACCTACATATTTATTATTATTCTGGAAATAATATGTACCCTGACCATGCTGATGGTCCTGCATCCATTGCCCTTCATAGCGTTCTCCATCCGTGAAAGTATAAATGCCATGACCTTCGCGTTTTCCTTTTACATATTCACCTTCATAAAGATTTCCGTTCTTCCACACCGTTTTTCCTTTGCCGTGTGGTTTTCCTGCAGCCATCTCTCCGTTATATTCACCTCCGTCTTTTGTTGTACACGTACCCAATGAGATTTTCTGGGCAGACAGAGAGAGAGGCATAGTAAGTAGTGTAAGCGATAAAATATATGATGTCAATTTCATTGTTTTCAATTTTTCACTCCAAAAGTACAAAAAAAAGTGTAAACAGGCAAGAATTTCCCTTTTTTGAAACTAAGAATTAAGAATTATTTGTAACTTTGCGTCAAAAATTAGTAAAGCAGATGAAATTCATTGGTATTATTCCTGCGCGTTATGCATCTACGCGTTTTCCAGGCAAGCCGCTGGCGATGCTAGGCGGTAAGCCCGTCATTCAAAGAGTTTACGAACAAGTAACAAGTGTATTGGGCGAAGCCTATGTTGCCACCGACGACGATAGGATTTTCAAGGCTGTAGAGTCATTTGGAGGCCATGCCGTCATGACACGCACCGACCATAAAAGCGGTACTGACCGTATTGAGGAAGCTGCCATAAAATTGCAGACCAACGCCGATGTCATTATCAACGTACAAGGCGACGAGCCCTTCATCCAGAAATCTCAGTTGGAAACAGTAAAACACCTATTCGATGATCCAAACACACAGATAGCCACCCTCGGAAAACCTTTCGAAAGCATGGAGGCTGTCCAGAACCCCAATTCTCCAAAGATTGTATGTGATGTTAACGGCTATGCCATGTATTTCAGTCGCAGCGTCATTCCATATATCAGAGGAAAAGAAAGTAGCGACTGGCTGTTACACTTTCCTTTCTTGAAGCACATTGGCCTTTATGCCTATCGTCGTGAAGTATTGTCACAAATCACGAAATTGCCCCAAAGCCCTCTGGAACTGGCAGAGAGTCTGGAGCAATTACGCTGGCTTCAAAACGGCTATCGCATCAAGGTGGGCCTTACCGATGTAGAAACCATCGGAATTGATACACCTGAAGACCTTGAGCGAGCAGAACAGTTTCTGAAGGAATTCAAGGATTAACCTTGTTGCATCTGCCTTAGTAACTCCTGTTGACGAGCACTCAGACTCGTAGGCAATGTAACCTGATAGGTAATAATCAAATCCGCACCGTTCTGACCTTTGCCACGCAGTCTGGCCTTAGTGCCAGGCTGCGTGCCAGGTTTTAGTTTCAGACGTATCTTTTTCCCATCTGGCACGGTGACGATGATATCACCACCCAGCAAAGCCGTGTACATATCTATATTGACACTAGCCTGCGTCTCACGTGGTTGTTGTGGTTGCTGATGGGCAAAACCACCAGCGCCACGTCCTCGCATGGCACCACCAAACAAATCCTCAAAGAATGAGCTAAAGCCACCGCCACCCCTTCCATTAGTAAAGTTTGAGAAATCAAAGCCTTCGAATGGAGAGCCACCACCAGCACCTGAAGAAAAGCCGCCGAAGCCACCTGTACCACCAAAGGCATCAGCTTGCTTCCACTGTTCACCATACTGATCGTATTTCTTTCGCTTTTCAGGATCACCAATCACATCGTATGCTTCATTCAAAGCCTGAAACTTTGCTTTGGCCTTCGGGTCGTCAGGATGCAAATCCGGATGAAACTGCTTGGCACGTTTCAAATAGGCTTTCTTCACATCCTTCTGTGGAATGGTCTTATCAACCCCTAGAATCTTATAATAATCTATGAATGCCATAATCTCAATCTCCTTTCTTTTTTAATTATTTACAGCAAATTCCATGCCGAAAATTTGGCGTTTCATATGACATTTCGTAATTTTGCGCCATCAAAACAGATAAATATGAAAAAAGCACTCATATTAGGAGCACTCTTATTTGGCACTTTGCCTCATACTATGGCACAAACAAAGACGGTGAACTTACGAATCGTTGAGACAAGTGATGTCCATGGCTATTTCTTTCCATACGATTTCGTAAACCGCAAGCCCTTGGAAGGAACATTAATGCGCATCAACACTTACGTAAACAACCTACGCAATCAATATGGCGAGAACCTGCTGCTGATTGACAATGGTGACATCCTGCAGGGACAGCCCACTTGTTACTGGTCCAACTATGTGATGACTACAGATCAGAACATTGCAGCAAGAATGGTAAACTATATGGGGTACGATGCTGAGACAATAGGAAACCACGATGTAGAACCAGGACATACAGTCTATGACAAATGGATTCGTGAAGTACGCTGTCCTATCCTGGGTGCCAATGTGGTAGAGAAAGAAAATGGGCAGCCATACCTCAAGCCTTACGCCATTTTCGTACGTGATGGCGTAAAGATTGCCGTCATCGGACTTCTCACTCCTACCATCCCCTGTTGGCTTAACGAATCTGTATACGAGGGACTGGAATTCCACGAGATGGTCAGTTGTGCCAAGAAATGGGTGAAGCAGGTACGGGAGGTAGAACATGCCGATTTTGTAATAGGTCTTTTCCATAGTGGAAAAGAAGGCGGACTAGTCCTGAATGGTGCCGAGGAGGATGCCACAGCTCGTGTAGCACGTGAAGTACCAGGTTTTGACATCATCTTTTTTGGTCATGACCACCAGGTACACAATGAATGGATTGAGAACACAGATGGGAAACAGGTTCTGACACTCGACCCCTCCTGTTTTGCAGTGAACGTTGCCGATGCACAAATCAGCCTGACTTATGAGAAAGGAAAACTCAGGAAAAAGGACATTAAGGGCGATATCGTCAGTGTACGCAAAGAGCAGATTGATGAGCAAATGAGTCAGTATTTCCAACCAGACTTCAATCGCATCAAATCGTATGTTGACCGCAAGATTGGACATTTTGAGACAACGGTAAGCACACGCGACTGTTTCTTTGGCAATTCAGCCTTTTCGGATTTCATTCACAGTCTGCAGTTAAGCATCTCTGGAGCAGATATCTCGTTTAACGCCCCCCTGGCATTTGACAGCAAGATTGAAGCCGGAGATGTCACGATGGCAGACATGTTCAAACTCTATCGTTTTGAGAACAAGATGTACGTACTCAATATGACTGGAAAGGAGGTACTTGGACATCTGGAAGAAAGCTATGACCGATGGGTAAACACCATGAAACGTCCAGAAGACCACCTGTTGTTACTCAACGATGCCTCAAAAGAAGACCAGCAACGTACAGGTTTCCTGAACTATACATTCAATTTCGACTCTGCATCCGGTATCGACTATGAGGTTGACGTTACAAAACCCAACGGACAGAAAGTCAGGATTCTCAGAATGTCAAATGGCGAACCATTTCAAATGAACAAAACCTATAAGGTTGTCATGAACAGCTATCGCGGCAATGGTGGTGGCGACCTGCTTACAAAAGGTGCGGGCATTCCCAAAGAGAAACTAAACAGTAGGATTATTTATCAATCACCTCTGGACTTGCGCCATTACCTCACACAAGAGATTGAACGTTTAGGAAACGTATCCCCTCAGGCAGCCCACAACTGGAAATTCACACCAGAGGAATGGACCATCCCTGCAGCAAAACGTGATTACAAGCAATTATTTGGAGAAGAAAAGCAATGAAACAATACTATTTTGTATTCTGCAAAGACGACCTGATGCTAGAACGTCAGGCTGACGGTACGTACACGATTCCCTGCCAGGAAGAACCACCTACAGAGATAAAGCCTTGGACCACGATTCTAAACATCACGCCCCTGGATGGTATTGAAGTGAAAGCCTACAGCATTGACACGCCCCCAACAAACAGCCCCAACTTTCAACTTTCAACTTTAAACTATCAACTCTATGAGATGTGCCCCCTGCGTCAGAGTTACTACAAACTCCCCTACCCACTCTATCTGAAGGCAGGCAAATGCGCAGAGTTGCTCTATTGGGACCGCAACACCAAGTTCTGCGGAGTCTGTGGTGGTCAGATGCATTTTCACACAGACATCAGCAAGCGTTGTGAGATGTGCGGAAAAGAAGTTTGGCCCCAATTAGCCACGGCAGTTATCGTACTTATCCGCCGGGGCGACGAAGTATTATTAGCTCGCGGTCGCAACTTCCGTAGTGAATTCTATGGACTTATTGCAGGTTTTGTTGAGACAGGTGAGACTTTGGAGGAAGCCGTCAAGCGAGAGGTGATGGAAGAGACCGGCCTCACCATTAAGAACATCCAGTATTTTGATTCCCAGCCCTGGCCCTACCCCAGTGGATTAATGGTAGGTTTCACTGCCGATTATGAGAGCGGAGAGATTCATGTGCAGCGCGAGGAACTAACAAAAGCAGGTTGGTTCAATCGCACCAACCTGCCTAAACTTCCAGAAAAGCTCTCTATTGCCCGCCGGCTGATTGACAACTGGCTCGGAGAGGATTAATATTCCAATAGTTTCTTGGTCATCTGACCATCAAAACCGATAAGTGTCTCTACCAGATAACAACTGGCAACATCCGGAATACAGAGGTTGGCATTGAAGTGGACGCCACGTGAATCGACGTGATCGTACTTAATATTACCCAGAACAGCCTGATTAAGGAACTGTTGTGGAACATCGTCAGCAAACATCTGTTTCTTGATATCACGTGAGAAAAGACATACAGACCCACGATAGAGACTAATGTGAATGATGTTGTCGTAATAGACATTTTCTACACTGACGCCATCACTATTATAGGTTTCCTTGGTCACCTTATACCTTGTTGGGTTTACAGCAATATACCAGTGATATCGCTCACCCCCAAACAACACCACGGAGTCAATTTTCAGGACTTCGTTCAGTGACAATATCTCTGGTTGATTATCCAAGAATGCCAAAGAATCCTCTTTGTTCTCACTCTTTTCCAAACGAACCTCTTCACCAGCCTGATTCTGGAAGCAGAACAAATGCTCCGTCTGTTTGGTTATTGCATAACGGTTTTCACCCAGGCAGAACGAGTCACTGACAATACGGAAATAAGAAGGCTGACTCGTAGAATCCGGAAAGAATATCGTATCGCCCTTCGCCAGGAACGAGACCTCTTCCGTCTCACTTTCAATCCAGATACCTTGCAGCATGGCTTTCGCCTCCAAGTCTTCTGGCGTTTCATTTTCTGAGACGTCATTACGCTGTTGCTTGCAAGCTACAAACGACAGGATAAAAAGAGATGCTATGATACAATACCTTATCATTTACCTATGCAATGATATTCAAATCCATTCTCGTCAAGTTCCTCTACATCAAAGATGTTACGTCCATCAATAACTAAAGGTCTGTGCATTGCCTTCTTGATAACGCCCCATGTAGGCAAACGGAATTCCTTCCACTCTGTCAGCAACAAAAGAGCATCCGCATCAAGCACCGCATCATACATATCCCTACAATATGTTACTTTATCACCAATTCTACGACGGCATTCATCCATGGCAATTGGATCATAGACACGGATACGGCAACCTGCTGCCAGCAGTTTATCAATCATCACCAATGCAGTTGACTCACGCATATCATCAGTCTCTGGCTTAAACGACAAGCCCCACATCGCAATGGTTTTACCTTTAAGGTCTTCCCCCTGGTAAGCTTTCTGCAATTTATCAAAGAGTACAGACTTCTGCTTTTCGTTTACGCGTTCCACAGCCTTCAGGACTTCCATTGAATAGCCATTCTGATCTGCAGTCTTAATAAGGGCCTTCACATCCTTGGGGAAGCAAGAACCACCATAGCCACATCCTGCATAAAGGAACTTTCTTCCGATACGCGTATCACTGCCAATACCTGCACGGACCATGTTTACATCAGCTCCTACCCGTTCACAAAGATTGGCAATATCATTCATGAAAGAGATACGTGTAGCCAACATGGAATTTGCAGCATATTTTGTCATTTCGGCAGAAGGGATATCCATGAAGATAACACGGAAATTATTGATAAGGAATGGCTTATAGAGCTTTGTTAAAGCCTTCTTTGCCTTTTCACTTTCAACACCAACCACCACGCGGTCAGGACTCATAAAGTCCTTGATAGCATTACCCTCTTTAAGGAACTCCGGGTTCGAAGCCACATCAAAGGGAATATCAACTCCACGCTTCTTCAGTTCTGCCTCAATCGTCTGGCGTACCTTTTTTGCCGTACCGACAGGAACAGTTGACTTGGTCACCACCACAAGATAGCGGTTCAGGTTCTCACCAATGGTCTTAGCCACCTGCAGCACATATTTCAAATCTGCAGAACCATCTTCATCGGGAGGTGTACCAACTGCAGAGAATACGATTTCCTGTTCATTAAGGATGGAAGCCAAGTCTGTTGTGAACTTCAATCGACCAGCCTTAACATTCTTCAGCACCAACTGATCAAGACCTGGTTCATAGATGGGGATTTCTCCATTTTTCAAACGTTCAATCTTCTGGGCATCAACATCCACACACGTAACATTCACGCCTGTTTCTGCGAAACAAGTACCAGAAACCAGTCCCACATAACCTGTTCCTACAATTGCGATATTCATATACCTTATTATATATTAATCAAACACGACTGCATCTTTCAGCAATGGCTGTTGTAAGTCTTTCTCACTTGTCAACACCTCTTTGGGATCAATAGGCCATTTGATATCAAGCCCTGGATCGTTCCAACAGACGCCAGCCTCAGCCTGAGGTGCATAGACATTGTCAACCTTATAGGTAAAGATGGCCTCTTCACTTAACACCAGGAAACCATGGGCGAACCCACGAGGAATGAAGAACTGGCGCTTATTATCCTCACTCAATTCAACCATGACGTGCTTTCCAAATGTAGGGGAACTCTTACGGACATCAACAGCCACATCAAGCACACGACCTTTGATGACACGTACCAATTTTGCTTGTGCGAATTCACCTTTTTGATAATGCAGTCCACGGAGCACACCATAGGATGACTTAGACTCATTATCTTGGATAAAATCCACATGACCGATATTGGCTTCGAACTCTGCCTGTTTCCATGCTTCGAAGAAATAGCCACGCGCATCATTAAACACTTTTGGTTCAATAATAAAGACACCCTTTATTTCTGTTTCGATAAAATTCATCACTTTTTCCGTATTCTTGTTTCAATGGTGCAAAGGTACGACTTTATATTCAGATAAGATAAGATTTTTGCATTTTTTATTTGCCCGATTCAGAAAAAAGCCGTACCTTTGCAACGTGAATGTACTTGAAAGACATATAGAGATTTTATTGTTGAGCAATGATTGTGTCATTGTTCCCGGTCTTGGTGGCTTTATGGCACACCATGTTGATGCCCGATATGACGAGACGGACGGCACTTTCCTGCCACCACTTCGTACGCTGGGTTTCAATCCCCGTCTTACGATGAACGACTCTCTGCTCGTTCAATCATATATTGAAGCTTACGACATCAGTTACCCCGAAGCACTCAGACGCATCGAGGCTGAGGTTGCTGAGATACGTCAGCATTTGGAATCAAAGCGTGAATACGAGCTTAACGACATTGGTATCCTTCGTCTCAACCAAGAGGGGAATCTGGAGTTTGAGCCATGCGAGGCAGGCATTCTGACACCATATCTTTATGGTCTCAGTTCTTTTGAGATGTCCCCACTCGTCGTAGAGACAAAGGTTCCTGTAGAAACGCCTCAAGATGAAGACATAGCAAAGGTTCCTGAAGAAAGTGCTATTACCATCAAGATGTCATGGTTGCGCAATGCTGTTGCAGCAGCAGCAGCTATTATAGCCTTCTTCATGATTGGCACACCTATTTCAAACGGTGACAGCGCCATGGAGATGCAGCAAAGTGCTTTCATCGCCATCCCTCAGCACACCATTATCTCACAGCAGCAGACTGCAGACGATATACAGGAGACACAGACCGTTTCCAAAGAAGATACCAAAGACAGCATCTCTGCTGAGGCTGATGTAACCACGGAAGAAACCTCTTCAAAATCCACATACTGTATTGTATTGGCAAGTCAGGTAACCCAAAAGAATGCAGAGATCTTTATTGAGAAACTCAGCAAAGAAGGCTACTCTGAAGTCAGACTAGTGACCAGCAAGAGCAACATGCTTCGAATTGTATATGGCAATTATGCCAGCGAAACAGAAGCAGCCAACTCATTGCGCAGTCTTCGCAATAAGAGCGATTACTTCGAGCAGTCGTGGGTATTGGAGATTAAAGACTAAGCAAAACCCCTTTTAAACTTTTGTAGATGAAGCGCGTACGCTGTCCAAAATGCGAGAACTATATCACATTTGACGAGACCAAATACACAGAAGGTCAGTCGTTGGTATTCCAATGTCCAGAATGCAATAAGCAGTTTGGCATCCGCATTGGCGTTTCCAAACTTAAGAACACGCAAAAGGAAGAAAACAGACAGATGGCAGACAGCAACGCTTCAACAGAAGAAACACCCTGCGGTAGTATTGTTGTTATCGAGAACGTGTTCCACTACAAGCAAATCATTCCCTTGCAGATGGGCGACAATGTTATCGGACGCCACCAGAAAGGAAACCCAATCAACACAGCTTTCGAGACAGTAGACCCCAGCGTAGACTTAAACCACTGTACCATCAATGTAAGCCGAGACAAGCAAGGCAGATTAAAGTATATCCTGCGCGACAACAACAGCAACACAGGCACCTTCGTTGAAAATGTTGAGATTCCACCTCGCGAGCGACGTGTCATCGAAAGCGGTACCCTCTTCACGATTGGTGCAACCAGCATTATCCTTAAGGGCCCCGACGAAGAAGATTAAAAACAACCAAACATAAAAATAAAAAAATGGAGACATTCAATTGAACGTCTCCATTTTTAATATCCGTATCCTTTACAGGTTCTTATTCAATGTCTCTTTCCAAGCAGCATAAGCAGCTGCATATTCTGCACGATGCTTCTCGTCTGGTTCAATAACCTGCAACTTCTCCAAGGAAGCGAAAGCCTCATTAGCATCCTTATAGATACCTGCGCCCATACCAGCACCCTTGGCAGCACCAACAGAACCATCAGTATCGTAGAGTTCAATCGTTGCACCACTTACACCAGCCAATGTATCACGGAACAGTGGGCTTAAGAACATATTGGCCTTGCCTGCATGAATCTTCTTGATATCCATACCCATCTGCTGCATGATTTCCATACCATAGCAGAATGAGAAGACAATACCCTCCTGGGCAGCACGTACCAGATGAGCCTGTGAGTGCTTATTGAAGTTCAATCCATTGACAGAGCAACCAATTTCACGATTCTCAAGCACACGCTCTGCACCATTTCCAAAAGGAACGATTGTTACGCCATCACTACCAATAGGAGCCTGAGCAGCCAAATCGTTCATCTCTGCATAACCAATACCTGGGGTAATATTACGGTGAACCCATGCATTCAGGATACCAGTACCATTGATACACAACAGTACGCCAAGACGAGTCTGGTCAGCCTGATGATTGACGTGAGCGAATGTATTAACGCGTGATTTAGGATCATAGTTAACGTCACCCAGCACGCCATATACCACACCTGAAGTTCCTGCTGTTGCAGCAATCTCGCCAGGATTCAGCACATTCAAAGAGAGTGCATTATTGGGCTGGTCACCACCACGATAAGTAATTGGAGTTCCTGCCTTCAGTCCCATTTCTGCTGCAGCAGCCTCAGATACAACGCACTGCTCAGAGAAAGTTGGTACGATATCAGCTATCAATGACTGATCAAATCCATAATAGTCAAGCAAGAATTTGGCAACCTGATTCTCCTTGAAATCCCAGAACATGCCTTCAGACAAGCCACTCACCGTTGTGTTAGCAACTCCTGACAGACGCAATGCCAGATAATCACCAGGCAACATCACCTTATATATTTTATTATACAGGTCAGGTTCATTCTCCTTAACCCATGCCAACTTAGCTGCAGTAAAGTTACCTGGAGAATTCAGCAAGTGCGACAGGCACTGCTCACTACCCAGATCACGGAAAGCAGCTTCGCCATAAGGCACAGCACGTGAATCACACCAGATAATAGCAGGACGCAAAGGCTGGTAGTTCTTGTCTACGCAAACCAATCCGTGCATCTGATATGAAATACCAATGGCCTTAATTTCTTCGGCCTTAGCGCCACTTTCAGCCATAATCTTCTTCAATGAGAGTTTTGCGTACTCCCACCAAGAGTTAGGATCCTGCTCGGCCCAACCTGTTTTAACAGCCATAATAGGCGCTTCCTTTTCTGGGAAGAAAGCAGAAGCCACACACTTGCCGCTATCGGCGTTGACTAATGATGCCTTGACAGAAGAACTGCCAACATCAAATCCTAATAAATACCTCATTGCCATTTATTTAAAAATTATTTCTTTACCTTAATTTATACGTCAAAAACGTCTTTTTCCCTAAAATATTTTCCAATAAAGACAAAAAACACTTTTATTGTTATTTTTTTTCTACATTTTGTGCTCATTTCATTTTTTTTATATACCTTTGCACGTGATATATCAACAAAATAAGGTTAAAACGATTAAAATCATATTCATATATGAAAAAGAAAATTCTAATACTTGACGACAAAGAGACCATTGCAAAGGTCCTCTCGATTTACCTGATGAGCGACTACGATGTACAGTGGTTACCTGATGGATTGCAAGGTGTTAAATGGCTCCAGGCTGGCAACACACCAGACCTTATTATCTCTGATATCCGCATGCCGGGTATGCGAGGTGATGATTTCTTGGAGTGGATTAAGCAAAATGAGTTATTCAGCCACATTCCCGTCATCATGCTCTCAAGTGAGGACTCTACCAGCGAGCGTATCCGTCTGTTGGAAATTGGTGCTGAGGACTACATTGTGAAGCCCTTCAACCCCATGGAGTTAAAGATCCGCGTCAAGAAGATTTTGCCGAACTAAGATAGATTATGGTTGGTGTCGTATATATAGGTAATAATCCCCAGTCAGAAGAGCGTTTGAAGTATCTGCCTGGAAAGCATGTCATTTTCAAGAAAGACTATTCAGAGGCCGCTAGCGAGTGCAACACACGCAAGCTCTACGACCACTATATTATCTTCCTAGAGAAGACATCTCCCGGATATGATACGGCAGCCATCACCTATCTGAAGCAAAACTGCCAAGGCATTTACATCATCCTGCTTACATCTGGATTGTCAAGTGAAGAACGAAAGCAATACCAGCAATGCGGCATTAACGACACGCTTGACATCAATGCTTCCGTAACGGTTATCAGCAAGAAGCTACAGTTTGTGTGCGACAGGGAAGACATGCTGTTTGACACAGTAGTCACCAAGAGGAACCTGCTCCAGTTTAAGATCCCTGTATGGAAACGTCTCTTTGACATTTTCGTTTCATCTTTGGCAATCCTTGTCACATCACCAATCATGATTATCACAGCGATTGCCATCAAGTTGGAGAGCCCAGGCCCTGCCCTATTCAAGTCAAAGCGTGTTGGTACCAGTTACCAGATATTTGACTTCCTCAAGTTCCGTTCTATGTATATGGACGCAGAAAAGCGTCTGCAAGAACTGAGCAAGACAGGAAATCAGTATGCCAAGAAGACTGACAATGAGAACGACACTACAGAAGCGTCATCTTTCAGCAATTCTTCAGCAGAAGACGAGATGATGGCCAAGTTAGGGCTTGAATCAAACATGATGATCAGCGATGACGAGGTCATGCTGATTGGCGATGATTTTGTCGTAGCAGAAACAGATTTCAGCAAGCAGAAGGAAGAGGACATCAACAATGCCTTTGTAAAAATCGAGAACGACCCACGCGTCACGAAGGTGGGACGTTTCATCCGTAAATACAGCATTGACGAACTGCCTCAACTCTTTAACATCCTGAAAGGCGACATGTCTATTGTCGGTAATCGTCCTCTCCCACTCTATGAAGCAGAGAAGCTCACTGCCGATTCAAGCATCGACCGTTTCATGGCACCCGCAGGACTCACGGGTCTTTGGCAGGTAGAAGAGCGCGGTAAGGGCGGCAAGATGTCTGCAGAGGAGCGCAAACAACTTGACATTATCTATGGCGAGACCTATTCTTTGGCACTCGACCTGAAGATCATATTCCGTACCCTTTTTGCCTTTGTGCAGAAAGAGGACGTATAATATCTATTGCGAAAAGCCTACATCTATGATAAAATACCTATTTACTATAGCCATATCGTCTCTGTGTCTCACAGCTTCCGCCCAATCTGCCGATGATAGCGGAATCAGTGCGGGTTTCTTTGACTCAAGCCAGGAGAAGGATATCAGCTTCTCGGAATTTAAATTGCCACCTTTGGCTGTGTTGTTTGAAAATGCGAAGTCCAATCCCAACATCTTACAGATAGCAAAGCAGCAAGAAATTGCCCAGGCAGAAGTGGCCAAGCAGAAAAAACACATTTTCTCTTATGTTAGTGGAAATGCAAGTGCCAGTTACGGTCTATCAGACATTTGGAGTGGTTCCCAAGGCACAGGTTACGGTTCCGGTATGGTATGGCAACCGCATTCAAGCGAACAGAGTTATTGGAATGTAGGTGTTAGTGTTAGTGTACCTCTCGAAGACATTCTTGATTTAGGGCCATCAGTTAAACGCAAGCGTCTTGAAGTAGAAAACTTCCAGATTCAAAAAGACATTGCCTATGACAACCTAAAGTTACAAATCGTTACCCTTTACATCAAGATTACCAACAATCTAGTGGCTCTGAAATCCGCTGGTGAAAGTGCTGCAGCATATCAAGGTGCAAGTTCACTTAACGAAGTAGAGTTTCATCATGGAAACATGGAGATTGAGGCCTATGCCAGCACTGGAGAACGTAGCATGGGAGCTGTCAATGCCTACCAGTCTTTGTTAACAGAAATCACAACCGACATTGTAACTCTTGAAATTTTGACCCATACGCCCATCATAACCAATACAACAACCGATATCACGCTCGACTCTACCATAGAAAAATCTCGGAGGCAAATCGCCAAGGAGAATCGTGCAGTAGAGAAACGCATCAAGAAAGCTGCAGAGGAAGAAGCTAAGCGCGAAAAAGAAATCCTCAAGCAAGAAGAGAGAGAAGCCAAGCAAGCAGAGAAAGAAGCGGCTAAGGCAGAAAAAGAAAAGAACAAATAATAATATCATTTTCACTTTTTGAGCAGATGGATATATTCAGATATATAGTCAGAT
>Ga0256406_1002555_pt1 | contig 25287 bp, 24 predicted proteins | sample RumenRJG_03DNA_FD_185986 | JGI IMG/M metagenome (GOLD analysis project Ga0256406, IMG submission 185986) | Bovine rumen microbial communities from Lethbridge, Alberta, Canada - RJG_03 | ecosystem: Host-associated > Mammals > Digestive system > Stomach > Rumen | place: Canada: Alberta | collected...
CTCTTACCATTCCGAACAGAGAAGTTAAGCCCTTTATCGCCGATGATACTGCAACAAGTATGTGGAAAAGTAGGTCGCCGCCAATTACTACAAAGAGAACAACTGCTTAAAGTTGTTCTCTTTTTTTATATATTACCGTTTATATTTTATCATTTATACAATACCATTTATATTATTTTCCTCTATTATACTTTTTTTTATTATATTTCCTCTATAATGCAGTTTTTATTATATTTTTCTATTATACCATTTATATATTACCTTTTTATAATACCTTTTTTATAATACCTTTTTTATAATACCTTTTATATATTATACTTCCTCTATAATGCATTTTATATAATACCTTTTTTGTCTTCTTTTTATATTATATCATTTTGCTGTAAGGTAAGGATTTGATGTAGTTTTTTATAAAAACTTCCAATCAGGTATTCTGCCTTTTGCTATAGGTAGCTTGATTTAATGCTTTTGTTTTTTGTAAAGTTTAAGAGCCAAGGTCAGAGTTCCGAGAGTTAAAAGAAAAGCAGAGCCTGTTCCGATAGGTCCGTCATTCACTTTAATCTCATTATTTTTTACAAAAGCATTGTTTTTGCTTCTATGATTAGGCTTTGGAGGTTGAGCAACAACAAAACCACTTATCAGTAATATTAATATAATTACCACACTTCTTTTCATACCGCAAAAGTACAAAAAAAATAAAACTACAAATATCTCATATAAAAAAAGAAGATAAATAAACCTTTTAATATCTTTGCATCTTTCACTCTGTAAAAAAAAATTGAAAAAAATTGATAGTTTCAAAAAAAATATGTATCTTTGCGACTGAATTAATACGATAGAAATGACATAGAAAATAAAATATAATAAAAAATCATATTGAGCTTGACGCTCTTGTTTCCTTATGGTAAACTGTCTGGAAAACACTAACCAAGAACTGGAAATAAGATTGCGGATAGTTTCACGTTTTGGCGTGGATTCTTTCCCTACTTATTTAGTTCACGGTATTTCCAGACGACCGACCATAAAAGTAAGTAGTTAATAACATTGAAAGAATTTACGTCTTTGTTTATAACCCTTACTAAAACATCGGCTTCCGGCTTAATAGATAGAAGCCAATAATCATTTAAAAATATCAATTATATGGAAATAATCATTATCAGAGGCCGTCAGAACGACGGTAAGACGACAACGGCAACAATGTTGCACAATGAATTAGTTGTACGGAGCAATGCTGTGCGACTGCTGAAAACCAACGGCAACTACTTGCCAGTTGGAAACGACGTAAGGGATTTCCGCTCGGTAATAGACATTAAAGAGAATCGCATTGCTATCATTTCGGCTGGCGATGTGGACGATGTCTTAAATGAAGAGATGGAGGAACTAATTTATAAGTACCGTCCCGACATTTTGGTTGTCTGTGCAAGGGCACAGGACAGAGAGGGCTCTGCTTATCGAATGTTGAAAGACAATTATGGAAATCTCATCAAAGAGGAGAATGAGTTTTGGACGGAGTGGATGGAGAACCAAACCGATGCAATGGATGCCAAACGCGTCGTTGTTGAAAGAATAGTAAACCGAATTATGAATATCTAAAATAAACGGAAATGAACAGAAACATTAAAGGAGCGATACTGATTGCGGCAGCGACATTTGCCACATTCACCGTATCGGCGCAAACCGAGGAGCTTTGGCTCGACAAGTATGAAACCAAGCAGGTCATTGACACCGTGGCTGCCGACTCAATCGAGGCAGCCAAAAATGCAGCGTACAACGCTGAACGCAGAGACCGCGAATACCAAAGGTATGCTGGTCGTTATCTCGCCGAGATAAAATTGATAGACCAACTGATCGCGGCGGAAGAGAGTGGGAGAATACTTGAACCTATATCCAGTGAGAATAGGACTCTTTACCACAAATTGAAGGAATTTACAAATAAGGAGGGTGTGACAAGAAAGGACTTGAATTCCATACTGCAGAAATACAAAGTACCCAAAGGCTTTAGCGAAAGAGTGTTGCAGCCCGCCAAAGCGGCATTGCAGGAAAAGATTGACCAGTTTGTGCCACCAGCTGAAGAGAAGAAATACGATTGGCGCAACGTTAGGCGCGGAGGTTGGGATACCCCTAAAAAAGATATACAGACACATACGCGTGTCCCCAACCCCGAATGTCGAGACAATTATTTCAATGGAAATTTGAGATTAGACCATGACGGATATTATCATTACCGCTGGGACGAAGCACAACAATCTAAAGGATGGGAATGGGTAGATGGAAACAAAATGGAATCCAAAGAGGTTTTCTTCCCAACAAAGGTATCTTATTATGAACTCGCAGGGCATACAGAATACCGTTTCAAAAGATACGGTGAACGCTATGATGCGTATGATGAGAATGGAAAACTGATAAGAGTTGATAATATGATAGGTAGGAATCTCAATTCTACTAGTATGACAAAAGATGTCATGCTGGCAATCTGCAAGCGCGACTTCCTTGCCAACAAGTACGACATCAACAAGTCCACAAAGAAGACACTTGATGCTTTGCGCATCCGTTTCGGCATTGTCGATGGCGTGGACGAACGCTTCAAGCAATACAAAGAAATGTACATCGCAAGCCGCTACGAAATGGTGAACGCCCTAACACCCGAAGAATATGGTGCTGCGTTGGCAAAGCACGATGTGGCGTTGAAAGTGATGAAAGAATATGCGCTTAAGCAAATCGACCAACAAGCCGACAATTACATCAAGCAACTTGAAGCCGACCACGAGAACGAACTCAAATACTTGTACAAAATCGAACGCATCGACAACACATCCTTTAAACTCTACTACCTCAACGACAAGATGGAGTGCAGTTGCGTTGCTTTGATGAAATGGTTTAATACGGCCTCCTACGAATGCGAGTACGAGATAGAATTGCTGCCAAACGAGACGATAACAATCAGACGATAAACAATTAACCTCATTTTTAATGGGACAGGAACTTTTATACATTTATATTATTTTGAAGCAAGTTATATAATAAAAGAGTAGAGGATACGCTATTCTTTTATGCTGATTATTAGTTTGCAATTCAAGTAATTAAAATGATAATAAATTAAATTACAGAGAATTGAAATAATAATACTATGCTTTAGCGTAGATAAATATTTCTATCTCTTTAGATTTTTCTGAGATTATTGAACGCCGAGAAGGTGAAAAAATCAAGGGGGCAGGGACTTTAATACACGCTAAATCGTAGTATTATTATTTCTGTTCCCTGTGATGTTTCCTATGATTTTGATTTAATATTTAATATTTCTTGTTCTTTATGCAATATTAGGAATAGAATTTGCGGTTCTTTTTGTGTTGTTTAATAATAAAAAGAATACAAAGATGAAAGAGTTAAGTTTAAAAATCTCGGTTGTTTCTCTTGCGGTGGCGATTGTTATTATGGGCTTTTTTATATACAGGGGTTTGCGTTCGTTTTCAGATAAAGAAAGAATAGTTACTGTTAGAGGATTGTCAGAAAGGATAGTGGATGTGGATAATGCTAATCTTGTTATCTCATACGCTGTTGGTGGTAACGAGATGAGTGAGGTGCTAAAAGAGATAGAGCAAAACAATAAAAAGGTAAAGGATTTTGTTATTGCTAAAGGTTTAACAGAAAAAGAAATATCTATAAACGTTCCTAATATTAAAGATAAGAGAAATCAAGAGTATGGTAATGAATACAATATTACTTACCGCTATTATGCAACGGTAAAGATTACTCTTATTAGTAATAAGGTTAGTATTGTAAGAGATATAGAAATGAATCAATTTGATTTATTTAAAGAAGGGGTTAATCTGATAAAGAATGATTACTACTACGACGGTGAGAACAACAGAACATACTCTTTCACAAAGCTTAACGACATAAAACCTGATATGATAAAAGAGAGTATAAAGAATGCAAAGAAAGCAGCCGATGAGTTTGCTCAATCGTCTAATTCTAAAATCAAGAATATAAAATCCGCTTATCAAGGACAATTTGAAATAACTTCAACAGACGATCCTTTGAAAGTAAAAGTAAGAGTAGTTTCTACTATCAACTATTTTGTAAAATAGTTTTTGGCTTTTATAAAACAAAGAACTCATCACTTTACAAAGGATGAGTTCTTTTTTTTATTACAAGTCTTACATTCCAAATCTTGAAGTATCAACACCTTGTTGTTGTATTTCTTTATATCCTTTGAAAGAATAGAACACTTGAAGAAATACCATTCGTTTATAGAAATTAGAATTAGTTTTCCAATTTTGTCCATACGTATCTATATAATATTTAGGCGTACGTGTTTCCAAAATATCATTAAACAGCAAACTACAGGATAATCTATTATTAAGTAAGTTTGCAGTAAGTTTTGCTGAAAGAGAATAATAATCTGTATGTCTTCTCAATCCTCCACTTGGCCCTTTGGAAGCATAAGAAGTCATAATGCTGAATATTATTTTTGGTTTAAAGTTTAGTGTAAAAGCAGTCGTATTATTAATATCGTAACTGAATGTCTCTGATTTATAGTTTAAGCCATGCCAATCATCATCTTCGTATTCCTGCCAGCGAAGTTGCCCATCAAAACGGGATATTATCCTTTTGCCTATCTCTATCGGAACTCCAAGATTTAATAACAGAGCTTGTGTCTTTTGTTGATTTACCATTTCATTTATTACAAGCAAAGTATCTTGTCTTTGATAGGTGGTACTTATTAAATTAGGGTCACAATAGATATAAAACAAGCCTATCTGGTATTTTTGCTTGAAATAGTAGTTTATACCTGTTGTATTTGCCCATGAAGGTTTTAAGAAAGGATTGCCAACAGAGACTTCATATTTATTAGTATGTGTTTCATAATCCTGCAAATTCCAATAGGAAGGGTGTTCTCTTTGATTATAATTGCTAAAGACAAGATAATGATTCGCATTAGGAGCATAGGTAACCTGAATATTCGGCAGAAGGTCATTTATTTCATAGCCGTCGTTATTATAATATTCATCAGTAAGTGTTACGCTTGCGAACAGTTTCCCATTAAGCATACGTTTTCTTAGGCTCACATAAGCACTTAAAGCATGCTCTTCTATATTGGAAAAGGTTTTATAGGAATTGGTATTTGTAGCAGAAAGGTCTCTATTTATCTGTGTGTTGTCGTTGTTAGTATAAACATAGTTACCGCCCAAAGATAGCGTCCAGCCATATACCATTCTGTTACTGATATTAAAATAGCTCATAAATTTGTTTATCTTTTGATTGGCATCATACACAAAAGCATCACTGAAACTTTGACCGACATCAGCATATTGCATCTCTTGAGTCAGGTCATTATTATAGTTTGTGTATTCCACTCCAAGATTAAACTTATTGCTATGCTTATAGTGCAGAGACACAGTATGTCTGTCAATGTCTGAAAGATTTTTGCTTTTTGAGTTTCCCAAATAAGTATTTTCGGAATGAGACTTAGACTTGCTGTATGGTATATAACTACCTGAATAGACAAGAGTCAAATCCGTAGTGTCTGTTATATGATATGTAGTAGAAAAATAGGTACTGTAGTTTCTGTTTCTTGCTATAGAGAAGTTATCTGAATAGATATCATATATAGTGCCTTTTACATTATGATGTATTTCTCCTTCGCTACGGGACATATTTACATAATAGCCTCCGCTACCCGAAAGGAAGAAGTCCCATTTTGGAGAAGAGAAAAAGGCCGAACCTAAGACAGTCGTACCATTGACAGTATAGTTTCTGTAACTCCCTCCTATTCTTCCGCTGTAATGATAGTTCTTTTCTTTCTTTATTGTTACATTAATGGCAGGACCATTGCCGACAAACCACTCTGGAGGAGCAGAGAATGCAAGTTCCACATTCAATACTTTCTCAGCAGGCAAGGCTTTCAAATAATCTATAAGCGTAGAATAATTCATTGTGGAAACTCTTCCGTTGATGATAATCTTTGGAGTAGAACCCCCAACCATAGTAATGGTTTGTTCATCCTTTGTGTACAAAGACGGCAGTTCCACTATTACGTCAAAGGCAGAAGAGACAACCTTCTTTTCCCTTATAACCTCTGCATCATATACAAGTTTGCCTTCGTCCATGTGAACCAGCTGCCTCTGGGCTTTGACTTCCACTGCCTGCAGATAGGTCTCATCGTTTTGCAAAACTATCGTGGAACTTAGATTTTTTAAATCCGTAGTATAGTGTTTGAAGCCGACAAAACTGATGACTACAAATTTGTCCTGAAGATTATCTACTTCAAAAGAGAATCGTCCGTTGCTGTCCGTGGTTGTTCCAACTATCAGTGTAGAATCCAATTTACTAAGCACAGCAACATTAGCCAAGACTATAGGATTGCCGACGCTATCCTTTACTGTCCCGGAGAATTCTTGCGCCGAGATATTCATAAAAATCAACGCAAATAAAAAAAATGAAAATATCCGTTTCATAATTATTTGACCTTTTGTTTTGAATGGTTTAACCTAAGATTTGTATAATATCTTTTTATCTCTTCGTTGAAGAAGTTTTGTCTGTTATTTCTGTATCTGCAAACGCTGCCGTGTTCTATGAAGTTTTGAATACATTGTCCGCAACAAAGGGGCAAGTATTCGCATTCCAAGCACTCTTTGTTCTCAATTGAAGAAGAGGAATACATCTTGGCAATCTTATCCATCTGCCAAATAATATTACCGTTTGTGTCCAACTCTCCAAGAAAATTCTTGTCGGTATAGTTTCTTGCGGTGCATTTATACACTTTGCCGTCATAGTTTATGTTAGCATAGTTCATACGGCTTGCATAACAAGTATAGAAAGAGCCTATGTTTAAACTGCCCTGACAAGTAAGCCTGTAGCCTTTCTCATGTGCAGAGGAGATAAACTTTGGCAAAAGGTTCTTTTCCTTATCTTCTTTTTTGTTCGTCGTCTGCCAGACTCTTTGTGTGTTGATATTTATTTTTTGTCTGATTTCTTGAGGAAACTCTTCCAAGAGAGAAAAAATGTCTTCTCTTGTAAATGTCTCTTCGTCATAGTTTATTCTCAGATTGATGTGAGAATGTTTTATTTCTGTACAAATTAAGCGGATATTCTCTATTATTCTCTCGTACGAAGGTTCGCCATTGTTGTTGCGTACTGAGTTGTGCTTCTCTTTGTCGCCGTCCAAGGTTATCTGAAAAGAAGAAAGACCTGTCCGCTTTATCTTTTCCACCATATCTTTGTTGATAAGAAAGCCGTTGGTCGTTATGCTTGAAGAGAAAGGGATGTTGTTTTTCTTACAAAGTCGCTTTGCATACATAGAGATAGGATACACTACGTTTTCAAAGCCAATCAAAGGCTCTCCGCCAAACCAGCCGATATGCAAAGAAGGTATATGTTCTTTTTCTACTTTGTTTTTGATATGTTTCTTTATCCTGAGTATGGTAGCGTTGGACATCTTGCCGCCTTTGTTTTCCTCGTAGCAGTACCAGCACTTGAAGTTACAACTGAGAGTAGGATTGATTATAAGATGATAATGTTTGTCTGCAAAGACCTGCTGCTTATTCATAAAGCGAATATAAGCGACTTCATCAAAAGACTCTTCAACTATGTATCCCAATCCTTTCAAACGCTCAAAATCATCGGGAAACTGTTTCTCAAATTCCTTTAAATCATTTAGCATCCTTTGCAGATGATTATACTCATCCATAGTCATACAAAAACCATTGCCTTTCAATCCATTAAAGAAAAGTTTTCTGTCTTTGTAATCAATAAAATAGTTATATCTGCTTAGTTTGTACATAATAATTTTGTATTATGGATGGATGCATGTCATATCAGTGCAATTTCCAGTATTAGAGACACAGTCGCAATTACTTGTATTGACGATACATTTCTCGTTTGTGCAACCATCTTGGTTTATACATGAATTCGTACAAGTTTCATTGCTGCAACCAATATTTGTGCAACCAGTATTATCAACTCCGCCCAAGAATTTCTGCCATTTCCAGTGAATCTAATGTTTCCTTTGAAAACATACTCAAAGGTTTTCTTTCTGTCTTTTTCATCTTTTAGAATTTTTTTGTTAATATTTTTGCAAATATATCAAACATTCTATATAATAATACGCAAAAGAGTGAAAAAATCTCACAAATTTTGCAACTATTTTTTCATAATTTCTGCAAGTATGTGATTATCAACAAGAAAAAATTTAATATTTTTTTATTTATCTTGCTTTATCGGATGCCATTCTCCATCCTCAAAGACACAATAATCATTACGGGAACAAACCTCATCAGTTGTATTGTCTTTCAGTTTTGTTGTATCCGTTGAAGTTCCCGTTCCTGTAACAATTGTACAATGGTTTTCGCAAGAACCATTCTCACATTTGGTGTCCGTGCAATCCTTTTCATTGGAGCAGTTGTTGTTTCTACAGTTCTTATTATCATCTCCGCCAAGAATCTCTGCCATTTCCAATGAATCCAATGTCTCTTGGGAAAACATACTCAAAGGTTTTCTTTCTTTGTTCTTCATCTTTTTGATTTTTTTGTTAATATTTATGTAAATATATAAAACTTTCTATATAATAATACGCAAAAAGAGAGAAAACTTGCATGAAAAATTCAATTATTTTTTTTTATATTTTATGTAATGTCTTGATTCTCAAAAGAAAATTTTTCTTATTTTTTGCAAAACAAAGTTGTTTTTCACCGCTTTTTCTCTGTGAAAAAAAACATCAAAAGTTTAGAAAAAAAGATCAAGTCTTTTGCATGCAAACATCAAGAGTTAAGAAAAAAAGACTTGATCTTTTTTTCTTAAAACGAAGACTTTTTTGAGCAAGACTTTTCAGCAACAAAAAACAACTGTTTTTTTTATCCTCGGATTGAAATAAAATATATTTCGGTTTTGTGAAAATGTATGAATATTTGCTATTTTTCTTTGCCATAAAAAGAATTAAATGTAATTTTGCAGATATGATAAGTCAATATGCAATAAACATAATTAAAGATTATTTTTCTACCCAGCCAATAGACAAGGCGTGGATTTTCGGTTCTTATTCCCGTGGCGAAGAGAAAGAGAACAGCGATATTGATATTCTGGTAAAGTATGATGAGGATGGAGTATCTTTACTTACCCATGCAAGAATTCTCAATCAATTGGAGAAACTTCTGGGGAAGAGTGTAGATTTGGTAGAAGATGGATATCTATTGCCTTTTGCAGAAAAAACAGCCAATAAAGATAAACAATTGATTTATGAGAGAGCAGATAAAAGATAAAGGTCGTTTAGAACATATTTTAAAGTCAATAGAACGCATTGAACATTTTGTAGAGGGTGTTGATTTTAATGACTTCAAGAAAGATGAACTAAGATATTTTGCCATTGTAAAGAATGTAGAAATCATAGGAGAGGCTTCATACATGTTGTCCTTGCCTTTTAAAGAGAAAAATAGCGATACTCCATGGAAAGATATAATTGCAATGAGACATGTTTTAGTACATGGTTATTATCAGATTAGTCCTCTACAAGTGTGGAAAGTAGTAAAAGAAGATTTGCCAACTTTGAAAAAACAAATACAGCAATATTACAATAACATCAATTAGTATTTTATCTTTTTGCTGATAGAAAATTTATTTGCAAAAGGAGGCGAACAAACCTAAGATTCCATTATGCTATTTATTCCCTTTTAATTAATTTAGGAAACGAGAGGTATCTACTGATTTTTGTTGTCTTCTCTTGTAGCCTTTGAAACTATAAGAAGCTTGCACAAAGAGAGTTCTTCCATAGAAATTAGGATTGGTTTCGTAGTATTGTCCAAACCAATCGAAAGAAGACTTGGCAGCATTGCTTTCAAAAATATCGCTAAGGTGTATTGAAACAAACAATCTGTTTTCAAAGAAATTGCCTCTCAGAGAAAGAGAGACACTATAATGTTCATGAATCTTTGTCATCATAGAGTAGGATGGAGAATTGTATCTCAGATTAACAGAGAATATTATCCTTGGTTTAAATGATAGGGTTATATCTGTTGCATCGCTTACAAAGAATGATGTACTGTTTTTGGAAATTCTTTTGCCGAACCAGTCATCAATATCCATTTTCTCAAAATAAAAAGACCCGTGAAAACGTGATGATATTCTTTTGGAAAAATTCACAGGTATTTGAGTGTTCAGATAAAGATTATGGTAATTATCAAAATTCAGTGTTTTTGATACCATAAGAAGTGTATCCGGCATAAGATACTGCTGGCTTTGAATCTTATTTTTGTTGTGAGAATAGGCTGCTACAAATATATACTTTTGTTTAAGTGTATAATAGAGAACAAGGTTTTCTCCTGTTGAGTTCTTTAGCTTAGGGTTGCCGACATAGAGTTCGTACCTGTTTACGTAAGTAGTATAGTCCTGCATATCCCAAAAAGAAACGTAGGATTGGGATGTGCCGAAGATTGCTTGCAGAATATGGTTAGGAGAGAAAACGTATGAAAGAGTCAGACGAGGAAGCAAAGTGTTTGTCTTTTCATTGTTTTTTAGATAAGAGTCAGAAAAACCTATTTCTGCATATAATTTATTTTGAAGAAAATGTTTCCCGATATTTGCGAATACAAACAGATTATATTCATCAATCATTGTCGCAGTTTCATAGGAATTTACAGAGGCAGAACTTGATTCGTCTATCTCTTGAGTGGTATTTGTCTTGGTATAAGAGTAATTTGCTCCATAGGACAGAGACCAATTTCTTGGAAGTTGGTTTCTTAGGTTGATATATCCTGTTATTCTGTCTGCCTTTTGATTGATATCGTGCTTAAACTTGTCTGAAAGTGTTCCGTTATGCAGACCTGATTGCATATCTTGGTTATTATTGGTGTTGAGGTGCATATATTCTATTCCTGCGTTGAGGATATTACCAAGTTTGTAGTATAAAGAAACATCATTCATTTGCTTGTCGTAGAGAGTGATTTTTCTGTTATCTCCCAACAGATCGTTTTCTGAATGCATCTTGGCTTTATGGTATGGATTGTTTTCGCCCACGTAAGATATGTTTATAAGGGACTTGTCATTTATATTGTAACTTGCGGAAGAATACAGATAGTGTGCTTTTGCTCTGCTGATATTGAAATAATCTGAATTGATAGTATAGATATTATCTTCTGTTGTGTTTTGAACATGGTGTTTTATTATCTTCTCGTTGCGGGATATATTTACGTAATATCCACCGTTATAAGCGACATCAAAATCCCATTTTGGAGAAGAGAAAAAAGCAGAACCGTTTATAGAACTTCCATTGACAGTATTATTTCTGTAAGAACCTCCTATCTGTCCGCTAAGGGTATAGTTTTTATCCCTCTTGATTATTACGTTGATTGCAGACCCCTTTATGCCATATTCACCTGTTGCCTCATAACTTATCTCCACATCTTTCACTTTTTCGGCAGGAAGAGTCTTTAGATAGTTTATCAGGACAGAATATTCCATCTTGGAAACTCTTCCGTTGATAAGAATATTTGGTCGTCCGCCTCCAATAAGAGTAAAACTGTTTTCATCTTCACTTTCCACTGAAGGCAACTCTCTAATCAAATCAAAAGCACTGACAACTATTTTTTTCTGCCTTACAATTTCTGCATCATAGATGAACTTATTTCTTTCCATTCTGAGCATTTGTCTTTGTGCCTTTACTTCCACTTCTTGCAGAACGCTTTCATTGCGTTGCAGGATTATCTCTTTTGGTAATTGGTTTAAGGGAGAAGTGTAGCGGTGGAATCCGATAAAACTTACAATAATCATTTTATCTTGTGGATTTTCCACCTTGACAGCAAAATTACCTAAAGTGTCACTTACCGCACCCGTAATCAAAGAAGAATCTGCTTGGTTTAAGACAACAATATTTGCAAAAGCAATAGGAGAGCCTGTGCTGTCTTTTAGAGTTGCAGAGAATTCCTGTGCGGAAAGATTAACAGCAACAAACATCAAGAATAAAACAACTACTAACTTTTTCATAGTTTCTATTATCTAATTATTTAGTTACAAAACAAACAAAATTTAATTTAATTCGGATATTAAATTATGGACATAAACAATTTTTATTATAAGTACAGGCTGTTAAGATTGGACAATCTGTATTGCTTTGAGAACCGCAAGCGCAATCCGTTCCACAATCGTAATTTGTACATGTTCCCGTATTGGTAGAACTTCCGCATCCGCTTTTATTTATGCAATTCCCTGTATTTGTTACTCCTCCAAAGATTTCTGCCATTTCCAAAGAGTCTAATGTTTCTTGTGAAAACATACTCAAAGGTTTCTTTTCTGTTTTTTTCATGTCTTTTGTTTATTGTTAGTTCTGCAAATTTATAAAACTTCTATATAATATGAACGCAAAAAGAGGGAAAAGTTGCATAAAAATTCCAATTATCTTTCAGTAATCTTTGTAAGAATTTGATTTTCAAAAAGGGAAAATATCATTTTTTTGTAAAAAGGATTTAAAATCCTGTATATAATTCCCTATGTCTGTTTTTTGCTTAATAATAAAAAGAATAAAACCGCCAAATTTATACCGAATTTGGCTGTTAGAGTTTCTTGATAAACTTGTTAATAAGGCGTTGGTCTTTGGTGATTATCTCTGCCGAGCCTTGCATTTGTGGAATATAAGGAAGAGAGGTCTTATAGGTTGTAGTTAGTTTTTCAGGCATATCTAAAAGAAAATAATAAACATTCTTGTGTTTTATGAGTTTGAGCTTATCTATCTTTACTTTTATCATTCCGTATTCCATATAAGGATAGTTATCTAACTTGATATTTATGGTTTGACCATTTTCTATTTTGCCAGAGTTGCTAATAGGAACAGTTATCTTGGCCTGATGTTTGTTTATAAATTCTATTTTCCCTTTGATGATTTCAGGATATTTTATAAAATAACTTCCAACAAAAATAATAGCTATGACAACAAAAATAATGCTAATGCCATACCTTATTATCCATTTAGGAGGTCTTGATAGTATTTCCTGCACAGGAGCAGAACGTAATTCTATTTTATCTGGACTGTTGAAACGGCCTTTTCTCTTGTTTTCCATAATTTATTCCCCTAACTCCAATTGATTCTTAACAAGGTTGTAGTATTCTCCTTTTTGCTTTGTTAGTTTGTCGTGAGTGCCTTGTTCTGTAAGTCTGCCATTGTTGAGAACAATGATATTGTCTGCATCTTTTACAGTGCTTAGACGATGTGCTACAATAACAACAGTCTTTCCCTTAAAGACTTGTTTAAGATTCTGCATAATAATCCTTTCGTTGTTTGCATCTAAGGAATTTGTTGCTTCATCAAAGAAAAAGTAATCAGGATTTTTATAAACTGCTCTTGCAATAAGTATTCTCTGTCTTTGTCCTTGAGAGATACCTTTGCCTTCTTGTCCTATTTTTGTATTAAAGCCTAAAGGCAGGTTTTCTACCATCTCTTGTATGTTCGCAACCTTCACAGCATTGAGAAGCTTTTCTTTATCAACATCATCTTCTCCAACAGCAATATTGTTTGCAATGGTATCAGAAAAAATAAATCCGTCTTGCATAACTGCTCCACATCTTGCTCGCCAAGTTCTGTTGCTAATGGAAGAAAGGGGAGAGGTAGCAATGTTTATCTCGCCTTGTGAAATAGGATAAAAACCTAAAAGAAGCTTTACAAGAGTAGTCTTTCCACTTCCACTCATACCCACTATTGCAGTTATTTTGCCCTGTGGAATTGTGAGGTTAATATCTTTTAAGACATCTTCGCTTAGAGGATTATAACGGAAAGAGAGATTTTTTATATGTATTGTTTTATTTTCAGGGACAGTATTGATTTTGTTGTCTGAAGGTTTTTCTTCATCGTCTCTGTTGTGTATTTCTCCTAAACGTTCCATACTTATCTTAGCATCTTGGGCTGATTGAATAAAACCTATCATTTGGTTTATGGGACTGTTAAGATGTCCCATTATATAACTTACAGCCATCATCATTCCTAAAGTCATATCTCCGTTTATCACAGCTTGAGCAGAAAAGAAAGAGATAAGTATGTTTTTTGTTTCGTTGATGAAGAATGCTCCCGTTGATTGATATTGACTAAGGGCTAATCCTTTTATGCTGACCTTAAACAAACTTGCTTGAATATTTTCCCATTCCCATCGTTTCTGCTTTTCAGAGTTGTTGAGTTTTATCTCCTGCATTCCGGTTATCAGTTGATAGATGTTGCTCTGCTCATTGGAGGCCAAAGCAAATCGTTTGTAGTCTAACTCTTTTCTCTTTTTTAAGAATACAACTATCCAAAGAATGTAAAGTCCGCTTGCAAAAAGAAATATAAGTAGTAGTTTTAAACTATAGAAAGCCAGAACGCAGGTGAAGACTATTAGATTAACCATAGAAAAAAGAGTATTGAGAGTAGAAGCCGTAAGGAAGTTTTGTATTCTGCTGTGATCGCCTATCCTTTGCATAATATCACCAATCATCTTTGTGTCAAAAAATCCTATGGGCAGTTTCATAAGCTTGATAAGAAAATCAGAAATGATGGAAATATTTATTCTTGTACTTATATGTAAAAGTATCCAACTGCGGATAAATTCCACCGCAGTTTGAGAGATGTATAAAGTTAGTTGAGCTATAAGGATGAGAACAACAAAGTTGAGGTTGTTATTACTTATACCATAATCTACAATACTTTGGGTTAAGAAAGGAAAAATTAATTGAAGTAGAGTTCCCAAAAGCATTCCCAAAAACAATTGCAGGATGAGTGCTTTGTAAGGCAAGAGGTATTTTAAGATGAAAGAGAATTTAGTTTTGGAAACCTTTTCATCTTTTTGGGAATAAAAGTCGGGGCGAGGTTCTAAAAGTAATGCTATTCCTTCGTCTTTATTATCTTTTTTGTTGCTTAGCCAACCAGAGAGGAACTCTTTTATGCTGTATTTTATTCTGCCATTTGCTGGGTCGGCAACTTTAATGTAGCCCTTGAGACTTTCAGAATTTATATTATTTTCTGATTCTAATATTTTTTTGCTTTGTTTTGTCAGATGAATATCATAGACGACTACGAAATGTTTTTGCTTCCAATGGACAATACAAGGCAGAGGCGCTTCGGAGAGTGTTTTCAGTGTTGCTCTTATTCCCAAAGAACGAAAGCCAATGCTTTCAGCCGCTTCACTTAGGCCAAGCATGCTTGCTCCTTCTCTGGAAATGAAACTTTTTTGTCGCAAAGTGTCTAAGGAATAGTTCTTGCCATAATACTTTGCAACCATTCTCAGACATGTTGCTCCGCAATCCATTGCATCCAACTGCTTGTAAAAAGGAAAAGTCTTAAACATTTCTTTTGCGTATTATGTTTTGTTTGACTATTCTCTTTTGTTTCGTGTTTTTGGGAACTTAATTACTTTCTGTCAGGATGATGACCACAAGAATGGAATTTATCTTTCCAGTATTTTTCCTCCAAAGATGAAACGATGACTCCTTTAGATGTTGAGGCATGAATAAATCTATCGTTCCGAAGAAATATTCCTACATGATTTACTTTACCTTTCCCAAAGAAAACCAAATCACCTTCTTTCATTTTATTTTTGTCGCTAAGAATGGTAACGGCTTTTTGCATATCAGCACTGCGTCTTGGAAGAGTAATATTATATACATCTTTATACACATTGCCTACAAATCCTGAACAATCAACACCTTTTTTTGTAGTCCCTCCAGAACGGTAAGGAGTACCTACCCATGTGATGCAATAATCAGTCAAAGAAGAGCCATAGCTTTTCAACTCTTTCATGGAGTTAGCATAGACATCGTTGTTGGTGGTGTTCATTGAAGAGTTGTCGCTTGGTTTTTCTGTTTTCGGTTTAGTTGTATTTGAACTGTTTATCCTTTTCAGAAAAGAACAACTTGAAAAAAGAATGCAGACAAATACTGCAACAAATAGTTTAAGACAGAATTTTTTCATAATTAATTTTTTATAGTAATACTTTTAAACATTCTTTTAAATCATCTTCCCAATAGGGGATGGTAATGGAAAGATATTCTTTTGTAAGGCTTTTGTCCAATACGGAATACGATGGACGTTCAGCAAGAGTAGGATAATCGCAAGAAAGAATAGGGCTTATATTACAATGTAGTCCTGCAAGGGAGTTAATCTTTTTTGCAAAATCATACCAAGAAAGCACACCCTCATTAGAATAATGGAGTACTCTGTATTTGTTGTCAAGGGTTCTTTCTTTTGTGATTTTTTCTATCATCAGGATAATCATCTTTGCTAAAGAAGTAGCGTAGCAAGGAGACATTGTTTGGTCAAATACAACATTAAGATTTTCTTTTGTTGAACAAAGATTAAGCATTGTTTTAACAAAATTCTTACCAAACTCACTATACAATCCACTTGTACGTATTACAAGACTATCTTCACAATACTGCAATGCTTTTTCTTCACCAAGAAGTTTTGTCTTTCCATAAATTCCTAAAGGGTTCGTTTTATCAAAAGGAGTGTAAGGAAAGGATTGTTTGCCATCAAAGACGTAATCTGTAGAGATATGTATAAGAAAAACGTGATTTTTTTGACAGGCTTTAGCAAGATTTTCTACAGCAACATTATTTATAAGATTGCATTTTTCCTGTTCTTTTTCTGCATTATCAACAGCAGTATAAGCAGCGGTGTTGATTACAAAAGAAAAATCATCGCAAGAAAGAAAGTCTTCAACTTGTTTCTCGTTAGTTATGTCCAATTCTTCTAAATCTGTAAAAACAAACTCGAAGTCATAGTCTTTACTTATTTTTTTTAGACTATTACCCAATTGTCCTAAACCACCGGTAACAAGTATTTTCATTGCGAATTAGTCAATTATATAAGTATATTGCAGAGTAGCAGAGAATGTTGTCTGCTTTTCAAGTTTTTTGTTCTTGAAATAACTCTGCATTCCAAATTCTAAACCAAAACCATTTTTATGATTTAAAGAGAACATACAACCTACTCTTGGCATATATCCGAATTTTATGCCTGATTGACCTTCAAAATCTCTATAGTAATAGTCATTGAAGTTTTCTTTTGAAAGAGAAAAGTCATATCTTCCATAAACAGCACCTAAACCGATACCAACGTATGGTTTTATTTTTTCATTAAAGAAGTAGTAATTGCAAAATACAGTTAAAGGTACTTGCCAAGCAGCAAAATTTTGTTTTGTTGGCAAGTATTGTATTTTTGCACTTTCTGGTTGAAACCTATCATAACCTAAAGAAACACCCCAAGAAAGTTTTACTTCCTGATATTGGAATTCTACCTGAAAATCTCCTCCTGCTCCCCATTGATAGTTATCTTTGAAATTGTCTTGTGTCATAAGATAATGTCCTCTGAAAGAAAGAAAAACATCGTATGGTTCTCCTCCTGTTAGTCTGTGTCTATTCTGAGAAAAAGAATTACTTGCAGATAAACACAATAGTATTACGGACAAATAAAATATCTTCTTCATAATTGTAAATTTTTTATTTTTGTTTAGCCCAAGAATCTTTCAATGTACAAGTACGATTGAATACTAAATAATCTTTTGTACTATCATAATCTACTGAGAAATAGCCCAAGCGTTCAAATTGATATTTCTTTAAGTGTTCAGCACCAATGACCGCTTTTTCCATTTTGCAGTTTTTTAAGACAGTTAAAGAGTTTGGATTAAGATTGTCAAGGAATGTTTTGCCTTCTTCTACTTTGTCTGGTATTTCTGCATCAAACAAACGATCAAATAACCGTACTTCAGCATTAGCACAATCTTTTGCATTAACCCAATGTATAGTTCCTTTGATTTTTCTTCCATCGGTAGCATTACCTCCACGTGATGCAGGATCATATGTGCAATGTACTGCTATAACGTTGCCATTTTCATCTTTGTCGCAGTGAGTACATTTAACAATATAAGCATATCTTAGACGTACTTCCTGCCCAGGAGTAAGACGGAAATATTTTTTTGGAGCATCTTCCATGAAATCATCTGCCTCTATGTATAATGTATTAGAAAAAGTAATTTTTCTTGTACCTTTTGATTCATCTTCTGGATTATTTACTGCTTCTAATTCATCAACAAAATCATCAGGACAATTGTCTATTATTAGTTTTATAGGATGTAAAACTCCCATAACTCTATCAGCCCGTTTGTTGAGGTCATCTCTTAAAGAACCTTCTAAACGAGAATAATCTATTAGGTTATCTCTTTTAGCGACTCCGATGTCTTCACAGAAATTTCTAATGCTTTCAGGAGTGTAACCTCTTCTTCTTAGTCCACAGATAGTAGGCATACGAGGATCATCCCAGCCTTTTACATAGCCCTCTTTTACAAGTTGAAGAAGTTTTCTTTTACTCATAACAGTATTTGTAATATTCAAACGAGCAAATTCGTATTGATGAGAAGGGAATATGCCTAATTGTTCAATAAACCAATCGTACAAAGGTCTATGAATATCAAACTCCAAAGTACAAATAGAATGGGTTATGTTTTCTATACTATCACTTTCTCCGTGAGCATAGTCGTACATAGGATAAATACACCACTTATCTCCAGTTCTATGATGAGAAGTATGGATGATTCTATACATTATAGGATCTCTCATATTCATATTTGGATGAGCCATATCTATCTTTGCTCTAAGAGTTTTTTCTCCATCAGCAAATTTACCTTCTCTCATCTGTTCAAATAATTGTAGATTTTCTTCTATGCTACGATTTCTGTATGGAGAATCTTTACCAGGAGAAGTTACAGTCCCTCTGTTTAAACGAATCTCTTCATTTGTTTGATCATCAACGTAGGCTTTTCCTTTTTTGATTAGTTCAATAGCCCATTGATATAGTTGTTCAAAATAATCAGAAGCATATCTTTCAATAGCCCAATTAAAGCCTAACCATTTAATGTCTTCTTTTATAGAATCAACATACTCCGTATCTTCTTTTACAGGGTTAGTGTCATCAAAACGTAAATTAGTTTTACCACCATATTTTTGAGCTAAACCAAAATTAATGCAAATGCTCTTTGCGTGTCCTATATGTAAATAACCATTAGGTTCTGGAGGAAAACGAGTTTGAATAGCTTTTACTTTTCCTTCTTTGAGGTCGTTCTCTATAATTTCTTCTAAAAAATTCTTCTGTACTTTTTCTTCTAACATTGCAAGTGCTGTTTAAAATTTATTAAGATTGCTTTAATGTAAGCAATCTTAATAAAATATTGAAAAATAGGTTTATTTATTTTCTTTCAAAAGATCTCTTATCTCAGTAAGTAGTATTTCTTCTTTGCTTGGTGCAGGAGGTTCTGCAGGTTTTTCTTCTTCTTTCTTCTTAGAAAGTTTATTCAAACCTTTTATCATCATAAAGATACAAAATGCAATGATTAAGAAATCAACAACATTTTGAATAAAATTGCCATAGGTTATGCTTGACTCTCCAATTGTAGCTTTTAAACCAGTAAAGTCTATTCCACCTGTTATCATTCCAATAATAGGCATTATTACATCATCTACTAAAGATGAAACAATTTTACCAAAAGCACCTCCGATGATAACACCGACAGCCATGTCTACAACATTGCCACGCATGGCAAAAGCTTTAAATTCCTTAACAATACTCATAATTATTAGATTTTATTTGTTATACATATATTATAGGTTGCAAAGATACAATTTTCTTTTTAAAATAATCAAACTTAGGGGAGTTTTTTTTGATTTTAATAAGTCAAATAACTCTAAATGCAATAAAAAGTCCTAACTTTGCGTTATCATTATTGGTTAGTTAAGGGGTATTATTTATGTATAAGATATTACGAGATTTAAAAAATATATATGATAAATTTGCTTTTGTAAAAATAGATATACCAGCAGTAGTTAATAGTACTGTGCTTTTTTTGTTAGCATGGTTTAGTGCTTTTTGGATATTCCAGTTTTTTACAATTGTGCCTGCGTTTTCTATAGGAGCAAAGATGCTTGTTTATACATCTGAGATAGATTTTAACTCAGTGAATACAGCCTCTTCTGATGCACAAATTTGGAGTGATCCAGATAATATTATAAACATATTTGGAACACCTGTAATAATGCTTACTATACTTATCATTGTTGCGATAATTTTTCTTTGCAAATGGAATACAGACAGATTAAATGTTAGAAGATTTTTGTTTTGGTTGATAGTGTGTAGTAGCGTTAGGATTTCTGGCAACTATATTGCTGGTTCTTTGTTTGGTAATTCATTTAATATTTGGCAATGGAATTTGGTTACTGACTTTTTATATATTACTACTTCTGTTTTTCTTAAATATACTTTTGTTGTTCTTATGTTGATGATACTTTATATTCCTTTTAGGTTTATGAGTAATCAAATAAAATTACTTTTCAATCCCTATTTTGCAAATCGTATAAATAACTTAATCTCGTCAATATTCTTTCCAATGCTAATAGGCAGTGTATTTATTATATTCTATAATATTACAAGAGTATCTGTTTGCGAAATAACTTGTGTTGTTCTGATGTTTTTGTTTACAAGTTTCGTTATGTGCAAGCGTTTTATTGTAAAGTATAGAGGTATTGCCGAAGAAATAGAAGAAGAGGACGCTGAAAGAATAAATATAATTCCAATAATAATACTTGTTCTGCTGGTTTTGTTAAAGGTGTATGTAGATACAATAAGGAATGGAATATTTATTTCTTCGTCATTATACAAGAGGTTTTTGTTGGAGAATATAATCCTTATAAGTGTTGCTTTAGGATTGATAGTTGTTCTTATTATAGCGGTTAGAATATATAGCGTAAGAAGAAAGAAGAATGGATTAGTTTTTCTTAAGTCCTATGTAGAGCAGAGAGAGTTTGTTGAAAAGGGTTTATCAGAAGAAACGTATAAAAACTTTGGAGTAGAGACATATAATGAAGATATGTCTAAATATCTAAAAGGTTGGGTTGAAAGTCTTAATCAAACCGAAGAATCACAATTGATGGACTCAAATATTAATAATAATGAAGAAGATCCGAGTGCTAAAGAGATAGATTTAGATAAATACAAAGAGCGTTGGGAGAAGAGTATGTCTAACAAGACTTCTTTATAAATAATGCCTTATTTGTTTTAGTCGTTTATATTATATTCTTTCCATTCGTTATCGTAGTAGTGAAGAGTTGTATAGTTAATGCTTTTTAGAATATCTTTAGCAGTATCAAAATAAAGGTCTGTTTCATTGTCTTTATGGCAATCAGAAGCTAAGCATATTTTTATCTTTTTATCTTTCATTATTTTCCACCAATACTGAGAAGGATAGAAATCATTATGTCTTTTTTTGTATAAGCCACGAGAATTTATTTCACAAATGACATCATGCTTTTTTACTTCTTCTAATAAAGAAATAACCATATCTTTGTACCAAGGCGTTTCGTTGTTGAAAAATCTGCCTTTATTGTGCATTGTAATCTTATCAAGGTGAGCAATAACATCTATTTTGTTTTTCTGCACCATCTCTATCTGTTGAGAAAAATATGTTTCAGCAGCTCGCTTTATGTCGTTATCAAATAATTCTTCCAAACCCTTGTCATAGACATTTGGGTCGTGTCCGTCAATAAACCACGAGTCTTGGCTATCATTATGCTCTTTTACTTGATGAACGCTGCCAATAATATACTCCAAACCATAGTTTTTTGCTTGTTTTTCTATGTTCTCTTGCAAATCACTAATGAAATCCATTTCCATACCAACAAAAGTATTGATTTTGTCGGAGTATTTGTTTTTTAGTCTTTTGTATTCTTCTATATAAGCAGGAACATCTCCTTTTGTTATAGCAAAGGTATTTTCAAAAGGAACAGGTGCATGGGCAGAAAAACCCCAATGGGTAAAGTTCTTTTCTATGGCTGCAATAAGCATATCTTCCATACTGCTTTTCCCATCACAAAATAAAGAGTGGCTATGATAATTTGTTTTAATCATTGTGTTGAATTAGATAGAGTTTGTCATTGCGTCTTACAAGAGAAGATGTTGGCATAGAGAATAAGTCTCCTTTAACAGTTTTTTCAACATTTTTTAAATCTACTCTTATTTCTTCAACTTTACCTTCATATACTCCTGTTGTAGGACCTATTATATAAATCTCATCTCCAAGTTTCAGCTCTCCTGTCTCCATTTTTATTTCTGCAACACCGAGATTTTTAAAATAGTTAGTTATAGTTCCAACGAATATTTTAGTTGTTGTAGCTTTGCTGCCATATTTGCCAGACCATTCTCCTACCTTTTGACCGAGGTAATAACCATCCCAAAAGTCTCTGTTATATACTCTTTTTAAGTTCTCATTCCATTGTTGCAGCTTTTCTTCATCCCAAGTGCCATTACACCAACAATCAACAGCTTCTCTATAGGTACGTGTAACAATCTTTACATATTCAGGAGAACGTCCTCTGCCTTCTATTTTAAACACTCTAACACCTGCATCTATTATTTTGCCAATAAAATCCAAAGTTTTCAAATCCTTAGGAGACATTATGTATTGATTGTCTATCATCAGTTCTGTGCCTCCATCCATATCAGTAACCTTATATGGTCTTCTGCAAAACTGCAAGCAAGCACCTCTATTAGCACTTCTATTGGCATTATCCAAACTTATATAGCACTTGCCACTAACAGCCATGCATAAAGCACCATGAACAAAACACTCTATTCTTAGCAATTCTCCAGAATGTCCTCTAAGGTCTTCTTGCTTTATTTTGTCGATTATTGCTTTTACTTTATCAAGGGAAAGTTCTCTTGCAGTAACAATAACATCGGCAAATTTAGAATAATATTTTACTGCTTCGTAATTAGTTATATTGCATTGAGTAGAAAGATGTATTTCCATTCCAATACTGTTCGCATAAGAAATGACAGCCATATCCGAAGCAATAATGGCAGAAATACCATTCTCTTTGGCACAATCTACCACTTGGTGCATATATTCTATTTCTTCATCGTAGATAACAGTATTTACTGTTAGATATGTTTTTACATTATGCTGCTTTGCAATATCGCAAATCTGCTTTAAGTCTTCCAAAGTAAAGTTATTAGCAGAAGCAGATCTCATATTTAGTTGTCCTACTCCAAAATATACACTATTAGCTCCTGCATCTATGGCAGCCATAAGACTTTCATAACTCCCAACCGGAGCCATTATTTCTATATCTCTTGCATTCATAATTTTTTCTCTATTTTGTTTGTTTTTCAAAAGATAAGAATGTGTTTATATATTCTTCTGGCAAGCTTTGAGAACACTGCTTTTCTCTATTATAACCTGAAAGAATAGAAAAACAAGTAGATTTAACTTTACCTGTTTTTTTGTCTATTATACGCTGAAACATCTTCATACTTTTCTTGCCAAAACTTATTGTTTTTGTTTGCACATATATGTCCATTCCCATTTCTATAGGTGCAACAAAATCAAGTTCCAAATGTACAAGAACCAAAAAGTCATTTGTCCAATCAACGTCTCTATGCAAAATATCAGAAAAATAATATATTCTTCCTACGTCAAAGTAGTGCATTTGGAAACCATTATTAACATGATTCATAGCGTCAAGGTCAGAAAAACGCATCTGTATTTGTTTTTCGTGGAAGAATGTTTCACAATCAAAATCGTAGTCTCTCATTTCTTAGTCTAAAATTTTTTGCAAAGATAGTTATTATTTTTGATATATTTTTTACTTTTGCACAATTCATAAAAAGAAGAGAGATGTCCATAATAGAATATGATGATGAGTACTTTATGCGTAAAGCTATAGAACAAGCACATCTTGCTGAACAAGAAGGAGAAGTGCCTGTCGGTTGTGTGGTTGTATGTGGAGATAAAATAATATCCAAAGGTTATAATATGACTGAAAAACTGCATGATAGTACTTCTCATGCCGAGATTATAGCTATAACTTCAGCTGAAACTTATCTTCAAAGCAAGTATTTGAAAGATTGTGCTATATATGTAACTCTTGAGCCATGTGTTATGTGTGCAGGTGCATTATATCTAACTCAAATATCCAAGATTGTTTATGGAACCAAGGACGAAAAACGAGGAGCATCACTCTTCGGTTCTTTATATCATCCCAAAACACAAGTAGTAGAAGGCGTTCTAAAAGAAGAATGTTCAACAATTATTAAAAATTTTTTTAGAGAAAGAAGAACAAACTAAACCATGCAGCATAGAGAAAACAAAATACATATAGGTTTTTTTGGAAGATGTAATGTAGGTAAGAGTACTTTAATTAATACTCTTGTAGGACAAGATATTTCCATAGTTTCAGAATATTCAGGTACTACGACAGACACTGTAAAAAAAACAATAGAACTTACAGATATAGGGCAAGTTGTTTTGATAGATACAGCAGGAATTGATGATAAAAGTGTGCTTGGCGAAGAGAGAAAGAAAAAAACATTGGATATTTTTTCACAGGTAGATTTTGCTGTTTTAGTTATTTCGGAAAACAGGTTTGATATTTATGAGGAAAATATAATAGACGAGTGTAAGAGATATTCAACTCCTTATATAGTGGTCTATAATAAGGAGGATTTGTTCCCTATACAAGAGAATCTAAAAACAGAGGTCTCTCTCATCGTTAGCAAAGAAGATAAATCAACAAGAGAGAAATTACATCAAATATTAAGACAAGAAATAAGGAAATTATCCTTAGAGCGACAAAAGCCTTTGTTGAATGATATAATTGATCAAGGAGATGTTGTTGTTTTGGTTACACCAATAGACGCCTCAGCACCAAAAGGCAGACTTATACTTCCGCAAGTTAAGACAATAAGAGAGATAATAGACCAACACGCTATAGCTATTACAGTTCAGGAAACAGAACTTGGGCAGGCTATAAACCTATTAGGAAAAGAAAAAATTAAATTGGTTATCACAGATAGTCAGATTTTTAAGAAGGTAGATAGTATAGTTCCAAAAGAAATTCCTCTTACAAGTTTTTCTATTATATTAGCTAAAGAAAAGGGTAATTTTAACCAATATCTTTCAGGGACTTTAAGGATAGATAGCTTGCAAGATGGAGACAATATTCTTATCTTGGAATCCTGTACTCATACTCCTACTTGTGAAGATATAGGAAGAGTAAAGTTACCAAATATGTTGAAGAAATATACGGGTAAAAACCTTAACTTTACTTTCTCTGCGGGCTTGTCCAACAGTTTTAATGATATAGAGAAATATCAGCTTGTAATTCAATGTGGCGGTTGTATGGCCACAAAAAAACAAATGCAAAACAGATTGTTGCCATTTATAGAAAAAAATATGTCCATAACTAACTACGGAATGACTATTAGTTACGTTAATGGTATATTTAAAAGAGCAGTTG
>Ga0256406_1002556_pt1 | contig 25285 bp, 34 predicted proteins | sample RumenRJG_03DNA_FD_185986 | JGI IMG/M metagenome (GOLD analysis project Ga0256406, IMG submission 185986) | Bovine rumen microbial communities from Lethbridge, Alberta, Canada - RJG_03 | ecosystem: Host-associated > Mammals > Digestive system > Stomach > Rumen | place: Canada: Alberta | collected...
TTGACGCCGACATTTCCCAAAAACTTTTTTGACCTCCCCCCGGTGTGCATCGAAAGCCGACGCCGCTCATCGCTGGATTCTTCCCCTATTTATCCCCGCGGGCGCATTTCTCCAACTCGCGAATCAGATTCTTCTTCCTCGCGCCGCCTTTCTTGTAGATGGCGTGGATGCGCTCATGCGTCGCCTTGCTCACGTAGATGAGATTCGAAAGCTCGAGTGCCTTGTCCGGCCGCTCATCCGCCGGAATGATGTGATGCACCAGTTCGCCGGGAACAAGTCTGCCGAAACGCTTGCCGAGATACTCGTCGCATCCAAGTGCGCGAGCCTTGACCGCGGCGCGCGTCTTTCTCCACGCGGGCGAGTCGTAGAAAGCGCGTTGGCCTTCGCGCCTTTCGCCGTCATGCTTACGGCACGAGCAAATTGTACCCTGTGGAATCGTCCGCCCGCATGAGCTACATATCGTCATCAGCAACATTCTCACCTTCTCTTAATTCCGTTTACAACAAAAGCCTCGGGCTTGTCGGGCCAAAGGCTTTTGTTTCGCAAGTTGCTATCCGGTTATCTGAAGGAATATCGCGTTCTCTTGAGTAGCTATTGGCTTATCTCGTCAACAACTCCCAATACCATAATACCACACTTGACATTCTAATTTGTGTCGACTTTGGGCTTTTCGCGAATATTTTGTGCTAACTTATAAAAAAGAATTTGTACTATCTTCTACTTTGTCTGAAGGATCCTCAATGCACGCGCGCGGTCGGTCCGGACAATCCGGATGAACTCCTTGATAATTTCCCATTCCGCATCTGTCGCGCGCGTCTGCTTCTGCTTTCTCGGCACACCCTCGAGAGACGTGGGTTTTCGCCCTGCTCCCTTGCGCGCACCTCCCCAGCCCGCTTTCTTTTCCTCACTCATGCTTTTTCACCCGCCATTTTCCATACAAGATAACTCACGATCAGAATCCCAGCCAAAATTGTAAGCACATCGACCTTGCCCATACTGGCAAGCCAAAGAAATACGATAAGCCAGAATCCCTTGTTTACACGCTTGATTCTTTCTTTCATTTTGTCTACAATGGATATAGAGGAATTGGCAGGAGCTTCCTTGCTCCCACCTTCCTTCTACCTCTTGGAGCGTTTCTTGGGTTTGTGTTTGTGAGGCTTGCCCTTGACTCGCTCCTTTCGTTTATCCTTTTCCTTTTGTTCCTTCCACTCTGTGTAGAATTTCCACAAGGTATACAGGATAACGACGAGGTTTTTCAAATCCTCTAGGTCCATCGCTTCACCTCCTTCGTTCTTTCTGATTTTATTATATCAAAATAACTTGATTTCGTCAAGGCTATTTCAAGATAAAATCAAGTTATTTTTTTCTTTTTTACAGGTAACTCGCGAATCGTCGCAGGGCATCCATGCCTTTATGCCGGATCCGGTCGTAAGAATATCCATAGATTTCGGCAACGTCGTACCAGGGAAGTCCGTCGGTATAGTGCGTCAAAAGGATTTTTCTGTCATCCTCGGAGAGCTTTGCAAGCGCATTGTTCATAACGGTTCGCTGAAGTTCCAGACTTGCGATCTCGTGCAACAGATTGTTGATTTGCTCGCGCTTCTCGATACGCGCAGATACTTGCGCCTCCACGGATGTCAAAGCTCCATTTCCGCCATGCGTTCCGTCGTAGCTCATGCCACCGACGTCAACGCAGGAAAGCTCGTCGTTCAATCGCTGACACTTTGCGCGCAGTTCTTCAATACCATCCCGAATCCTGCAATAGCTTCGCAGGTAGAACTTTGCCCGAAAAAGATTCGGCTTCTCTTTCTTCTCCCCCATAGGCACTTATCCTTTCTTGCCTGGAAACGCCTCGAACATATCCCATCCCGTCTCGTCCTTGATGACCTCGCCGATGTCGTTGCCCGTGATGCCCGCGTTATTCATGTCCTCGGCAAATTCGTTGAACTCCTCGGTGAAACGCTGGAGCCGCTTTGCCCCGAAATTCCAGTTCGCACGAAGAAAGCCAATCACGATAGCCAGTTGCTCGCAATGCCCGATGTAGTACGCCTGTTCCGGACTGATGCGAAGCCTTGACGCGCTTTTCCTTGCGTTCTTCTTTTCCGCTTTGCGCTTCTTCTCGCGCTCTATCCTTCTTGCTTGATTCATTTATCCCTTATCTCCTCCGTACCGTTCAATCTTCGCCCTACTATCCGAGCCTTGCCGTGGCTGTCCGGCCTGTCCGATATTCGATTTCAGACGTTTTGCCCAGCGTTGAATCTTGTAGTCCTCCCATGCCTTTACTTCCTTGCTGGTCACGTAGTATCCGATGGCTTCGAGATAAAGTTTCAAGTCAGCGATTTCTTCGAAGATGTTGTCCTGCACTTCGTCAAAGGTTTTCGTCGTCGGATTGGTTCCTGTCAGTACGCGACGCATCTTAAGTAACGCCTGCGCCAGTTCCGTAGCTTCCTCCGCACCGCCCGCCAAAAGTTCCGTGACAGGCAAGGTGCTCTCGATGATGTGCCTGTACTCCCGGCGTTCCTGCCGCGTGACTTCTACTTTTTCGATTTCCTCCAGCTCCATATTATTCTCCCCCTCTGTACTGCTCTATTTTCGCCTTGACCGCCTGCAGGAGTGCATCCTGCCCTGCGGCTTTCTTCCTCAGTGCGCGGATGACCTGTTCATCCAGCGTTCCCGCTGTGACGAGATGATGGATGATGACGGGCTTTTCCTGCCCTTGTCGGTATAGCCTCGCATTCGCCTGACTATATAACTCAAGGCTCCATGTCAACCCGTACCACACGATGATATGCCCACCCGCCTGAAGGTTCAGCCCGTAAGCGGTCGATGCCGGATGTGCGAACATCAGCGGAATCTTTCCTTCGTTCCATGCGCGCATCTCCTTCGCGCCCTTGAGCTTCACACCCTCACGGAAATTTTCTTCCAGCTTCGACAGGTCGTGCTGATAGGCGTAGAAGACAAGCACGGGCTTTCCTTCGTTCGCTTCGATGATTTCCGTCAGGGCGGCTATCTTCGCTTCATGGATATCGACGATGCCATGCTCATCCGTATAGACGCGACCGTTCGCCATCTGCAGCAGCTTGTTGGAAAGTGCCGCCGCGCTGGTTGCCGTGATGTCATCGCCGCTCATCGAGACAACGAGGTCTTTCTCCATGCGCTGATAGATGCGCTTCGCCTTCTCTGGCATCGTGACGCGCACGACGTTGTCGATGCGTTTCGGAAGGGTCAGATAGTCAGCGGCTTTCAGGCTCATGACCTCCGGGCGGATGCGCGCATAGATGGCTTTCTCGGATTCCGGCCCCTGCAGCTTGTAGCTGTATACGATGGGGCCATTGCATTTATCCGGTTTGAAGTATCGCGACCGATAGGCGGTCAGTGTTTGTCCAAGGGCGACGCCCCGATCAAGTAAATAGATCTGCGCCCACAAGTCCATCAGCGTGTTCGGCGCCGGCGTCCCCGTCAGGATCACGACGCGCGAAAAAGATGGAGATGCTTTGCGCAGCGCCTTGAACCGTTTTGCCTGTGGATTCTTGAAGCTTGACGATTCATCGACGACCAGCATATCGAAAGGCAGGTCGTAATGGTAATACTCGCAGAGCCAGACAACATTTTCGCGATTGATGACATAACAATCGGCGTCACGTCTTAATGCTGCCTCGCGATCCTTACGACTTCCAAGGACGGTCGAAAAGGATAGGTAAAGATGCGCCCATTTCCTCGCCTCGTCCTGCCAGGTTGATTCTGCCACCGACTTCGGCGCGATAATCAGGACCTTCGATATCTCGAATACATCATAGATGAGGTCCTGTATCGCCGTCAGCGCGACGACGGTCTTACCTAAGCCCATATCGAGGAATAGTCCATATCGCGGATGTTCCTCGATGCGCCGGATGGCTTCGCGCTGGTATTCATGCGGATGAAAAGGTATCATTTCCAAAAGTGCATCATCTCCCGTTTATCCTCATCGAAATCAGTATTACTTGCTGGCATCCGATAGCAGACGACTTCCTTCGCGCGCTCGATGGCGTCCTCCGAGTCAATCACCATGAAGTCAACGCCCATCCGTTCGAAGCGTTCCGCCCATTTCTCCTGCAGCGGGCGGAGTTTCTCACCTTCCTTCTTGATTTCCGCGAAAAGCACCCTTCCGCCGGGAAGGATGACGAGCCGGTCCGGCACACCTGCATTTCCCGGGCTCGTAAACTTCAGAACGCTGCACCCCAATCGCTCCATGCAAGCCTTGAATTTTGCTTCGATTTCCTTTTCTAATTTGTCCACGATAGAAATACACCTCCAAATTTTTGTGCAACTGTTCTCCTATGCTGTCAACGATTTTTGTCACGTTGTATAATATTTGAAATTAGGGACTGCATATAGGCATTTTATAGGTCTATACGCCTATATACACCTCTAATCTCAAAAAACTTTATTATTATAAATAACTGTTGACACCGTTGACGCACCTCTCATTTCCCCTTATAAATAAAGGGTTCACAGCGTCAAAAACTGTCAACGATTCTGTCAACAGTTCTAAAAACCGTTGACACCTAGAAGATGTCGTTCAGGCTATTTGTGTCAACAGTTTTTTCCTCGATATCGGAATCGTTGACAAAACTGTTGACACTAAAGTGTTCATCTCGAACGTACGTTCTCTGCCTTCCATAGAGTTTGAATCTCTGTTGCCCCGCTGATTTCTCATAGATTTTCCATCCTCTCATACGGCTCATAATCGTGTTGATTTCCCGCGCATCGATGTTGCGCATCGACTGCGGCGAATTGCCGAGGCATTCGCACCATATCTCCATGGAGCACACGCGTTTCCTCTGATTTACGCCGTCGGGCGGATACTCCATCGAGCCGGCAATATAGCTCTGCCTTTCGTGGATATCCCATAGTTCCCAATCCTTCGGCAGCAACATATCGAGGTAGGATTGGATGAGCCCGAGCCTCTCCGCGCCCTCGGTATGCGCCTCCTGCAACTCGCGCGCCAGTTTCTCCGATTCTGCTGAGAGCTTCAGCGACTTGTCCTTCTTGTATATTTCCAAAAGTTCCGCCCAGCATTGCGCGGCGATTTCCGGCGTAAAGTCCGTATAGGGATTCACGCCATCTTTTCCCTGACAGTCGATGATCCAGAACCTTCTGCCGCCCGTGCGGTCCCTGAGAAAGATATGCTCGTTGGTCGTTGCGGCAAAGATGCACTGACGCGGATGGGGTTCCGTGTAGTGACCGTATGCGCGGCGGTACTTGTCATCCTGACGGGAAAGGAACGCTTTCATTTCTTCATTTTCCGCTTTCGTCCCCGCCTGCATCTCGCCCATCTCGATGATGTTATGCCCTTGCAGGGCGTCCATCGCGTCTTTCCCCTTGATGGTCGGCATCGTATCCTGAAACCATTTGCCCGCCATGCGCGCGAGCATCGTGCTCTTCCCGATGCCCTGATCTCCCATGAGGACGAGGCACTGGTCGAACTTCGCCCCCGGGTGCTGGATGCGCGCGACAGAGGCTTTGAAGAACTTCTCCGTCACTTCCTCCGTATAGGCATTATCCGGCGCGCCGAGATAGTCGATAAGGATGCGGCGCACGCGTGGTTTTCCGTCCCACGACAGCGTCTTCCACCAGTCCTTGACGGGATGGAAACGGTTCTTCTCCGTAACCTCGGTGAATGCGTCATCGAGGATGGTCTTGCTGGTCAATCCCTTATACTCGTTCGAGATGAAATTGCGGAGTTGCGCGGCATCCGCATCGGTCCATACGTCGAAACCATTGTCGCAATGCTTGCGCCACGGCAAATCGTGCAGGACCTCGACGCGCGTGCTGAACTCGTTGTAGCCCGCCATCCCGCGCAGACGCGGGTCATGCGTGAGGATCAGCAAGAAGTTATAGGCATCGACGATATATTTCTCGCTCTGCTTCGTCATGTGGAGCTTCTTCATCCAGTCCGTATTGACCGGCTTTCCCGCATCCTCCTTCGCATCGCCCGCTATCGTGATTCCCTCCTCTGCGAGCCGCTTCTCCATCTCCTCGCGCTCTTCGCGCGTGCGCGCATCCCGGACCTTTTCATCCTTCTGGCAGAGGTCTGTCATCGCGACATAAGACGGCAGCTTGTTGACCGGCGTATCCTCGCGGGCGTCCTCATCCAGCGCGCCGAACTTGTGCAGGCGCACGAGGTCGAACGCATTGACGTCCTTCCCGCTGATGGGATCCGTCGCGTGATGGCTGTACGCATGGAGACCGTCGTCATAGACAATCATGCCGCCCGTTGTCGAGCCCTCGGTATAGGTGTAACGATGCTCCATCCCATCAACCTTCGTATAGGCCTTCGGAATAAACGCCGCGATAGCTTCCTCGATGGTATACGCCTGGCAGAAATAGCCAATCAGGCCTGGCTTTTCGCGCGGATCTCCGAGCTTCTGCGCGGCTTTCTTGCGTGCGACGGTCTCCGTCTTGCCGACAGGCCATGCGGAGGCATCCCGCCAGTCGTGCATCTGATGCTCGATATCATCCGGCGAACAGAACGTCCCGCCCTGCTCGTAGTGGACGTATTCCCCGTCCCTTGACGCGCAGGGCCAGTACATGAGCCGATGCGCCTCGTAGGTTGTCGGGTCGAAGTAGTCGATGCCGATATCGTTTGCCAGATAACGCGCAATCGGTTCGTATTCCTCCTCGGAGATTGCCCGAGAGAGCGGTACGATGATGCGGAACCGCGGTTTTTCCGGCGTATGGCTGTGCGTCGTATAGAGCGCATAGGCACTTTCCTTGAAATAGTTCTGCACGACGCCCTGAAAATCGACGTCTGGCGGGATATTATCCGCATCAAGGCAGATCATCGAGCGGTGGTCGACGTATCCTTTCTTGCGGATGCCCTCTTTCAGGTATCCGCCAACGAAACCGCCCTGATCCTTTCGCGCATCGCGCTCCGCTTTTGGCATCGCCTTGTACTCTGCCATCGTCTCGCCCGTGCGTATCGGTTCTCTGATGCGCTCTAGAAACTCATCCCATGTGACCGTTATATTCTTCCAGGCCTTCGTCGTGCGCCTCGGCGCTACGGCAATGTCAAACTTTTGTTGGTCGAAAGTTTCGACTTGCAAATCGCGTCCCTCCTTTCGGATCAGTCCTTCTTGTAGTACGGTGCCTCGAATCCGTCGGCGTTCATGAGCAAACCCTCGTTCCATGGTTCATTCTGCGTCATAATGCGGATAGCGTCCGCGAGGCTCCCTTTGCCTCTTGGCGTATCGAGCACGACCTCATCATGGATATGCGCAACAATGGGATATCCTGCTTTTTCGAGACGCAGCATTGCCGCGCCGAGACAATCGCGCGCGACTGCCTGTACAAAGTTCTCGACGAGCCGCCCGCCGTAGGTCTCGATTTCCTCGAACTTGTGCGTCTGCTGCTTGAGCCCGTCAAAGCATATCGTGTAACGGAACTGCTTTTCTTTGAGCCGCGCGTTGACGTAAGTAAGTGCCCTGCCACTGGGAAGATGCAGGCGGAGGATCTTCCCTTTCTTCTCGAAATAGCCGTAGGGAGAAAAGCGACGCTGATTGTCCCGCTTCTCGCGGATGCAGAGCTTCGCGGCTTTCTCCATCGCCGCCCATAGTGCAGGAATCTCCGGCGATGCCGTGCGCCATTTTTCGACGATGTCCTGAAGCTCCTTATCCGAGAGCCCCATCTTGTCCGCGCCAAACTGCTTGAGCGCCCCGACGCCCCCGCCGTAACCGAGTGCCAGCTCCGCGATCTTGCCCTTCTGACGGAGTTCGCCGTTTACGCCATGCTTCTCGACAGGGACACCGAACATCTGCGACGCCGACGCGCAGTAGATATCCTTTCCAGCGGCGAATGCTTCCTGACGCCATTTGACGCCCGCTATCCATGCGATGACGCGCGCCTCGATGGCAGAGAAGTCCGCCACGATGAAGCGATGCCCCGGCGCCGGGATCAGCGCCGTCCGGATTAACTGCGATAGGACGTCGGGGATGTCGTCATAGAGCAGTTCCATCGTGTCGCCAGCCTTCATGCGCACGAGCTCACGTGCCGTATCGAGGTCCTCCATGTGGTTCCGTGGGAGATTCTGGAGCTGGATATTGCGTCCCGCCCATCGCCCTGTCCTGGCTCCATAGAACTGGAACAGGTCGTGCGCGCGACCGTCCGTGCTGGTTACCGTGTCCCGCATCGCCTCGTATTTCTTGATGGAGGTCTTGCCGAGCATCGTTCGCAGCTCCAGCACGCGACGGACGACCGGATGCAGTTGCTTGTTATCGAGGATATCTGCGATGGATGCCTTCGTCAGCGCGCTGACCGGATGCCCGTTGACGGCGAGCCAGTGCTTGAGCTGCGTCGGACTGTTCGGGTTCTCCAGTCCCGTGAGACGCTTTGCCTCGCCCATGAGCTTCGCCGTATAGGATTCGCTGATGGCAATCGCCCCTTCGACGAGAGGGAGATCGATGCGCACGCCGCGCGAGTTGATGCGACGGTCGATGCGCCAAAGCTCTTCCTCTTTCTCCGGCGTCAGGTTATCCATGAGCGCCTGATGTATCGCGCGTTCCGTCACGACGTCCTGCCGGTTGTACTCGATGAAGGTCTCCCAGTCCTCCGGCGCGTCCTCCGGGCGGTTGCGCGTGCGCATCCCGTTCGACTTCGTTGGTCGGCAGGGCTTGCAGAAGAACTGGATCAGGCGTTTCCCGCGTGCGTCTTTCTGCTTGTCTTCCGGCAGTCCGAGTGCCTTGCCGACGAGCCCGAGCCCTGTGGGATAGCCATTATAGCAGGCAAGCAGCATATCGCAGCGCCACTCTTCCGGCAGCGTCTGTATCGGGATATTCTTCTTCCGAAACCACGCATTGAGACAGGTTATCTCAAAGTTGGCGTTATACGCGCGCTTCACGATGTTCGGATCCTCCAGGAAATCGAAAAACTCTTCCGCCCTTGCTATGCCATCCTCCTTCGTGAGGTCAACGACCCTCACAGAATCGTCTTCTACAGTGGTGTACGCGATGAGCAGGATATCAAAAGAAGGGGTATCCATGTACTTGTGGACCCCCTTGCGGATATCCCGGTCGCTGTATGTCTCAATGTCCACGGTCATTGTGTTCATATAGCGACCTCCTTCTTACCAGATATCTTCTGCACCTTCGAGCGCATCGCCGAGCAGGCTGTTGTCGAAATCGTTGTCGCTGACGCTCGTGCCGGATAACGGCGTCCCGTCCTTCACCTTGCGCACCGCGAGAAGGCTCGCGCCGATGCCCTTGTTCCCCTTGTGGTCGTAGGTGTAGAGGTTCATGACGACCTGCGCGTAGCAGCCGCTGTATACTTCAGCCGGGTCGATAATCTCGACGAGGTTCTTATCGATGACGCGCGGCTTATGGTCGGGATTCGCCTTCGCGTTGATATAGAGCATCCCTTTATAGGTATCATCCTGTGAGCGCTCCTCATCGCCGTCGTGGACGAGCGGATGCGCGAACTTCGGCGCGGGACCGAATACCTTCTTGACCTCCGGCTCTGCCAGGAGGTCGTGCACCGCCTTCTTGATGATGTTCGCCGTGTTGCTGGTCTTCGGGAACAGGAGCGCCGTGCTGTATTTCAGATTGCCGTTGAGGTCCTCCTTCGGCTGGAAGAGATGCGCGTAGCTGAGACGGACGAGACCTGTCGTTACTTTTACCTGTGCCATACTTATGTGTTCTCCTTTTCTTCAAAACGGGATGATAAGACTATCATCGAAATCTTTATCTTCTACGCTGCTGATGGCTATCGGCTCGCGTTTATCGCTTAAGGGTACGAGTGTTGGCTTTCCTGGCGGGCGGTCGAGGAATCCACCGCAAAGTTCCTGAAACTTCTTCTTGCCGACGAGCTTCTCGAGCGCCGTGAGCGTCTGGAGCTCGCGCGGCTTCACGAGGTCGCCCTCCGCATAGCCTGATTTCTCTAGTGTCTCGAGTACCTTGTCCGCGTCGGTGATCTTCCGGATGCTGCGCCCCGCGACAACCTTCAGACCGTCCCATACCTTACCGTCAAGCGCCTCCTGCAGCGCGTACTCCTCAAGATGCGTGAGCCACTTCTTGATGCTGCCAGCGCGACTGACGATATCCGCGATTTCCGCTTCACTCAGCGTCTGCGGATCAAGGTCCTCCCTCACGCCATGGAGCTCATATTCCGCAAGCGTCTTGCAGGTTGCACGCGCCTTGCAGAACTGACAATGTTCCCCTGCGTGCCTCTCGCCGATGCCCTCCCATGCCTCATGAATGGCTTTCTTCTTTGTCGCCACCCACGCGAGAAGGTCCTTCACGGTCGTTTCTGAGGTCGCGATATTGTCGATGCGCGGTTGAACGATGGTCATGCGGATCCTATCCGCGTTGAACAGGTAGCCGAACTCATGGACCATGCCGAGCGCGTAGAACCGCATCTGCGTGTTGCCCTCCGCCTCGACGCGGACGCCCTTGCCGTACTTGAAATCGACGACTTCCAGACTGTCATCCGAGATAAGGACCATATCGCCGGTACCGAATCCCTCCGGTACCCATTCGCTGTAATCGAGCGGATGCTCGACGTAGACTTGCGCATCCGGCGAAGCCTTCCGCGCCGCCGTGATTTTCTCGATGCAGATATCGGTGTAGGCGGTGACTGCCTCCCACATCTCGCCCTCTACGCTCTCCGGCTTCTCCATCTTCTTCCCATCGAGGAAAGCATGGAGCCGTTGCTCCGCGAGTGCGTGCGCCCTCGTTCCTTCGGCCGCAGCTTCGCCAGCCTTATCCGGCAGTGCGGCGTTCAGCCTTGCGGACGGAGGACAGAGGAGCCAGCGCTTCGACGAGGATGCGGATAAAATAGCGTGCCTGTCAGGCATCCTGCTTCGCCTCCTGTCCGAGGAACGAGAGCAGCGCCTCCTTGTCCTTGCGCTTGATATGCGTTACGCGGTCCGCACCGTGCGCCGTGAGCCACTCCTTGATCTTCGCGTTTCCGTCCTCGTGGGATTTCGTGAACGCGACGACCTTCTCCCGGATGGCGGGAAGCTCTGATTTATCGAGAATTGCCTCCGGATCCTCCAGCTCCGCCTTTGACGGCGTGGAGACGATATCGTTGATGGCTTTATTTTCTTTCGGGCTGACGGGCTTACCTGCGATGACCGCATTTGCCTTTGGCGCTGGTGGCGGCGTAGCCGGTGTTTCCTTCTTCACGCCGTTCCAGTTAATCGTCACGCTCTTATTGGTATCCGCCGCAACGACGGTAATCAGGATGGCGGCGAGGTCGCTGATACCCTTCAGCAGCTCATCGCTCGCCGTCAGCTTCACATTGACGTTTACATCGATTGCCATTCGCAAAATCCTCCTGTTCGTGCTACAATAGTTTTGGTTAGTTCCACCGAAAGCGCTACTTCTTTCGGTCCGGTCGCATCCTGCACGATGCGGCCTTTTTTCTTTGCGTGGGGCTTTATCGCCGCCAGCATATTGGTTTCTTCCTTCGTTCGCGGATAGTATCTAGCGTTTGTGATACAGTCTGCATAAGGGCAGTCGAAACACATCCGCCCGGGGCTGCATACCTTCTTTTGCATCATACAAGCCCCCTCGCTGCCAGTGTCCATACGGCAATGCCGGCCCCTGCGACCAGCCCCGCTAGGAACGCGCTGCCGAGGATGACGGCCCACCCGAATGCCGTGAAGAATGGCAGGTGCACGCGCCGCGACAGCTGGAACAATGCTTTCTTGAGCTCCATCAGCTCCAGTTTCCACAAATCCCTCACCTCTTTTCTACTACGCCGTCGCGGATCATGTCGTAGATGACATCCATCGAGCCGCCTGCAGACTCTTTAATGCAAAACGTGAAATTATCCTCATCGTTCGCGTCTTCACTGTAAACGACCGTGTACGCATTCATAATGAGCTGGTAGTCACCTGTCGGCTTTCCGTTCTTCTCGCACGGGTTGACGACATACTGCGCGCCGATTTCGGAGCCTTTGCCGAAAGCATTGCACGCGGCGAATCGTGTCCATGTATCATCAAAAAATCTTTTGAATCCGTACTTTTCCAGCTCTCCGAGCTTGTCTTTCTTTACGTAGAGCATTTTCTTAACCTCCATACATCCCGCAAAGCAGGAACATAAATGCGAACAGAACCGCAACCGATAAATACATCTCTGCCGCCTCGCGGCGCTCCTTTTTCTTCTGCTCTCTTGCTTCAATCTCTGCGAGCAATCTCCGCCAGCGGTATTCTCTGCCCGTCATAGCACAACACCCTCCCGGCGATTCTTGCGCGTGATGAGCTCTGTCATCGTGCACCCCTGATACTGACAGAATCTTTTCGGGCTAATCTGGTACGACCATCTGCCGCCCTTGCCCTGCACTGCGACACCGAACGGGAATCGGTTGAGCCGCAAGCCCATCCGGACAAACATCTCGCCTTTCCCCATCTCTTCGGCTGCAAGCCAGACGGGGACGTTTTTGATTTTCATAGCGGTTGCCTCCTTTCTTCGCTCGCTCTACCGCGGGCTTGACTCTGATTTTGTCAATCTGTTCCATATGAGCTCTCTTTTGTTTGGAAGAAATGTCATGCCTCATCATGCCGGTTGCTCGGCGGCCATCATGCGGCGGAGGATGTCGACGACGTTCATCTGCCATGCGATGTTGTAGCCGCTGTGACCGTTCCGGCTGAATGGCTTCTCCTCGGCGTATCCCTTGCCGTTCTTTGTGAGCCGCCATACCTTGCCCTGCTTCTCCTGAAAGCCATGGCTCTCAAGGAACTTGTTGCACTCGGCGGGATTCGGCTTGCCGTTCTTGTACTGGAATCCGAGCTTTTCGGCGAGCTGCGTCGCGTTGAGCGTGCCCGGATTCTCCTCGGCCGGGACGAGGCGGCGCATCGGCGTGGTGTCGATGCCGTACGCCTCGCCGACCATGTCCATGGAGGCCGCAAGCGCCATTCCGTGCTTTACGGCGAACACTTTCTCCATTGCCTCGGCTGTCTTTCCGATGTCCTTGACCGCCGTCGCGATCATGCGCGTCCGGTAATGCGGGTTCGGCGTGACCTGCGGGATGCTGTAGGAGCCTGTCTTGCGGATGGTCGGCAGGACTTCATCGAATACCCAGCTTTCAAACTTCTGTGCCGATGGAAGTTCTGAATGTGCAATCAGACGGTAAAGGTCGCCTTCTGGAATGACGCTCATCTGCTGATTGCCGCCTTTTGTAGGGATATAACGTTTCGTTACCCCCTTGCAATGGTCGTTTACTGCTTTGCTCGTGTTCTTATAGCCAAGCATTTTTGCCACGTCACTAGCAACGAAAAGAATCTTCCCGTCTTCTTCGAGCGTTCTCAGCTCGCCGAACTCTTTGTTCTGAAATACCTGCATTTCGTTCATTGGTTCTCCTCCTTATTAATCACAAATGTGATTTTCTTTTGCAAAAAAAATTGTTTGAACTGTGCGCCCGTAATAGTTTGCAAGGCGCATCTTCACCTCGTCGCGCGGAACGCGCTCGCCGTTCTCGTACATCGTCAACGCTGATTGACTGATGCCGCAAGCGTCAGCAACTTCTGTAGTTGTCTTACGCTTTTTTTGCCTGAGAGCGCGTAACCGTTCGCCGACTAGCTTTTTATTCATTCAATCGCTCCTTTCCAATCACTTTTGTGATTTCTTGATTATGATAATATCACTATCTGTGATTCGTGTCAACACTTTTCGTGATATTTTTTTATTTTATTTTCTTACATTTTGTGATATTATTGAAGTAAATAGAAAGGTGGCGTTCAAAATGCTATTTTCTGACCGACTAAAGAGTTTACGCAACGCAAAAGGATTGACGCAAGGCGATCTTGCCAATCAAACTGGGTTGAAACAAAGTTCGATTGCGATGTATGAAACGGGAAAGCGAAAACCGAAAATTGAAGTTCTGGAACGTCTTGCGGACTTCTTCAATGTTGACATAGATTATCTCGTTGGTAAATCTGACAAGACAACAAAGATTCTCGTCGAGCCGTCCCCGTCCCCCGCGCCGGAGAAGCCGGTGACGCGCTACACGTTCCGCGTGCCCGTGCTCGGCAGGATTGCGGCTGGCACGCCGATACTTGCGCAGCAGGAGATTATCGACTATGAGTACATAGACGAGCGGCTCAATGACGGCGATTCGCAGTATTTCTGCCTCGTTGTCGAGGGCAAGAGCATGGAGCCGACGATACACGACGGCGATACCATCGTCGTGCGCGTACAGAGCGAGGTCGAGAATGGCCAGATTGCCGTCGTTCTGGTTGACGGGGAAGATGCCACGGTCAAAGAGGTCAAAGAGAGTGCCGACGGCTTGACGCTCATCGGCCACAACGTCGCCGTGTACCGCCCGCACTTCTACAGCCGCGCCGAGGTCAGCAGCTTGCCCGTCCGCATCGTCGGCCGCGTCATCCGCTCGATCAGCAAGTTCGACTAGTGGTATTTGCATTTTATGCAAATTGCATTTTGTCGGCGCTGCCAAAATGGTTGTTTCCAAAATGGAAATACCCAGAATGTGCAAAATTTGCACATTGTTACATTTTGGCGGCGCCGACAAATCACACAACAAAAAGCCGCGCATCTCTCGCTAAGATAAGAGACGCGCGGCGGTCGCTCGCTACATCAGCCGTAGCCGCTCTCATTCTTCGTTCCGTAGAAGCCAGGATAGCCGCGTGGCGTGAATGAGTACGCCGGTTTAGTAAAGCATTTTTGAGTGTATAGGAATTGTTTGATCTACATAGATTATATCACAGTTTGGAGGTGTGTATCAATGAAACTGCCAAACAATTATGGATCAATCGTGAAACTGCCATCGGCGCGCCGCAAGCCGTTCGCCGTCCGGATAACAGTAGGGTGGACGGAACAGGGAAAGCAGAAACGCAAGTACCTAGGGTACTACGCAACAAGGAAGGAAGCTATAGCCGCCCTCGCCGCGTACAACGAGCACCCTTACGACGTAGACGCAAAGGATACGACGTTCGCCGACCTGTACGAGAAGTGGACGAAACTCACGTATACAGATCGTGGTGAGTCGATACCACACACCTACGCGGCAGCATACAAGCGTTTCCCGAACCTCCACGATATGCCATTCGCGGAAATCCGTGCCCGCCACATACAGGGAGAAATCAACGCCTGCCCGCTCGGCTATTCGACAAAGAAGATGATGAAAACGCTATGCAACAAGCTATTCAAGCTTGCCATAGATTGCGAGCTGGTAACGACGAACTACGCGACGAACGTCACCCTGCCGAAACATGAGCAGAGCCGCAAGCACGTCCCATTCTCCGACGATGAGCTCGCGATACTATGGGAGCATACCGACGATTTCTCTGCTTGCGTTGCCCTTGTCCTCTGCTACACCGGATTCCGCCCGACCGAACTTCTGCGCGTCAAGAAAGCGGACGTACATCTTGATATGCGCATCATGTTCGGCGGCATGAAAACAGAGGCGGGCCGCAACCGCGCCGTGCCGATTGCAAAGAAAATACTTCCCATCATTGAAGAGTGGATGAATAGCAGTGGTGAATATCTTGTTGTGGATCCACGCGACGAAAAGCCGGTGCTCACGTATGACCGCTTGAGAGGAAGAATATGGGAGCCGTCTAAACCGCTGAAACTGCTGCCACGCCCGCACCTCCCGCATGATGGGCGCCACACGTGTGCGAGCCGTCTGGACGATGCCGATGTGAATATCAAGATTACTCAGCTCATCCTCGGGCACAGCTCGAAAGACATTACGCGGAAAGTCTATACACATAAAGCGTATTCCCAGCTTGTCGAGAGTATCGACCGCATCTAGCGTATCGGATTTTTGTAGGCTACCTGTAGGCTACTTGTAGGCTACGAGATAAAACTTAGCGGTTTTCTGATACACTATTTGAAAATAAGAGAACGGAAAAGCCCCGCCATCACTAGGATGACGGGGCTTTTGTAGCCTACGTAGGTAACGTAAGAATCAACGCTTCGAGAACTGGGAAGGGCGTTTTATAGGCATTCTCGCGTTGTTCTGTAGGCTACCTGTAGGCTACACTATAAGTCTGTAGTGTATTCTTTTGCTCGTTTCTTACACATGATTATAGCACATTTCACGGTCTTCCTAAACAGAAACATTCGAAAACGTGCCATAGTGACATGACGCGGCGCCCGCAGCGCGTATTCTTCCCGTTGTATGTCACGTTGATGGTATCGCCGTCCCGCCACATTCTAAGCGCCTCTCGAGCGTCCGGCGATTGCGGCTTGTATCCATGCCTGCATGATAACCAGGCGGAAAATGCCGGAACTTTGTCGAGCTCGATTAGCCCGATCCATATACCTCTCGCCGCGTCCTGTTCCATCTTCTTTAAGGACTTGCGGCTCGGTTTCTTTCCCATAAGCGCATCTCCTAAAAAAACGCACGAAAATGCTTGAAAACGCACGCGTGTGTTTATTTTCAGCACGTATAAACAGGAAATGTGTTTATGCGTGTTTTTTTGTTTGCGTTTCAATCGTATTTCGGTCGCAAAATTTTGCGACCACGCACGATTACCACGTGTAAGACAATTTCACGAGCGCTTTGTGATCGTCGATGTTGTAGGACGCGCCAACGCCGATATACTTGCCATCCTTCGTGATCTTTCGGGATACCGTATAGCCGACTTCTGAAACGCCTTTCACACCGGTCATATCAGGTGCCACGTCGATGGTATGGAGAATCTTCTTATAGGCGTGCACGTTGTACTGATTGATGTTGACCGTAGAAGCCTTAGGAAGCTCTGTGACGTCGATTTTCTCGCTAGGGTTATCCTTGTCCGTGACGATGGAGAAATCGGCTCCTGCTCGCTCCTGCGCGTTCTCAATGGCCTTTTCTGTTTCGCCGCCCGTCGTTACTACCGTGTATTCCGGCTTCACATCGTGCGAATAGATGTAGTGGATTTCCTTTGCCGCGTCCTGTGCCTGCTGCCGGTTGACCGGCGTTTTGGATTTGTCGGCGGCTTTTTCTACTCCGCTTTCTGTCTGCGCCTGTTCCTGTGGTTCGGTCGTTACCTTTTCCGTCTTCCCACACCCACGAAAGAGGAACACCGAAACAGCGATCAGCAGAAGGAAAGCAACGACTGCCGCAATCGCCTGCTTATGCGTCGCCGTCCACTCTTTTACTTTTTCCACGTTTAGCATGGAAATCCCTCCAATCAGTTATAGATGATATCGCCGTCGAACTGGCCGCCCGCGATATAGAGCTTGTCTGTATACTGCCACATCATGCCGCCGATAGAGTCCTGCGACGTATCCGGCGTCGGGCTATCGCCGCTCATCCATTCCGCATTCCATACCGCGCAGCCGAGGGAACGCCAGTCGATATTGTTGTCGAGCCACGAGCGCGAGGCATACACGCCGCTATCGAGCCGGATATGGTCTAGGAACTCGCGGCAGATCTCCGTGCAATTCTCAGTAGAGAAGTCGAAGCCGTGCCGCGCCTTGTAGCCGTCCGCGTCCTCCATGTCGTACCATACAGGAAGCTCGAGGAATACGCCTGCTTCATCGATAGCGTTGCGGCAATTCACCGCCTCACGTACCGCCTGTTCCGGCGTGAGACCATATCCGTAATGGTACGCACCGACCTGCAGGCCCGCCGTGTGTGCGCCGTTCACGTTCTCAAGGAACATATCGTCACGACCACTCTGCCCATACGACGAGCGCACGATAGCAAAGTCAATGCCGCTATCACGTACCGCATTCCAATCAATCGAACCGTTGTTTTCCGAAACATCAATGCCATATCTCATGTTATCGCACCTTTCCTTCTTCTTTCATCATGCCGCCGATATACGGCTTCCCCTGCTCGCTGTTGAATCGCGAGTCCATGCCGTATTTCGTCCAGCATGCCTTACCCAATCCTACGATACCGGCTATACCTGTGCCGACTACTGTAATGCCTGTCCAGCATGACTGCAGCTCGAAATGAGTCCCTTTCAGCGCATTGCTCCAATAGCCGAAAAGCCATGAGAACATGACTGCACACAAGAAGAGCATCATGAGTACAGACAAGAAGATAACGAGCGCAAGCCAGTTCTTCTGTGCCCATCTTGCGAATTGTACAACCTTTTCTTTCACGCCTTGCCGTCCTTCCTGCTCGCTTTTTCAGCAATGTTTTTCCGATAGCTCCGAGGATATGGGCACATCTCAAAAAGGCTTTCCTCCATATCGTCGATTTCCTTCAAGTAAAAGCGGTATCGCCGCGCCTCATGTGCGAATCCGGCGAATGCCTTGTATAGCATACTCCATCCTAGCCAGGTCATGATACCGCCTCCCTATTTCGCGTTCGACCATTCGTTGAAACGGCCCTCCAGCGTGTCGATGAGATGATGCGCAGAGCGCACGGATTGGTCTACCTCGGCGAGATGCACCTCCAGATCCTGCCGCTGCTCCCGGCTCTCTTTCATCTCCGCTCTCATCTCATCGATAGTTTTCTGTAGCGCTTTGATGGAGTTGTTGAGCGGACGAAGGATAGCGTAAGAGAAAGCCGCACCGATGACCGTCGCAATCGCGGCGATCTGTGCCGCCGTTTCAACTATACTCATATCTCTACCTCCCCTAAAAGTACATCATTTTGTACAAGAAAACGGCGTAGCTTCTTCACTGCGCTGTTCTTCAGTTGACAGGCCCGCGCCTCCGAGATATGCATCCGGTCTGCGACTTCCCGCAGCCGCAAACCACGCGAGAAATAGAGCTGGACGGCCTGCCGCTCATTTCGACTAAGTATTTTCATCGAGTTCTCCAGTTCACGGCGAAACTCTTTATGAACCATGACTTTTTCCGGCGTCGGCTTGTGGTCGATGAGCAGATCCATTCTCTGCTCCCCCTCATAGTTCTCACTTATTGCATCCACAGGCACAAAAGCGAGGTTGTCGTAGAATATCAGCTGGTCGATTCGATAAAGCTTGAATCCCGTCTTTGCGCTGATTTCCTGCTTTGTCGGCTGGCGCCCTAGTTCGTTTTTCAGATCAGCTACAGTCTGCTCATACGTTTTCAGCTGCCTTATTGTCGACCATGGGAAACGATTCTGCCCGCGCGCATAGTCAAGCATTGTCCCGCGTATCCGATTCCAAGCATAAGACGAAAATCTGCCTTTGCGTTTGCGTTCGTCGGTCGCAGCAATGGACTGCCACAATCCGATGAGCCCCTCGGCGTATAAGTCGTCGATCCGGATTTTTTTAGCCAGCGTTATGAACATACTTTCCGCTAGGCTTTGCACCAGCGGAGCATAGAAGCGGATCAGCTCGTTGAGGTTCCCGGCACTCTTATCCTTGCGATATCTTTCCCACAAGACTGCCTCCCTCTCGTCGGCACTCATCATGATGCCCCCGTATTTATCTTCGCGTAGCCGCTCGATTTTGTCGCATCCGCAAGCGCGAGGTATTCGCCGCTGTCCGTATCGAGCTTCTTCCATCGCCGCATGAGATAGCTGATCCGGCTCTTTCCTCCGTTCGCCTGTACGCCTTCAACAATCTGCGTTCGCGCGATTCCAGCGGAATCCTTCATGTAGTATTCCGGCGTCCGCCATGTCGCATCCGCTTTAGGCTTTATGCTGATGACGTATGCGACGCCCTTGGCTTTCGGTACGAGCTGTGTCGGATAGATGGTGATTGCATTCTGGTAGCCGTAATAACCAAAGCCCTTATATTCGCCAAGGCCCTTGAGCGCGTTGTACTGGTTTGCGTCGAGGAGCTTGGACTGCGACGGATCCACGATGAAGAAGGTCAGCCCATCGTCTGCTGCAAAGTCCAGGTATTCAAAGTTGAGGCTGGCAAGCTCCCGTTTCGCCTCATCAATACTCTTCCATTGCGGCATCTGGCTTTCATAGAAGTTGTAATATACCTCTTCCGTATTGTCGTTCCGATACATAATGTAGAACTGCGCGCTATAGATACATGTTGCGCCAGGATACGCCAGCCAGTCTTTTATTGTACTGTTGTATTGGTAATAGGTGCCCTCATCCTTGACGTAAGCGGCAAGCTTGCTAAATGTCGTTTTAGGAAGGCCAGCAAGGTCCGCTTTCGTCGCGACTTCGCAGGATTTGACTGTTGGCGCCGCGCCGTTCTTGTATGATACCGACGTCTTGAGAAATGCATCGAGCTTCATGTCATCCGTCGACGAACTGTTCGCGATGGCCGTCATGACCTCCGTGAAATTGAGGATCGTGCCGTCAGGAAATTCCATCGTGTTGGCCGGATGATAGGTGACACTCACCGATCCGCCGGAGCATGAGCAGGTATATGATACGGCGGTATCGGCGTTTTTCGTCTTCGCCGTGTTGAGCTGCGTAAGCGCATCCGTGATATCGAGCTTATTTCCCGCATATTCCACATCATGCAAAACCGTGATACTGCCATACTTCAAATTGTAGTCGAGGTATGTGCGAGTATCGATGAATCCTAGCGCATGTTTTGATTCATTGTAGGATCCGGCGTCTACGGTCTTTTTCGTTAATCCGGCAAGCTCTGCCGCATTTTCCTTCTTGAACTGATTCCCTACGTAATCTAATACGCGTTTAGAGAGCCTGACCTCTTCAATTCGGTTAACGGTCAAACTAAGATGAATGCCGTTCTTGTTGTACAGATGATATCGATAAGACACGTCTTCCCAGCGCTTGTTCTCCGATGTATCTTTATCGAGCGTCGTCGGCAGAGTGCCGATCGGCGTATAGCTCGCGTTGATTGCATCGATATCGCTTGATGTATAACTCTTTGCTGCCATTAGTTGCTCACCTCCGAGAGTTTCGTGAATTTCTTGACCAGGCCGCAGGTGCCGAGATTCAGACGGTCGTCATAGTTCCATCCAGCGCCGTAAACCTCTCCCGTCGTCTTGCGGATGATGAGATTCCCCGCCGTCAGCTCGCAGCGCTCAACATGATCCGCAATGGGCGTGAGGACCTTCCGGTCTGTCGTGTCGCCCTGCCCGAGCTGGCCGAACGTATTCGCGCCGCAGCCGTAGAGAATGCCATTGCCGCCGAGCGCTACCCATGTCTGTTCCGTCGCCGCGATATGTGAGAATCCGGTAATATCCAGCGGTTGGGGCGAAATAACGAGCTGTTCCGTATCTGCGCCATCCCCCGCGCCAAGCTGCCCACGGAAATTCGCGCCGCAGGTCCATACGGAAAGGTCGGTCAGAAGAAACACCGTGAAGTTTGTCCCGCAAGCGATTTCCAGAATATCGTCCGAATTGAAAGGCCGCATCGTGTCATAGTCCGTGGACGTGAGATTAGTCATGAAATCGCAGGGCTTCCATGTAGAGCCATTATATTTATCAACGACTCGCCATTCTGGCGGCAAGCTAATCAATGTCTTGGAAGCGGTATAGTCTGAAAATATCGCATTTCTTCCGCGGATATCTGACAGTTTACTGGATCCCGACTGTATAGCAGAAAACGAAGCATCTTTCATCGAAAACGAATACGTTGTCTGACTCCCTGATGTCGTTGTTGTTATATCATAATCCGGATTCTTTTCTGCTGTAGCATTGCTCGATGATGAAACCGAGTTCACTGTAAAGGAACTCATTTTTGCAAGCTCACACCGTTTTGATTTATTGCCGAGATATGCCTTTTTCGCGGGGGACAGTATATAGATATCCCCGCTATGCGCGTTCGGATATACCTTGGACGGATCCTTCGCCTGAACATACGACAAGCCTAACGTTGAATTTGTCGTTGTCTCAAACTCTGGTGCAAGGACGGTATTATGTCCGCTTTTCGAATCGTACACATACGGCTGACCGTAGCCTATGCCAAGCTCGCCATACATATTATCGCCCGTAATCGTCCATTTTCCCGTTTTTGCGTCCTTCGTCGCCGTCCGGTCGTACTTGTTCTTCGTCGTGAGCGCGTCGAGGTTCAGCGTAGCACTACCGGATGATTGATCGACCGTCACGTCCCAGAAGTGATCGAAATCGAGCTTCTCCGTGAGCGCCTGCACCTTCGCCACATCTGCATCCGCGTCGATGGTCTTGAGAATGAGCAGGGAACCCCCATCATCCCCGATCAGCTCGTTCTTGACGTAGTTCGGATGGTCCTGCAACCAGTTGGCGTTGTAGATCTCGCCGTTCTCGAGCAGGACGTAGGTGACGCCCTTCTCTTTGACGAAGTCTGCGAATTTCCAAATTTCCCCGGATTCTGTCGCGACACGGAGGATTGGCTTCCCGGCTTCCTCCGTGAGCCACAGCTGCATACCGTTTGCAAGATGCAGGCGGTTCATGTTCTCGCAGGTGCAGGAGGCGATTTCCGTTGTGGTGCTACCACCTCCTTTCACCTTCCGGCTAAAATCCACGACATTGACGGTCGCGGTTTCCGTGGTCGTACCATTGTAGACCGTATACCGTGCTCGTGCGTAGACCTTGCCCGAGAACTCCTGCGCACAACCACTACGAAGGATAAGGCCCTGCCCCTCCTTCTGATTCGTGTCGCTTGCAAGCTCTACATCTGCTGAACCAGCATTGTAGATAATGCCGGAGCTTTCCTCAATCGGCGCAAAAGCCGATGTGAGCGTGTACTGTTTTGCCATGATGTTTCCTCCTTTTATGAATCTGAGAATTCTAGTTTCGCCGCATTTCTGAGAATCTTTTTTACTAAACTTGAGCGTGTTTTGATAATACGAGTATTTATTTGCGAAGGGCAAGCACCAATAGTTTCGTTCTTATCATCGGAGAGCAAAGATAACTTTTCATCCTGTTTTATCAAATACTTGTCTTTATCGACTTGGTTGATAAAAAAACCGTCCAGCTTTGTCGATGTTAGATGGCGGTTCGATGGAAATTCTATTGGCAATCCTTTTGTATCAATTGCTTCTTCTGAATCGGTTCCACTTACCCGAAAACGAATCTCCCCTCCGTTTTCTATAATGCCAACGGGTATATCTGCGGCTCCCGTTTCCGTACTTTCAGAATCACTACTATGTCCTTTCAAAAAATCTTTGTAGTTTATATCAACAACCGCCGTAAAGCAATAACCATCACTAGCAACGTCTCTATTTTCGGGGTCTGTGCTTAAATAAAGTGGCACAGTAAATCCGACCCTATCATTATAGTCCCCGGAACCATAGCCGCTATATTCCCCATATTGAACGTTCACTCCTTTTTGGTCGTATAGAATATAACCGACAGAATGAGTTTTATTACTGTAGTGATAAGTTGGTATTTTCTTGCAACCGTCCGAATAAAATACACCTTCGTAATTTTCTTTATCGCTAGTACCAGATACCGTGCATACAGACATTCCGGCAAAAGGAAAGGAACCATTATGGTTAAATTCACTAAGTTTTTTTATCTTTGCTGTTGAAAAATAATCTTTATCGTAAATGTAGTGTGTTACTGTATGCGGATAACCATATTTGTTAATACTTTTGCTTTGGGAAATAACTGCAATCACTTCTCCGACATTAAAGTCAATAGGGCTTGTTACATCGGCATCTTGGTACTCTTCAGGGTCTCTATACTCCGTATAAAACATCCAAAATGTCCCATCACTCTTTACTCGTCCTATTCTCTCAGAGCCATAGCCTACTCTTTGTATCGGGTAGTATGTGCCTTCCGCGTTTCGAAACAACATAACGCCATCCGTACTCCAACCGCCATCCGTTGATCCGGCCTTTCCCATTGCAGGATAAATAGCCAAAAGGTCTCCGTTATCTGCTACGCACGCATCCATCGGATATAAAGATGTAAGCGCTGTATCATCCGGTGCTTTTATTGTTATCTTCTCATTATCTCCGGCGAGATTATAGAAGTTTTTATAGCTCCAATCGCTTGCCCAACAACCATTATTTCCACAGATGAATTTCCCAAATCCAACCTTTGTCGGTGTAAGTCTTTTTGCCTTAAAATCTTTTGATAAGCCAAAGATACCACCGCCAGGAATGTGATATAGATAATTGTAGCTCGGCTCATCGTAGAAGAACGTACCACCGCCACGCTGAGGGATATGCCCGTAGACCACGTGACCGTCTGCCCATACATACCCATTTGGAGCAATAATCTGGTCGCCAATCACTTTCTGCCATACGCCATCTGATGTGAGAACATAGCTCCCATCAACTTTGATGGCCTGCTTCTGTTGAATCATTGCATCATGCTCCTATTACGATTGCACATCCATTCGACATTTGACAATGAACAGGCATCCCTCTAGCCGTCAGCATATCAACGACCAACTTATACGGTACAGTATTTCCGTCAACAAAGAGGAAATCATTATCTATAATCGTCCCCTCCTTGACCGCAGTTTCTTCTGCAAGTTGCGAGCCAATCGTCTTCGCTCGATTATTCTGGATCTGTGCGAGCATATCTGCTAGCCTGTCAATGTTAGCCATTGTACCACCTCACTAACTCTAACGACTGTACGAGCTTCTTCGTTGTCTGCGAAACATTATTTTTTACAAGGTAATAAATCACTCCATCTAAGCGGACTCGTTCGGTAAAGTCAACAATGTGTGTCATTTTAGGGACGCCATTCACGACAGGCATGATAATGTCCAAGCTCACTGTCTCCTGCACACAACGATCATGACTATTAATCTCTGCCATCAACTCTCTCGCGAACTGGTACCCTTGTTGCCCTTCTTGATTTATTGAGCCATCGTCGTTCTTTCGCTTAGTGAAAATAGGGAAGTTGTAAGAAACCGCTCCGATGTTCTCCACGACATTTCCATCATCGTCCACCCACTTAACGGAACTGCCGCTCATGGATATGTTCTGCTGGTCTGTCCTATAATCACTGCTATAAATCATGCCATAGCTCACATTAGCACTATTGTACATAACAAGTTCGCTATCGTCGCTACCATCTTGACTTTCGGAAGTAGAGCTGCTTACGGATGCAGAACCATTACTACCACCTACACTATTTGTCTTTGTAACTTTGTGGTGTCCATCTTTATCCCATACATCCGTTATTGTTTCGACCGCGCTTTTCCCATAATAGTAGTTCCATGTTTCAGAGCCACTCCCGTCTGGCGCATCCATCCTTTCGTGGTAAGCCCTATTCTCGCTGTCATAGTAGATCCATGTATCGGCGAATTCGTGTGAAACGCCAACATGTGGGTTTGGGTTTACATTCATGTGTTTGAAATATGGATTCCCATTTTCATAGTCAATAAACGAGCCGTCCGGCCATGTTACTGCACCACTGAATCCCTTTGTGTGCTTTTCCTTCGTTGTAGTATTGCTACTTTGTTTATTGTTTGGTGAAAATCTGCTCCGGAAAATAGTTGACACAATATTCGGCTCGGTATGTTGCAAAGAAGAAATGTCATAGATATTTGTTTCCTTACCACGCTGAAGGAAATACATTGTACCGTTCCTTACGAACACAT
>Ga0256406_1002557_pt1 | contig 25278 bp, 24 predicted proteins | sample RumenRJG_03DNA_FD_185986 | JGI IMG/M metagenome (GOLD analysis project Ga0256406, IMG submission 185986) | Bovine rumen microbial communities from Lethbridge, Alberta, Canada - RJG_03 | ecosystem: Host-associated > Mammals > Digestive system > Stomach > Rumen | place: Canada: Alberta | collected...
ATCGGATCCGCCGGAGCAATAATTGCACTTGCGAAGAAACTCAGTCGCACTGACAACAGGCATTTAGATACATAATGATAAAAAGATACAAAAGGGGAGCAATATTATGCTGGGGAATAATTCGAGAAAAACGAAAAAGGACTGGCGAATGTGTACGTCCACTATGAAAATGATTGTGACAGCCGCTGTAATAGGTATGTTCATCTTGTCATTTTCTTTTGCGTATGCATGGGGCAGATACGAAGATCAGATTGAGTCAAGGGCGAGCACCACAGTCTTTGAGACTGTAAATCTCGAAGACTTTGAAGGGAATTCGTTCACAATGAAAGACCTGGAAGGCACCAAACTTGTGGCATACAACGTCTGGGAGACCACATGCCCGGCTTGTCTCGGAGAGATGGGTGATTTGGAGAAATTATCCAAAGAGTACGATCCTTCTGAGTTCAAGCTGATAGGCATGTGTGCGGATTTGTATGATTCGGACGGTAAGATCAAGCCTGCTCAACTGGAAAAAGCAAAAGAGTTAATGCTGAATGCAGGTGTTACATTCCCTAACCTGGTACCGGATAAAGGATTCATGGATTTCTTCAGATCAACCATCGCAGGATTTCCGACGACATTCTTTGTTAACAGTGAAGGAAAACTCGTTGACGTAACCGCCGGATCCAAAAATCTTGAAGACTGGGAAGAATACGTAAACAACGAACTTGAGAAACTTCAGTAATATTGAAGAAGCGGGAATGATCGGAGATGAAGATTAAGGAAAAGAACAAGAAATGGATTACAGTGGCCGTTCTGGCTGTAGCCGTGTGCATGATTGCTGCAGGTATCGTAAACGGCGAAGCGAATGTTGTCCTTACAAAGGCGACAAGCATTTGTATGCAGTGTATAGGACTGGATTAGGAGGCGGACATGGACAGAGAGAAAAGAATTAAAAAACAAAGCCGTATACGCACGTGGTTTCAGGCCGCCTGGTTCGTTCTGACGAACGCTTATGTAAGGGGATATACCAAAGGCATGATCTTCAACGGAAATACGAAGGTGCTTTGCCTGCCGGGACTGAACTGCTATTCATGTCCGGGTGCTCTTGCGTCATGCCCTATGGGTGCGCTTCAGGCCGTGCTGGGAAATGCATCATACCGCGTATCGCTGTATGTTTTCGGCATTATATCTGCGATGGGTGTGTTATTCGGTCGACTGATCTGCGGATGGATGTGCCCGTTCGGTCTGTTCCAGGATCTTTTATACAAGGTCAAGGTGAAAGCGAAAAAGAAAAACCTGCCGGGCCACAGATACTTGAAATACCTGCGTTATGTCATACTCGTGGTATTTCCGATCCTGCTGGTTTCGCTGATGCTGGATGTTACCGGCGCGAGCATGCCGTGGTTCTGTGAATGGGTTTGCCCGAGCGGAATGCTGCTGGGAGCTATCCCTCTTGTCACGGTAAACTCAGGGCTTCGTGCCGCAATAGGGGCTCGCTTCTTTTGGAAGCTCTTCATGCTGCTTGCGATTACGGTGCTCGCGATTTTCTATTACCGTCCTTTCTGCAAATACCTTTGTCCGCTGGGTGCAATTTATGGCCTCTTCAATCCGATCTCGAGTTACAGACTCGTGATTGACAAGGAAAAATGCGTTTCATGCGGCACATGTCAAAAGGCTTGCGGCATGGACATAAGGACATTTGAAAATCCAAACAGCCCGGACTGCATTCGATGCGGAGCCTGCATGGCATCTTGTCCGACCGGCGCCATAGAATCAACCTGGGGGAGAATGGGTCAAAAGATAAAGAGCCGCTGTTTCAGAGATGACGGAGATATTCTTCCAGCCCACAAGACGGAGGCTGAAACAACAGCGTCCACATCTGCCGATGAGGGAAGCGCGCTTTCAATCAACGGAGGAAAACCGACCTTCCTCGCAATACTGATGCTAATCGCAGGAACAATCAGCCTGCTTTTATCGGTTTTAATGCCTGTGGTTTCAAATTTGTCAAGCCATTTCCTGATTGATATATATCAAGATACAAATGTGGCGTCCGTTTTCATGGGCATACTTTGGTGCGTAGCATCAGTGATTGTTATCATGACCGGAGTATATACTATACGCTTCAGAAAGCTTCCGGAAAGGCTGATGTCGATAAATGAAAAACTAAGAGTTGCCTGGATAATCGCACTTATAGGAGTTGCGATCGGCGCTGCCGGTGCTGTCGTAGATTTAAAAACCCTATCAGGCTTTTTCACACCGCTTCTGCTCAATCCGTTTATCTATGCATGGATACCTGTTTTAATGCTGCAGGTACGGATGATGTGCCGCGAAACAGAAGGCAAGAAATGCAGCCGTGGTTTATGGGTGATTACAAGCATAGTCAACATACTGCTTGCAACGTCAACAGTAATGTTAATTATAATTCTTGGTAAGGGTGCATGATTTAGCCGAATCATCAAAAACTTGCGGCTTCTGTTAAGAAAAGTGTTCATAATTAACTAGGTTCGTCAGTGTTGGTTTGGGAAAGGAAGTAGATAGTCCAATACTATCTTTCGACGGTTGCATAAAGCAGCTTCAGGTTCGAGTGCTATGTACTTTTTGAAGGTTTGACTACACTTTTGACTACAACCCGAACGGCGTGGCTGACCTCCTTTCATTTCAAGGGTTTCAGTAGGCTAATCATGTTCAAATCCCCCTCTCTCCGCCACCAACCCGTTGGAATTCCAACGGGTTTTCATTTGGGTAATAAGATGGGTTTGACTACACATGACTACAGTTGACTGCTTGACTACACTTTCTGTAGATGAGGCATTTAAGAAAGAGCCCATGTCAATTAATCGTAGCCATTCTATTCTGTGTACATTTCGTGCGATTCCTCTTATTTGTACACAGATGTCTCAATTCATTTCGCATATTTGTCGCATATATGCATGATTCTGTGTAAAAATCCTGTCAATTCATTTATTTGTACACAGATTATATGACAAGCTGTGTACATTTTTTACAAATGGATCATTCTGTACACAAATAGGTAGATCTTACATCTTACTTAATCAATAAACAGGGCAGAGAAGGCGATATAGTATAATCAGTCAGAGCATTTCTCTAGCAGTAAAGCTGCCGCCTTTTTCTGTTGCGAGAAACCAAGGCTGATGAATTATTAAGTGCTTAGATATCGAGATGGAAACTAACCTATCCATAACTTCTGATTTGTATGATGGAAATGATAAATGAACTCATCTTATTGATTGAAATATAGAAAGGATTAGCAAAGTGAAAAAGGAAGTAAAATCAAGAAAACACATATTATGCGAGAAAGTGCCGCTTCTTGCAATGATTCTGGCGGCAGCTCTCGCGTTAATAATTCTATCTATACCGGAGATGCTGGGTCTTTCGGAAACAGTAGATAATTTAGCAACCAGCGTTCTCGCTGTACTATTTATGATAGCCTACACAAGGTGGTTTGCTCCTGAGTTCAAAGGTGTATTCAAGACAAGTCATCTCGCGACAGGACTAGCTTTCATATGGTTAGCTTTTGCATTTAAATTCTTCGGATCGTATATCGTGACCCTTGCAGAAAGCGGCTTTTATTTCAAACCTACTGTATCAGCTCTTACCATGGCAATTGTCGCAGGTTTTTTCGAAGAGACGGTATTCAGAGGAGTTACTGTTCCTATCGGAATGAGATATTTCAAGAGTGAAAAAAGAATAGCTATTCTTGTGCTCATAACAGCTCTGGTATTCGGTCTTATGCACATTGGAAACATTATAGGAGGTGCGACTGTCCGAATGGCAATTGCTCAGGGCATCGCTTCGACCTTCGCAGGAATATTGTTTATAGCTGTATTTCTCAGGACAGGAAACATAATGATCCCGATCTTTATGCACGGCATATATGACTACATGTGCTTTACAACGGACCCTACATTGGAAAACGGAATTTTGGTCACTGATATATCTACGAGTGCACTGATACTTGCAGTATTAGTTGACGTAATAGCCGGCATTTGGGGACTTTATCTTCTCCGCCCTGCAAAGAGAGCAGAGATACATGCAATCTGGAACGATAAGTGGGGTGTTAATAGTGAGCAAGATATTGAGGGAGCAATATAATGAAAGCTTTTATTGAGAAGATTACACGACCTTCAAGGAAGTGGACAGACCAATTCATAATCGCAGCGATACTCTCGGTCATACTGGATTTAGCAGGAATGGCCATCTCCGATGCTGTCTTTAATGCTACAAATGCACAGAGCTCGTTCGAGAAATGGCTTGGAAGTGACAATCTGGCAGCGTTTTTCATTGAATATCTGGTCTTCTTTGGCATCTGGGTAATAACATTCCTGTTTATCGTTATTCCAAAGAGCAACAGACCTATGCTCAAGGCCTGGGGCCATAACAGGGATGGTAACAATTTAAAAGGAATTCTCGTAGGAGCGTTGCTCGGTTTCGGCTGTAACGGTTTTTGCGTGCTTATGTCCGTGCTGATGGGAGATATAAAGTTGTCTTTCTACGGCTTCAATCCCGGCATACTGCTCGCATTCCTGTTGGTTGTAATGATTCAGTCGGGAGCAGAGGAAATTGTAGATAGGCTGTATTTGTACCAGAAATTGAGAAGGAGATATAAGAGTCCGCTATTCGCAATAATTGTAAATCCGATTATCTTTATGCTACTGCACGTATTCAATCCCGGATTCACGGCTTTAGCGGGAGCGCAAATCGTGCTCGTAGGAATCATCTTCTCGGTTCTTGTCTACTACTATAACAGTCTGTGGGCTGCTATTTGGTTCCACACTCTTTGGAACTACACACAGAACATCATATTCGGACTTCCTAACAGCGGAAGAGTATCCGATTATTCAATATTCAAACTTGAGGCGGCATCTGCACAATCAGGATTGTTTTATGATGTTGCCTTCGGGGTCGAGTGCAGCGTGGGATCGGTAATCGTTCTCGTAGTAGTGCTCGCAGTAATCATCTTTATCAACAGAGGCAAGGGAGAGAAGCGCGATTACTGGGCAGAGGTCTAATCAACAGGAGGTTTGCCGAGAATGTATAAGATGGTTGCAGTAATAGTTGCGGTATTTGGGGGCATAATAATTCTGGCGGGTGCCGCCTTACTCATATATGGCATCAAGACTCGTATGCGCGAAAGAAAGAACTGCACGCTGTCTACTGTCGGGATAGTTAAGGAGAAGTTGTACGATGATTCGGTTGTAAGGGTTGGGTCCGAGGAACAGTTCGGACCGGAGTATACCACAGGCCTCAGAATGCTTATTACTATCGATGGCGTGGAACACGATGTTTTTAACAAGATTTACGATACGGAATACTACAAGTATAATGTGGGAGATGTAGTACCGATAAAGGTTAATCCAAACAATCCTTCGGAATACTACATAAATGAGGGAGCATCGCAGGGCATGTTCCTATACCTGATGGGCGCCGGAATGATAATAGGCGGTATAATCTTGATTAAGTATTTCTGGTTTTAGGATATTAAAGATTCCGTATAGAACGGGTGGTATAATACTTTTTGATAATTAGAGAATTTGTTAAAGCACTAGGAAAGAAGAGGGTATTATATGTGTGGAATAGTTGGATTTACCGGTAGACAGGAGGCGGCGCCCGTATTGCTGAACGGGCTTGCCAAGCTTGAATACAGAGGTTACGACTCAGCGGGACTTGCAGTGAGAAACGGAGAGTCGCTTGCTGAAGTTGTCAAATCCACAGGAAAACTTAAGAATCTGGCACAGAAGATAGATAACGGGGAGGCTCTCAAAGGCTCCTGCGGAATCGGTCATACGAGATGGGCAACTCACGGTGAGCCTTCTCAGAAAAATGCACACCCTCATGTAAGCGGCAATGCGACCGGCTCCGCATCCGGTCCTGTGGAGTCCGATGTGGTCGGAGTCCACAACGGAATAATCGAAAACTATGAGGAACTCAAGGAAAAGCTGGAAGGAAGAGGCTATTCCTTTTACAGCAGCACGGACACCGAGGTGGCTGTAAAACTCGTAGATTACTATTACAAGAAGTATAAAATCGGGCCTATCGACGCCATCAACAGGATGATGGTCCGCGTGAGAGGCTCGTATGCTCTGGCCATGATGTTCAAGGATTATCCGGGTGAGATCTATGCTGCAAGAAAAGACAGCCCGATGGTCATCGGAATTGCAGACGGTGAGACATTCCTGGCCTCCGATGTCCCGGCTCTAATTAATTACACAAGAGACATCTACTATATAGATAATCTTCAGTCGGTCAGGATTATCCCCGGAGAAGCTCATTTCTATGATCTGAACGGCGACGAGGTCGAAGTCGAATTGACTCATATTTCGTGGGATGCCGAAGCTGCCGAAAAAGGTGGTTATGAGCATTTCATGATCAAAGAGATACATGAGCAGCCAGCGGCAGTACGGGACACTCTGGGCAGCCTGATTAAAGACGGGAAAATTGACTTTTCCGCCGCAGGCCTCACTGAAGAGATCTTGTCCGGCATAAGCTCTGTCAACATCGTTGCGTGCGGCTCCGCGTGGCATGCCGGTATGGTGGGCAAGTACGTGATAGAGGATCTTGCGGAGATACCCGTCAACGCTGAGGTGGCCTCCGAATTCAGATATAAGAAGATTTTGCTGGACAAGGATGCAATTGTGGTAATAATTTCGCAGTCCGGCGAGACAGCAGACTCTCTGGCGGCTCTTCGTGCTGTAAAAGAACTTGGCATAAGAACCCTTGCCGTGGTCAATGTTGTGGGATCAACTATCGCAAGAGAGGCTGATAATGTCCTTTATACACTGGCCGGACCTGAGATTGCTGTTGCAACAACTAAAGCATACAGTGCGCAGCTTTCCGTTATGTATGCGCTTGCACTAGAACTGGCAAAGATCAGAGGAAAGATAGACGATGCTGATTATGCAGGATATATCGAAGAGCTGACAGCTCTTCCGGATAAGATAGAATCTACGCTGGAGAACAAGGAAAGAATACAGTGGTTCTCGTCAAAGCATGCCAACTCAAGAGACATCTTCTACATCGGAAGAGGAATCGATTATGCTATCAGCCTCGAAGGAAGCCTGAAGATGAAGGAGATCAGCTATATTCACAGCGAAGCATATCCCGCAGGCGAACTAAAACACGGAACTATCAGTCTCATCGAAGACAAAATGCTGGTAATTGGAGTACTTACCCAAAGCGAGCTTGCCGAAAAGACTCTAAGCAATATGGCTGAGTGCCAGGCAAGAGGAGCCTTCCTGATGGGAGTCACATCAGGTGGCAATTACAATGTAGAGGATCATGTGAACTTCACCATATACGTTCCGAAGACCGATCCGCATTTTGCAGGGAGTCTGGCAGTAGTTCCTCTGCAGCTACTCGGTTATTACACCAGTGTCACAAGAGGACTGGATATCGACAAGCCGAGAAATCTTGCCAAATCGGTAACAGTTGAATGATGACTTAGGATACATTTCTTAAAATGTGCTATCATGTCAATGTCGAATAGAAGGGAATTGGGGCTTGTACCTGCAGGCCCCAATTTGATTGCAAAAGGAAAAAGATAATTGAGTTAAGGGTACACGTATGAAAAACGAAAACAAACTATATAATGTCCTATTCCCAATCTGGATGCTGGTTTTCATTCCGAGCCCGTTGTGGCTTCTGATAATACCTGCCAACTATATTATCGACAGAATTGTCCTTTACTTTAGCATGAAGGACTATCCGGACAGAAAAGTTTTTTGCAAGCAGAACACATGGAAGATATGCCTGGCGGGATTTGGCGCAGACTTTATAGGAGCACTTTTCCTGTTCTTTTTGATGACGCTTGAGGCTGCTTTTCCGGAAGACTCGGCAATTGCCGAAGCTCTGTACGGCGTTGCCGAAAACCCCTTTAGCAATGTCGGATCATTTTTGTTTGTTGCAGCAGCTATTCTTATATCCGGTATCATAATCTATTTTCTGGACAGAGGCATTCTGAAGAGAAATGGCCTAGATGAAGCACAATCGAAAAAATCTGCACTGTGGATGGCGATAATAACCGCCCCGTATTTATTTCTGATTCCGACAAGCCTTTTATATAGCTAGTACTTTAATGGGGATGCTTATGTTAATATTGTCTAAGAGAAAAACCCTATCTAAAGCAGGAGGTACGGTATGAAAAAATGGCTTGCACTCATTTTAGGAATAATGATTGTTGCGACGGTTTTTCTATGTGCTTGTGGAAATAGCGCGAATGAGAGTTCCGATAGCACAACGTCGGAATCGGAGCAGCAGGAAAGCCAAGAATCAGCACAGCAAACAAACCCGAAAACTCCTGCCGTGTATTTCACTTCAGATATCTCCCCGGATGGTCTTGTGGAAATCTATGAAACTCTTGGTTGGAAACCCTCCGGCCCGGTGGCAGTGAAAATATCTACAGGCGAGCCGCCTGCCAGCAACTATCTCCGACCGGAGCTGATTGGAGATTTGGTTCAGAAAATTGACGGAACACTCGTAGAATGTAATACGGCTTACGGCACCGCAAGAAGCAGCTCTGCTATGCACCACCAGGTGGCTGAGGATCACGGTTTTACTGCTATTGCAGATTTCGATCTCTTGGACGAAGAGGGAGAAGCGGAATGGCCGGTCACCGGCGGAAGCCGACTTGACAGGATCATAGTAGGATCTCATGCGGATAATTATAAAGATTGGGTAATCCTTTCCCACTTCAAGGGACATTCAATGGCAGGCTTCGGTGGAGCAATCAAGAATGTCGGGATTGGCGCTTCCTCGGCAAGCGGCAAAGTTCTGGTTCACACGGCAGGAACCAGCACCAGTGGCAGCATTACGTACAGCGATCAAGATGCATGGCTGGAGGCAATGGCAGAGATGGTGGACGGTTTTGTTGATCATGTAGGACAAGACCATATCATATACATTAACGTTATGAACCGTCTGTCAATAGATTGTGACTGCTTCGGAACACCTGCGGAGCCAGACATCCATGACATAGGCATTCTGGCAAGCTTTGATCCTGTCGCACTCGATCAAGCCTGTGTCGATCTGATATACCAGGCAGAAGGCAATGAGGCATTGGTCGAAAGAATGGAAAATAAGCATGGAATACATACATTGGAACACGCCGAAGAGATCGGACTCGGCAGTCGGACATACGAACTAGTCAATATAGATGAATGACGTTTTGAGTGTACTGCATAGGGAATTTGTTTATATTTGGTACTATTTTGATGTCCAGCTGCGTCAGATCTTTTGGTACTGGGTACTGGGAATGGCCATCGGCTCATTTGTCTCCGTGTTTGCGAAGGATAGAATTCACAGCCTGTTTTCGCAGATGCAGGGCAAAAGGCTGGGGCTGCTAGGGATTATTCCCGCATGCATTCTGGGAATTGCATCACCGCTTTGCATGTATGGAACGATACCAATAGCGGCATCATTCAGACAGCAAGGGATGAGAGAAGATTGGTTGGCGGCATTTATGATGGCTTCTATCCTCTTGAATCCACAACTGATAGTATACAGCGCGGCACTAGGAGTGACCGCGCTTTCCGTTCGTATTGTGACATGCTTTCTCTGCGGATGTGCAGCAGGACTGTTGATATTTGCATTCTATCGAAACAAGGATTTTTTCAACTTTGAAGGATTTGAGGAAGGGGCAAGCCGCGACACACATCCTAATCTGTTTATCAGATATCTTCTGAATTTCTGGAGAAACGTAAAAGCAACCGGGCTTTACTTTCTGTTTGGCATACTGCTTTCGGCATTATTCCAAAGATATGTGCCGCAGGATGTCATGGTGAATCTGTTCGGAGGCAATGAGGCCTGGGGTGTTTTGATGGCGGCAACAATAGGGGTTCCAATGTATGCCTGCGGAGGGGGTACGATACCTCTTTTGCAGCAATGGCTCTGGGATGGAATGAGCATGGGCAGCGCTGCGGCATTCATGATTACAGGACCTGCGACGAAGATAACCAACCTCGGCGCATTGAAGATCGCTATGGGCTGGAAGCGATTTGCACTTTACATAGTATTTGTGATGTTGTTTTCGTTTGTGACAGGACTGGCGGTCAACCTGATTGTCTGAGACAAGTAAAAACCAATGTGATACAATAAACACGCTTTAAAAGAGTTCAAATTTACAGATTTTTTGAGGAGGTAAACTGTTTTGAGCACGGCTGATTTATACGAAAATATGAATCTAAAAGATATCTATGCTGCCATAGTTGCCAATATGCAGGATGGAGCTTATTTTGTAGACAAGAATCGCAGGATATTATTCTGGAATGATGCTGCAGAGCGCATTACAGGGTATTCAAAGGATGAGATTATAGGTAAGGACTGCCCGAGTTCCAACCTTAATCATATTGATGAGGAAGGCCATCCGCTTTGTCAGGTCGGTTGTCCGCTTTTCGCTACCAATATAGACGGTAAAAGGCGTCAGGAGCGAGTATTCGTGCGTCATAAAGACGGGCATCGCATCCCGATCAGGGTTAATATTTTCCCGATATACAATGGCGATGAAATCGTCGGCTCAATAGAGCTGTTCACTCAGGATTCTCCGACTAAATACGATGATGTTCTAATTACAAAACTAAGCGGTATGGCCATGCATGACGGTCTTACCAGACTGCCGAATCGCCAATATCTTACAAGTTTTCTGGAGTATAAGCTTTCACAGTTCAAATACTTTGGCCAGAAGTTTGCCGTCGTATTCGCAGACATAGACAACTTCAGTGGGTTCAATAACAATTATGGTCACGAGGCAGGAGATGCGGTGTTGAAAAATATTGCAGAAACACTCAGACGTGACATGCGTAAGGATGACCTTATCGGTCGCTGGGGCGGTGAAGAATTCGTAGGCATCTTTATGATCTCAAACGAATACGAGGGAACCATACTCGCAGAAAGGCTGCGTGCCGTAATTGAGCAGACTGAGGTCGTTTATAACGGAGAAACACTGAATGTGACCATTTCGTTAGGTGTCACTTCAGTAAAGATGGATGACAGCGTAGATTCCATTGTGGATCGTGCAGATCATCTTATGTATGATTCTAAATCCAAAGGTAAAAACAGGGTGACCAGCGACTAATCATTTTTCTTCGCCAACACCATTGGATTAAGTGTGAAATATGTTGATTACTTCTGAAATAATTATCGGAATAATGATACCTCTGGCAGGAACCGTGGCAGGTTCTGCCTGCGTCTTTTTCATGAAAGACAAGCTCGGAATTACCATGCAAAAAGCACTGGCGGGTTTTGCGAGCGGGGTTATGGTGGCTGCATCTATATGGAGCCTGATAGTTCCGGCCATAGACCAGTCGGAGGGAAAGGGAGCTTTGGCATTCCTGCCTGCATTTATCGGAGTGTGGCTCGGAATCCTGTTCCTGCTTTTCCTCGATCACGTCACGCCGCATCTTCACATTAATTCGGATGAGGCGGAAGGCCCGAAAAGCAGCCTTGCAAGAACTACCATGATGGTCTTTGCCGTTACACTACACAACATACCTGAGGGCATGGCAGTCGGAGTCGTTTATGCCGGATACCTGACGGGCTCTGCGGAGATAACTGCGGGAGGCGCACTAGCTCTTGCACTCGGAATTGCGATCCAGAACTTCCCTGAAGGCGCCATAATTTCCATGCCGCTTCATGCAGAGGGTAAGAGCAAATTCAGAGCCTTTTTGGACGGCGCCCTTACGGGAGTAGTGGAACCTCTGGGAGCATTCATCACGCTTCTCATGGCAAGCCAGGTAGTTCCTATCATGCCGTACCTTCTAAGCTTTGCGGCAGGTGCAATGTTATACGTGGTAGTTGAGGAGCTCATACCGGAGATGTCCGAGGGAGAGCATTCGCACGTCGGAGTGCTGATGTTTGCACTGGGATTTACGCTGATGATGGCGCTTGATGTGGCTCTCGGATAGATAGGTGAACAGATAGGAAAAGATAGTGAATAGATAAAATGCTTGATAGGCGTACGGAAGGAGAGAAAATGATTAAAGTATATTGTTATGACAGATGCTCTACATGCAAGAAAGCTCTTAAGTGGCTGGATGCAAACGGCATCAAATACGAATTGATAGATATAAAGGGAGATAATCCGAGTGAGGCGGATCTCAGGAAATACCATGCGATGAGCGGGCTTCCGCTGAAGAGGTTTTTCAATACCAGCGGTATGCAGTACAGAGAGCTTGAACTGGCCAAGAAACTTCCGGATATGAGTGAGGACGAGCAGTATAAGCTGCTTGCAACAGATGGCATGCTGGTCAAAAGGCCGCTGCTAGTAGGAGATGACTTTGTTCTGACGGGGTTCAGGGAAGCCGAGTGGGAGAGATTAAAATAAGGTTACAAGATTACGAGTTTTAAGTATTATTTCTGCACACACAGACTTCAAAAAGAATTATAATTAGATTGTCTAAAATTGCTTTGCAGTGAAAGGGGAAAACAATGGCTAAAAAAGAAATAGAACAGAATGTTATCGTAACAGTATTCAAGGTTGAAAGTGAAGGATATCAAGCGCTTTCTGAGCTCAGGCAAGCTTTGGCAGATAAGACTTATCTCGTTTCCGCAGCAGCTCTGGTAAAGAGGGAAGGGGATGAATGTCTATACCTCGACGGATTTGACACCGGCGTGAATACAACAAGAGGTGCGAGAATAGGAGGCCTTATCGGGATGACAGTAGGACTGCTCGGAGGACCTCTCGGAGTTCTTCTCGGTGCCAGCGTCGGAACACTTGCAGGTATGACCTCGGATATGGACGAAAGTGTATTTGAATTATCCATGCTGAAACAGATTGCGGACAAGCTGGATGACGGAATGGTGGCAATTGTTGCACTTGCTTCAGAGGAAAACAATGATGCCCTCGATGAGCTGCTCTCCAAGTTCGAAACTGTAATTGCTCGCTTCGATGCTGAGGCAGTTGCAGAGGAAGTAGACAAGGCCTATGAAGCTCAGGCTGAGCTGGCAAGACAGGCCAGAGAGGAAGTTCGCAAAGAGGAAAGAGAAAAGTTCCGTGAAGAACTCGAAGAGAATGAGGAAATCTTCAGACAGGGCTTCAGAAAATAGAGGGCTCACTTTTGAGCGACATTATAATGTAAATAAGTGCGAAAAGAACTGCTTCGGCAGTTCTTTTTATTGCAGTTTTTTGCTATAATAAATTGGTTAGTTATGAATAATAAAATACATAGTAATCTCATGTTTTTTATAAGGAGGGACACAGTAATGGAAGATCTCAAAAACAAAGTTGACGCTGCAGGCGAAGAAGTAAAAGAATCCTTTAAGGAAGGCGCTAAGTCATTCCTTGATGATGTAGCATCAGACAAGCACACATTCGATGAGCTCCACGATGAGCACAAGGCAGAAAAGGCTGCCAAGAAGGCAGAGAGAAAAGAGAAGTTCGAAGGCGCACTTGCTGCAGTTCTGGAGTCATTCAAGCAGGGCGTAGAGGAGTTCAAATCCGATGCAGCCTTTACAAAGGAAACAGTTGACGAGCTCCACGATGAGCACAAGGAAGAGAAGGCAGCTAAGAAGGCAGCTAAAAAGGAAAACTTCGAAAATAAGGTTGCCGATTTGAAAGACGCCATCGATGAGACTACAGAAGAGCATAAGGCAAGCGGAGCAGCGCTTCTCGAGAAGATGAAAGACGCTGCTACAGAGGCCGGAATCGATGTCACTGAGAACGAGACAATCGCCAATATGTTCCAGGCAGTAAAGGAATCTTTCGCAGAAGGTTTTGCAGAGTTCAAGTCCGATGCATCCTTCACAAAGGACACTATCGATGAGCTCCATGAAGAGCACAAGGCAGATAAGGCTGCAAGGAAGGAAGAGAGAAAAGAGAAGTTCAACGAAACGGTCGGAGAAGTAAAAGAGTCACTCGAGCAGGGTGCTGAGGCATTGAAGTCCGATGCTGAATATACAAAGGCAACTTTCGAAGAACTCAACGCAGAGCACAAGGCCGAGAAGGCTGCAAAGGAAGCAGCAAAGAGAGCTCAGTTCGACGAGAGAGTAGAAACTCTCAAAGATAAGATCGACGGCTAGGTGTTGTAATTAAACAGGCGCTCTGCTTTTGGCGGAGCGCCGGTTTTTTGAAGTGATGGAGAAAGTAAGTCAGATTGACAATAGGCTTAGACATTACATACAGGCGATGCCTGGTATTTTTAATTATCAGATTGTCACTAAGGCATTACTGGCCGTCTGGTTGTTCCTGTTCGGAAAGATATTCCAAGTGCTTCTCAAGAGTAGCGGTAGGGTTGCCATCACTTCGGGTGACTTTAAGTTTCTCTTCGCCACATGGCAGGGCTGGCTCATCCTTTTACTGGGTATTGTGTCACTGTTTATATACGTGGCGTTTGACCTTAATACAAAGGTGGTGCTCAGCAGAGATTTGCTGACAGGATAAGAGATAAACTTAAAGGAAGACATCAAAGAAGGGCTGGCTTCGGTTAAAAAACTAATATGCTGGAGGGGCGTGTTCGTTGTCGCTTATATCGCTCTTATTGCACCTATACTCGGAATAGGCCTTTCGATTACAGCGACGAAAAACCTCTTCGCTGAAGGAAAGAAGGCGCTTGTATGGACAGCAAATGAAGCCGGCTCGCAGAAGCATTTTCTCTGCACCAGAGTAGACGGGCTCATTACAGACAATGTATCTCAGGCCATGAAGATTGCCTCGGAGATGGAGAAGCGCTCCGACTTCGACAGGATGGTGGATAAGGTAAAAACAATGTTCTAAAAGTAAGGGGAAAGCTGATGGAAAACGGAGAAAGAATAGTCAGTTTGGCTAAACCTATGAAAAAGGGAATACTCAGGCTATTGTTCAGCAGATTCTTTGTAATTGCGCTTCTGATTCTATTGCAAGTGGCTGTCTTGGTCGTGGCATATGTATGGTTTACGGAAGAGCTGCCTGTGTTGATGCACTTCCACTGGATATTCACTTTTGTGATGATAATATATCTTTTCAACAGCGGGATGGATTCATCTGCAAAACTTACGTGGATGCTGATAATTGCTATGCTGCCTATCGCGGGCGCCGCAATGCTCCTTTGGACGCAGCTTAATGTCGGCCATCGCATGGAGAAATATATTGTAAAAGAGCAAATAGATAAAACAAAGAATATGCTCGCGCAGCCGGAGAATGTTATCAAGGAAATAGAACACGACGGTTCGGGTACGGACGACCTCAGCAGATATCTGAACAGGTCGGGCTGCTTCCCGGTGTATGATAAAACAGAGGTGAGGTATTTCCCGCTTGGAGAGGATAAATTTGAGGCCATGCTCGAGGAACTCGAAAAGGCAGAGAAGTATATTTTCATGGAGTACTTCATCGTAGAAGAAGGATATATGTGGGGACGCATTTTAGATGTCCTGATCCGAAAGGCATTGGCAGGTGTTGAAGTTCGCGTGATGTACGACGGCATGTGCGAGATATCCACACTTCCGCCGGACTATTACAAACTGCTTGAAGAAAAAGGCATAAAGGCCAAGGCTTTCTCTCAGATAAAGCCGATTGTATCTTCACACTATAACTACCGCGACCACAGAAAGATTCTCGTAATCGACGGTAAGGTCGCCTTCAACGGCGGTGTCAATCTCGCGGATGAGTACATCAATAAAAAAGAAAGATTCGGCCATTGGAAGGACACTGCGGTCATGATTAAGGGTCCTGCGGCCAAGAGCTTTACCCTTATGTTCCTTCAGATGTGGAATACCGCACGAGACGAAGAAGAATACGATAGATGGCTTTCGGTTCCGGGATGCGAAGTGCCGGATGCAAAGGGATATGTAATGCCTTACTGCGATTGCCCTCTCGATGAGTACAGGGCGGGAGAAGCGGTATATATTGATATGCTGTACCGTACAACGGATTACATACACATTATGACGCCTTACCTGATACTCGACGGAGAGCTTGAACTCGCACTTAAGTTTGCCGCACAGCGCGGTGTAGATGTTAAACTTATACTTCCGGGGATTCCGGACAAGAAGGTGGCATACTCACTGGCCAAGACTCATTACAGGGTTCTTAACGAGGCAGGCGTAAAGATATATGAGTACACACCGGGCTTTGTACACGCGAAGGTGTTCGTAAGTGACGATATCAAGGCTGTAGTCGGAACCATAAATCTTGACTACAGAAGCCTTTGCCACCATTTCGAGTGTGCGACATATATGTACAAGACCGACTGTATAGCAGATATTGAAAAAGATTTCCAAGATACTCTCGCAAAGTGCAGAGAGGTCACTAAGGATAGCATAAAGAACGAAAAGCTTGGGTACAAGATAACAGGAAGCATAGCCAAGATGATATCTCCTCTGATGTAGACAAGATACAGAAACAAGACAATGAGACAACCATACTACGAAAGCACGATTCACAAGCAAATAAGAGAAAAGCGCGAAGATCGTAAGGAGCGCATCCAAAATGACCTGGAGCTTTACGGCGGAGACGTCCTGCAGTCTGAAGAAATGCAGCAGGCGTTTGAACAGACGCATCATCATCGTTCGACAGTGGGAGAGCACACTTTGAGAGTTGCGGCATCGAGCGTTATGCTTTGTTATGCCCTCAGAAAGCTCAAGATTAATGTGAGCATACCTGCTGTTGTAATCGGCGCGCTTTGCCATGACCTCGGCATACTCGGAAGAGGTGAGAAGTATGATTCTAAGAAGGAATGCAGCAGAGAGCATCCGAAGGAATCCGTCGAGGTGGCCAGAGGGCTTGTGGACGAGCTTCCTGAAAAGACGGAGGATATTATCGAAAGACACATGTGGCCTGTAGGTGACAGCAAGAGACCTAACTCTATAGAAGGGGCTGTAGTGTCGGTCGCGGACAAGTACAATGCTGTCAAGGATATAGTTGTGGGCAGCAAGGAAACGAGCAAAGAAGAAGAGACAAAAGAAGAGACAGAGTAAACAACTTATGAAGGATTTGAGAAACGATTTGAAGAACATATACGACGACTTCTACGGACCGGGAATTGAAACGGAAGTTACCGTGGAAGCCAAGGTGGAAGATGCACAGGATAGTACCAATCTGCCTCAGGCTGTGGCCACATCGGAAGAGCCCGTTAAGCCTGAGGAAAAAAAGGAACCTGAAAAGTCCGGCATGGAGGAGCTCCACGAGCTCATCGGTCTTTCCACCGTAAAACACGACGTGGAAGAACTCATCAGCTTGGCCAAGGTCAGGAAGATGAGAGAGGAAAAGGGCATGAAGAGTGCGCCCGTTTCTCTTCATCTCGTATTCTCAGGAAACCCCGGCACTGGAAAGACAACCGTGGCCAGAATACTTGCCAAGCTATATAAAGAAATAGGGATACTCTCAAAAGGTCAGCTGGTGGAAACGGACCGCTCGGGGCTCGTTGCAGGCTACGTAGGACAGACTGCGATTAAGACAGCTGCCAAGATAGAAGAGGCCATGGGCGGAGTCCTGTTCATAGACGAGGCATACACTCTCAATCAGGAGGGTGAGAACTTCGGACAGGAAGCCATAGACACCATTCTTAAGGCCATGGAAGATAAGAGGGATGAGTTCATTGTAATTGTTGCAGGCTACACCAATCTTATGAAGGCTTTTATTGAAAGCAATCCGGGGCTCAGATCCAGATTCAATAAATTCTTCGAATTTCCTGATTACACAGTCGAGGAACTCCAGGAGATATTTAAACTCCAATGCGACAAGTATCAGTATAAACTTACGGAAGAGGCTGAGACTGCGGTCAAAAATGAGATTGTAAGGCTCGAGTCGTGCAAGGGTGAGAATTTTGCCAATGCAAGAGAAATCAGAAACCTCTTTGAAAAGATTATTACGAATCAAGCTGCGAGAGTGGCCGATATCGAAGAGATAGATGAGGAGACACTGACAACCATTACGGCTGAGGACCTCGAGGATCTCGAGGAGCTTGAGGCTACGGATATTCATAGCGCAGAAGACAGGGCTGCAGAGATTTGCGAGTTGCTTGAAAACCTCGCTCACAATTAAAGGGATTATTAACATATGCTGCAAAGGGACGATCGTAAGGGAAGTATAATAATTCAGGTAAGTATCATTTTTGTGCTATGCGTAGTTGTTACCGGTTTGATTACATATACTACGCAGTACACCAGCACAAGAATGTATGTTACCAAACAGACCGAGGCAAGGTCTGCGAGGGCAGCTACAGAGGCGGAGCGTGCATTACAGGAGTATCCTTCATACAGATGGTTGCTGCAGTATTGGTATGAGAACTGGGAAGACCTTGATATAGAGTATGATGTCTATTTCACCAACAGCACTAAGACCGAGAAGAAGTGTGCGGTTCTTAATGAGCGCTATCCGGATTTGGAACTGAGATATGCCTCCGAGCAGAAGGTGAAGACCTTAGCACCGGAAGATCAAAAACTCTTTGCCGAGATAATGTATACATGGATCCTTACGAGGCTCAACGAGATAAAGAACATCAACGATATAGATTATCTCTTCATTGTCATGACGGATGAACCTTACACTCACCAGTTCTTCGTTATGAGCGCAGCTGATCCGGGTGCAGTCAGAGGTACCGAATACGAACAGGTATATCCTATCGGTGTTACGGCGGATGTAGGCGTTTCCCAACAGGAAGCCATGAGGAATGCGGTCAAACATGATTCCCACGTGGCCGATGCGGGTAAATACGTAGACTATTATGCATATGTCAATATGGTTAGCGGTAAAGATGTCCTTATAGGCCTGACCTTTAACCTGACGGAAATGATGAATTTGGTATCTGAACAGACTGCCAAAAGTTCTATGCTGGCAATGGGATACCAGATACTTTATTCTTTACTCTGCTCTTTGACAATTCTGTTCTTTGTGCTAAAGCCACTTAAAACTGTTCAAAGCAGCATAAGGCGTTACAAAGAAACGAAAGACAGCGCTGAAGCTACCGAGACCCTGTCCAAGATACAGCTCAATAATGAGATAGGGGAGCTTGCGACTGACTTCACCGACCTCACGCAAGAGATAGATGACTACGTCGATGTAATTCAGAGCATTACATCGGAGAAGGAGAGGATAGGAGCAGAACTCAATCTGGCCAAGCAAATCCAGACTTCGATGCTGCCGCAAGAATTCCCTCCGTTCCCTGACAGAGACGAGTTTAATATTTATGCAAGTATGGATCCTGCTCGTGAGGTAGGCGGGGACTTCTATGATTACTTCATGACAGATCACGATCACCTGTGGCTTGTAATAGCAGATGTTTCCGGTAAGGGTATTCCGGCTGCGCTATTTATGATGATATCCATGATTATACTCAGGATACATGCCAAGACAGGTGGCTCGCCGGCAGAAGTGCTCGCCAAAGCCAATGAGTCTATCTGCTCGAGGAATACGGTAGAAATGTTCGTAACCGTATGGATAGGTGTGCTTGAAATATCTACGGGAAAGATTACTGCCGCCAATGCGGGACATGAGTATCCTGCAGTAAAGCATGCAGACGGAAACTTCGAACTTCTGAAAGATAAGCACGGCCTTGTGGTAGGCGGCATGGAAGGTGTCAAGTATAGCGAATACGAGATAGATCTTGAGCCCGGCAGTAAGCTCTTCGTTTATACGGACGGAGTACCTGAGGCCACGGCCAAAGACAAGGAGATGTTCGGCACAGACAGAATGATAGATGCGCTGAACAATAATCCTGATGCGAGTCCGGAGGAGACACTTCATAACGTGAGGGGTGCCGTTGATGATTTCGTCCAAGACGCCGTTCAATTCGACGACCTTACCATGCTCTGCATTGAGTATAAAGGATAGCAGCACGCGTTACATCCCACCCAAAGTGGACCCACCCGATTTACGCGTACAATTAGCTATGAAAAATGAAGATGGTTTTCGGCTAATGCCGAGAGCCGTCTTTTGTATTGGCGTGCATTTTTTCCGATATAACGAAAAAAGATATTATTTTGTCGGATATCGTGACTGTTTTGTTCGACACGTTTTTGATGGTGATGTAATATTCGCGTATACAGGGATACAGCCTTGTGATTAGCTGAACTGATGCCACTAATATTGACAATATGTGATTCAAGAGATAGAATATTTCCGTACTAAAAATAGTACTAAAAATAGTACTAAAAGGAGGGCGCGTGAATATGGAAATTACTGTTGCAAAGCAGGTGGATGTCAGAGCAAACATAAAGAAGTATTTCGATATGGCCAGCAATGGACAGGCTATTATAATCCCTAGAAAGGAAAACAAGAATGTAGTCATAGTCTCTGAAGCAGAATTTCATGAAATGGAAAGAGCTCGGAGAAATGCCGAGTATCTTGCGATGCTTGAGGAGAGTGAAAGGCAGTTTCGCGAAGGGAAGGTTATTAAGAAAACTATGGCTGAGCTTGATGAAATGGCCAAAGAATGAGCGATATAATATTCACTGAGAAGGGATTTGAACAATATATTGAGTGGCAGAATGAAGACAAGAAAACGCTCAGAAAAATTAACAGACTGATTAAAAGTATCGATAGGGACGGCCCGCTTAATGGTGAAGGCAAGCCTGAAAAACTAAAACACAGATCCGGTGACTACAGCAGGAGAATAGATGATGCAAATAGGCTTGTGTATGAAGTATGTGATGGACAAATAGTAATAATGTCCTGCAAAGGTCACTATAAAGACTAGGTAAAATTGTTATTCATAAAAACTCAGGATAATAATACATTGAGCGTGTAAATGTTGCAGGAGGAGCAGGATCAAGCTCCTCTTTTTCTATACCGAGAATAATCTCCGGACGCACCCACGGTCTGCTTTGAATACCGCTTGTTTCCTCGTGGGTGAGATATCCATTGTAGCAGGTGAGACTGCGTCTTAAATATCCGTCAGCTGCGCATGCACCGGCAACCCCATTCTTGATGATAGACCTGAAGTGAGGAAGAAGAGCCTGACCGTAGGCGACAGATGTCGAGCCGGCTATAGCACCCGGTATGTTGTTTACGCAATAGTGAATAACATTTTCTTCTATATATATAGGGTCATCATGTGTAGTCTCTCGGAATGTCTCGATGCAGCCGTAGTCATTGCTGATATCACAAATAACGGAACCTCTCTTCATGGATGCCACCATCTCACGAGTAATCATATACTCCCTGGCATCCTTATCCCAGCGCACACAGTTAAGGACAAGGTCCATGTTCGGAAGTTCGCGAACGAGATTAGATTTAAATGCACTCATAGTACGAACGCCCGGATACTTTTCTTCTACTAGCTGAAGCACATCATCTCTGCTGTCCATAACGAGCACATTTGCACCCAGGCGGTAGAGTGTATCAATCGCTGCCTTTCCGACTGTGCCTGCACCACACACAAGGGCGCTAACAGGATCAGACGGTCCGACTCCATTGGCAAACTTACCCAAGCCTCCGTTGTTACTCATCATGGCCCATAGCCCCATGAATGCGCCGGCCTTACCCGCAGCCTCGCAGTTAGGAGAGCCGTAGCGATGGCTGTCCTCTGCGGCAAACGCGATGACCTTCTTATCCAAAAGGACATCAACTTCTTCTCTGTGTGCAGCAGGGTGTATGCAAACGAATATAATCTGACCTTCGCGGAGCTTATCATACTCGGAAGGCTCGATCTCTTTTACCTTGGTAATAAAGTCGCAGCGCTCCCAGATCTCATCATTGCTGCTTACAATCTCGGCCCCGGCTGCAGCATAAGCCTCATCATCAAAGCCCGCCTTTGCACCTGCCCCTGATGCGACTTTTACATCTACGCCATCATCAACCAGCGCCTCCACCTCAGATGGAGTAAGCACAACTCTGAATTCACCGCTTTTTATATCCTTCAATACACCCAGTTTCATAAAAACAATATCTCCTCTTGTATTAACAAAAATACAATATGCTTATTCTGTACGTTTATAATGCGAAAAACCACATATATAGTGTTTACTGCATCATTATAACCCAATATAAGAACTTTGCAAGGCCAGAGTATTCAATGGATAGGGGATATGAGAAGAACCCTCAAATTATAAGTGGAGCTATTTGCGATCTAAGCATTTGTTAGCGCCTAGATATAAACACCTTCATTTTTTATTGAAAAATGAATATTTTTCTTTCTTATTTTACTTGACCGCTCGAGTAAACTAAGTTACACTACGGTTATATATAGGTTACAGAATGGTTACACTATGCCTAGTGTTTTTGAAGGCAGTTCAGCTTTAAAAGTCACAGAATAGCCACAAAACAGTTAGGAAACAGTTACAATATCAAGCGGTCGCTTGGTTACATAACAGTTACATTCTGTAGCAGTTAAACTTATTTTTTTAACCATAATGGTTACAGAACAGTTACACACTTAGGAAAACGGTTATTTGTGAAGGGGTAGAATTATGAACGCAGGTTACCAAACAGTAAAAAGCAGAATTTTGGTTGCTATCATATCTGTACTCATGGTCTTCGGTAACGTGGCTAGTCCACTTGCCGGGGCTTTTAATGTGTACGCAGCCAATGAGGGGAAAGGCGGGTATGAGATAGTTACGCCTGCAACGCCGCTCCCTGATTCTGTTAATTTAAGAAACCAGGGATTGCCGGTTGACGGCATCTACACAATGACATACGGTGGAAAAACGATCCCGATCTTTTGCGCAGATCCAAGCAATGAGTATCCACCTTCAGGATCATACACCGCAAAAGATCTTACAGATACACAATTATTACGTATTCTGTATGTGGGATATGCCGGTAACGCAAAAGGATATAAGTCGCAGATTGAAGCTAAAAATGATTACAGTGCGGATGAACAGTTTTGGATTGCAACGCAGTATGCAATAGCATGCTACCAACAAAGCCCTTCTGCATGGGATGACTATGGCCAGTATCTAGGCGAAAATAATTGGGGAGTAGCCCTTAGTATAGCTGCTGCTGCCTACGAATCTATAGCAATTCCGGATGGATACAATGCCAAGATTTACACTTCAAGAGGAAATCAGACAGTCGTCGCCGCATCTTTTCCGGTAGTGAAACCTATAGAAGATACTCCGGACACCCCGGGAACCGAGAAAAAAACAAAAGTTAAGGTTAAGAAAATCGAAAAGGGCACCACAAAAGAAATCAAGGGCGCTGTTTTCGAGATTTTCGATGCAGAAGGAAACAAAGTAGGCGGAAATATCACCACCACGATTCCTGCTACAGAAATTGAGCTTCCTGCAGGAGATTATACAGTTAAGGAAACGGAAGCCCCTAAAGGCTACAAGATTAATACAGAAGCAGTGCCTTTCACAGTTTTCGAAAAAACTGAAGGTGCATATACGACCTATACCACAAACAATCAAGGCACTTTTTCCAATAACTTCAACGGTGGTATCGGCAATTTTCTGATATGTGATCAGAATGGAAATAAAATAGCAATAGGTTCTTGTGCGGTTGGACGCTTAGCATCCAGCCCTTCTATATATGGAACATCTGCTACGTTTGCTGATGAGACAAGCATCTCTCTCCCTAATGCAGATGCCGACATGGAGGCCATAAAGAAAGTAATTTACGTCTACACACAGACTGATTTACTTAATTCGTATTTCACGGGCGTGCAATATCCCGAAGCAGGAAAGTATCTGGCTACATGTCGTGCTATTGAGAAAATAGGAGGGGTGCCTGATACGCATACACCAAGCCATAGCGGCGATGACACATATAAAGCATTTGGCGATGTTAGAGGCGCATACGATTTCCTCAATAGCATTGCAAGTGGCCAAACACAGATAACTCTACCGGCAAACTTTAGCCAGCTTCATCTCGCATTCTTCAAACCAATTGCAAGCCAGAGCGATAAGCAGATAATCGTAGCTCTGGAACTTTACGGTGAAGCTACAATTGCTAATGAACCCGAAAAACCAGAAGAGCCTGAGACACCAGAACCTGGTAGCCTTGCAACAACAGTAGAGGTAGCAGGTAAGGAAGGAACAGCTACAGAGCCTGCAAAACTCAGTGCAGACCAGGCAGGCAGACAGACAGTCACAGATACGATCAAGTATGAGAACCTGACAGGCGGAGCAACATATGCCGTCACAGGAAAACTTATGAAGATCGTAGATGGCGAAGAACCTGTTGAAGTTGCTAAGGTAACAAAGAACTACACAGCAGCCAAGAGCGGAAACGGCGAGTGGGAGATGACATTCAAGGATGTCAATCTCGAAGCAGGCTGCAAGTATGTAGTATTCGAGAGTGCAGTACCGGCAGAAGGTGAAGATGATGACGTAGTCACACCAGCACCGCACGAGGATCCGGAAGACGAAGCACAGACAATCGTAGTAGAAGAGCCTGACACACCGGAAGAAGGCAAACTTGCAACAACGGTTGAAGTAGCAGGAAAGAGCGGAGCAGATAATGCGCCGGCAACACTTGCGGCAAACGAAGCAGGCAAACAGACAGTCACAGATACGATCAAGTATGAGAACCTGACAGGCGGAGCAACATACGCTGTCACAGGAAAACTTATGAAGATCGTAGATGGCGAAGAACCTGTTGAAGTTGCTAAGGTAACAAAGAACTACACAGCAGCCAAGAGCGGAAACGGCGAGTGGGAGATGACATTCAAGGATGTCAATCTCGAAGCAGGCTGCAAGTATGTAGTATTCGAGAGTGCAGTACCGGCAGAAGGTGAAGATGATGACGTAGTCACACCAGCACCGCACGAGGATCCGGAAGACGAAGCACAGACAATCGTAGTGGAAGAGCCTGGAGATGACGAGCCTGAGATCGCCAAGTATGTCAATAAGGATGTACATGCAAACATTGAGGAGTTCGACAAAGTCTTCGACTATGACGTACTTGCATACATCACAAAGGATGCAGACAGAGCAGTCATCGAAGATACACTTGATGACGCACTGGTATTCGCAGCAGACAGCGTAGAGCTGTATGACCTTGGCGAGGACGTAGATCTTGCGGTAGGTGGATCCGTAACAGGCGGAAATAAGATCGGATTCATTGGTAAGACGCTGACAGATACAGACGTTGCTATTGAAGGCCAGAAGCTGACGGTAACGATCGGCAAGGCAGATAAATTCAGAGGCCACTGGATCAGAGTAAGCTTCAAGGCAGAGCTCTCAGATGCAATCTACGATAAGCTGGCCAAGAAACTTGAGGACATTGCAAACGGCGTAGACGGCGCAGATGCAGATGATCCTGAGATTGGCTGGAAGAAGGTAGAAGGCAACGATCCTGTGACCGGAGGAGACGCCGAGCACGCAGGCGTAGCCAACGATGCTAAGTACACCATCGGAGTAGGCGGAAACGATTCCAAGTACAGCGATGAGTCGAACACAGTAACAGTCGAGCCTGAGCTGGTAAGCACAGAG
>Ga0256406_1002558_pt1 | contig 25258 bp, 19 predicted proteins | sample RumenRJG_03DNA_FD_185986 | JGI IMG/M metagenome (GOLD analysis project Ga0256406, IMG submission 185986) | Bovine rumen microbial communities from Lethbridge, Alberta, Canada - RJG_03 | ecosystem: Host-associated > Mammals > Digestive system > Stomach > Rumen | place: Canada: Alberta | collected...
CGGATTCTATGATCTGTCCGATGCATACCAGCGAATGCACATCAACTATTGAAAGCGCCGTATACGCGAACCGTACGTACGGTGCTGTGAGAGGACGGGGGGAAAACTCCCCCTCCTACTCGATTAAAAAACTCGTATATGCTATTATTCCGGGTTTACTTCTATGAGGGGTATCATCCGATGCTGTTCTGCAGATAAAGAACCCATTTCCCTCTGATCTCCGCCGTGATGGAACTATGTGCATCGTGAAATTTAAGAATAATTGAACATCAGGCGGGGCCGTAAGGGTATAATTATTCTGAGTTTATGATATACTGATTGAGCATGAACGAACACATGCGATTCTTAACGGAAACATGATCATTTAGATATGCAGATTTAAATATAGATAATATAGATTTGGGAATGGAGTAGATGCACAATGGCATTTGACTATAAAGAGCTTGCAGCACGCGCGCAGAAGGAATATGAGCGCTGGCAGAAAGAAACAGAAAATCAGCCTCGCTTTCACCGGGAAGTGATGGCGCTTGAGGGGAATGAAGAGGAAATTACAGACGCGTTCTATAAACCGCTTCGCTTTGGAACGTCCGGTCTTCGGGGAATTATGGGTCCCGGGACCAACCGGATGAATGTGTATACGGTCCGGCGGGCGACACAGGGACTGTCGGATTATCTGAACCAGGCATATAAAGACCCGAGCGTGATTGTCTCTTATGACAGCCGTCGGCATTCCAAGTATTATGCAGAGGAGACGGCGGCTGTTCTGAACGGGAACGGCATCCGCACCTATATTTTCCGTGAACTGACGCCGGTCAGCGTGCTGTCGTTTGCGATCCGGGAAATGGGATGCACGATGGGCGTGATGATTACGGCCAGTCACAACCCTAAGATCTATAACGGGTATAAGGTATACAACAGCGAGGGATACCAGGTCATCGATGATGAACCGGACAGGATTCTGGAGGCAATCGACCGTCTGGACTATTTCTCAGGCATCAAGTATAAGAAAGATCAGAACATCCAGCGTGTTCCGCAGAAAATTAAGGAAAGTTTTATCCGGCGCATTGCGGATGAATGGATGCCCCTGGATGAAGAGGTGATGAACCGCCTGAAGGTGATTTACACGCCGCTGAACGGCACGGGGGCCAGGTTTGTTCCGTCGGTGTTCAGCAGCATTGGCTATCAGAACTACAGCATTGTCCGTACTCAGGAATACCCGGATCCGGAATTTACGACCTGTCCGGCGCCGAACCCGGAAAAGATTCTTGCGTATGATGAAGGATTCAAGGCTCTAGACCAGGAAGGCGGTGATTTGATTCTGGCAACGGATCCGGATGCGGACCGCGCCGGCGCAGCGCTTTATCATGACGGCATGCGGAGCATCCTGACCGGGAATCAGCTCGGCATCCTCATGCTGGATTACCTTTGTCACTTCCGGCCGCCGCGTGAAGATCAGTTCGTCGTCAAGAGCATTGCCACCTCGCCGATGGTAAATGATCTGGCAGGGAAATACGGATTTCGCGTCATCAACACGCTGACTGGCTTCCGCTACATCGGAAATATTGTCAGCCGTCTGAAACAGGCCGGGCAGGAAGACCGCTTTTACTTTGGGTTTGAGGAAAGCAACAGTTTTCTGGTTTCCCCGTTCCTCTGCGAAAAGGACGGGATCAGCGCGTCGGTTCTGATTGCAGAGGTTGCCGCATTTCATAAGGCGCAGGGGAAGGACCTGATTGACCGGCTGAATGAGCTGTATCACGAGTTCGGCGTCTGCAGCGACAAGCAGAGAAACTACGTGTTCAGCGGGGCGCAGGGACAGGAGACGATGCGCAGGATCATGGAATATTTCAGACAAAACACATCCGGAAGTTTTGGAGACCGCAAGGTGGAAAGATGCATTGACTACATGCATCAGGAAGGGTTTCCGAGCGCAGATGTCATGGAATACGATTTTGAGGACGGCAGCCGCCTGATTATCAGGCCGAGCGGAACAGAAGCAAAGCTGAAAGTCTATTCTTTTGAGACGTGCGATTTTTCGGGAGTTGAGCGCGAGGTTGTCCGCATCATTGAAAGATTTAAAGAGGTATAGTATACTTATGGTTGTACTGCCGCGCGGATGAATACAGGAAAATCAGCCTGCCGCAGGCACAAACTTGTGAAGAAATAAAGAGGTAACAATCAGATGGAAAAGTTAGGATTGAATGAAATCAGAAAGATGTTCCGCGATTTTTACGTCAGCAAGGGACATTACCCGGGGAAGAGCGCCTCTCTGATTCCGAAGAACGATAAGTCTCTGCTTATCATCAACTCCGGAATGGCGCCGCTGAAGCCGTATTTTCTGGGTGTAGAAACTCCGCCGAAGAACAGAATGACGACTTGTCAGAAGTGCATCCGCACGGATGACATCGACAATGTCGGCATCACGGCCCGTCACGGAACATTCTTTGAAATGATGGGTAACTTTTCCTTTGGTGACTATTTTAAAGAAGAATCCCTGAACTGGGGATGGGAATTCCTGACGAAGGAGCTGAAGATTCCGGAGGATAAACTCTGGGCTACGGTTTATCAGGATGATGATGAGGCGGTGGAAATCTGGAAAAAGATCGGCATGCCGGAAGACCGCATCGTCCGTCTCGGCAAGGATGACAACTTCTGGGAAATCGGCCTTGGCCCTTGCGGACCGTGTTCGGAGATTTATTACGACCGCGGACCGGAGTTCGGATGCGGAAAGCCGGACTGCAAACCAGGCTGCGACTGCGACCGCTATATGGAGGTCTGGAATCATGTATTCTCCCAGTTTGATAAACAGGAGGACGGCAGCTATAAGCCGATGGAACATCCGAATATTGATACCGGAATGGGCCTGGAGCGAATCGCGTGCGTTATGCAGGGTACAGATTCCATCTTTGATGTTGATACCATCCGCCACATTCTCAATGCCGTTGTTGAGATGAGCGGCGTTCCTTATGAAGCCGGAAACCGTAAGAATGACATTTCCATCCGCATCGTAACGGACCATCTGCGCAGCATGGTCTTCATGATCGCAGACGGTATTCTGCCATCCAATGAGAGCCGCGGATATGTGCTCCGCCGCATGATCAGAAGAGCGTCCCGCCACGGAAGAATGCTTGGGATCGAAGGACGTTTCCTTGCGACGCTTGCAGATAAGGTAATCGAGATCTCCGGTGAAGCATACCCGGAAATTGTTCAGCAGCAGGATTACATCAAGCGTGTCATCACAACAGAGGAAAGCAAGTTTGAAGAAACCCTTGAACAGGGAACGGAAATGATCAACCGCAGCATCGAAGAGCTGAAAGCTGAAGGAAAGACCGTGATGGACGGCGCAGAAGCATTCAAGCTGTACGATACATACGGATTCCCGATTGAACTTACAGAGGAGATCCTTGCTGATGCCGGAATGACGGCAGATGTGGACGGATTCCATAAGCATATGGAAGAACAGAAGGAACGCGCGAGAGCCGGGCAGAAGGATACATCCGGAGAAGCCTGGAAGGAGAAGGCGCTTCCTAAGGATCTTCCGGACACTGTATTTACCGGTTATGATGAACTTCAGTCCGAGGCAGAAATCAAAGCGCTGTATACAGATGGAGAAGCTGCAGACAGTGTTAAGGCAGGAGAGTCTGCAGATGTTTATCTGGACAGAACGCCGTTCTACGCAGAAAGCGGCGGACAGGAGTATGATACCGGCGTCATCCGCTGCGGAGATAATGTGATGCAGGTTCTGAACGTACAGAAGAAGAACGGACTGTTCCGCCATGAAGTGCGCGTACAGCAGGGATCGTTCAAGAAGGGTGAACGTGTATACGCTTCTGTTGACGCAGCCAGAAGACATGCGGGAGCAAGAAACCACAGCGCGACGCATCTTCTCCAGAAAGCGCTGCAGGAAGTGCTCGGTGATCATGTTAAACAGGCGGGATCCAAGAACAATGCAGAAGAACTCCGTTTTGACTTTACACATTTTGAGCCGATGACGCAGGAAGAACTGAAGAAGACGGAGGATCTGGTAAATGAGAAGATCCTCGCGTTCCTTCCGGTGAACACAGAGGTCCTTCCGATTGAAGAGGCTAAGAAAAAGCATGCGATGATGTTGTTTGACAGCAAATACGGCGATGAGGTCAGAGTCGTGAGCATGGGGGACTGGAGCGTGGAGTTCTGTGCGGGAACACATGTGCCGAATACAGGAATGATTGGTGCGTTCCACATCTTAAGTGAGAGCGGCGTTGCATCAGGTGTCAGAAGAATTGAGGCAGTAACCGGAACCGGGGTTCTGCGCAAGGCAGAAGAGATGGAAACTGTCGTTCAGGAAACATCTGACATCTTGAAAACTAAGCCGGAAGGACTTGTAAAGAGAGCCGGAGAGTTCATGGATGCGTATAAGGCTGCGGAACACGAACTCGATGCAATGAAGAAAGAACAGATGGGAAGCGGCGCAGATGAGCTGCTGAAAAAGGCAAAGGACATCAATGGCGTAAAACTGGTTACCGGAAAGCTGGACGGCGCTTCGATTGATGATCTGCGTACAGCTGCTGACCAGATCAGAGAGAGCGGAGAATCCGCAGTTATGGTTCTGGCATCTGTCAGTGAAGGAAAAGTTACGATGGTTGTCGGTGTTACAGATGATCTGACAGATCGCTTCCATGCAGGAAAACTGATTAAACCGATTGCAAAGGAAGTGAAAGGCGGCGGCGGCGGAAAGGCAGACCTTGCCCAGGCCGGCGGAAAAGATCCAAGCGGCCTTGAGAACGCATTTAAGACAGCGGAAGCCCTTATTTCATCGGGTTTTCGGCATATTTCAACTTGCAGGAGGCAGGCAGGAATAGTATAATTATTTCAGGAGGATGAATTATGGACAGAAAGACAATTTTGTTTGATGCTGGAAAGACGCAGAAGAAGACGACAAAGCAGATTCTGGAGTCTGTATATGATGCTCTGGAAGAAAGGGGATATAACGGCATCGATCAGATGGTTGGGTATATTTTGTCTGGCGATCCGTCCTATATCACAAGCCATAACAATGCTAGACTGATGATCAGCAGAATTGACAGAGATGAGCTTGTGGAGGAGATCCTGAAAGAATATCTGCAGAAATAACAGAATACGGAATGGCAGGTTTTTTTGACCTGCCTTTATTGTTTTTGAGGAGCTTATGAGAAAGATAGGATTAGATGTCGGAGACCGCACGATCGGAGTTGCGGTCAGTGATCCGCTCGGGATTACCGCACAGGGCGTCACGACAATTGAGCGAGTCGGAATCCGCAAGGACGCTGGAAAGGTTCTGGACTATGTCCGGGAATATGATTGTGATACGATTGTTATGGGACTGCCTCTCAGCCTGAGCGGCGAGGACAGTGAGCAGACACAGAAAATCCGTGAATTCCGGACAATGCTTGAGAATAAAATGAGAAGCACTGCGATGAAGGGCATTTCTGTTGAATGGCAGGATGAGCGTCTGACCACCGTGCAGGCGGAGCGTGTGCTGATCGACGCGGATCTCAGCCGGAAGAAGCGGAAGACGGTTATTGATAAACAGGCTGCCGTCATCATTCTGCAGACTTGGCTGGATCAGCAGCCGCGCGCGTAAGAGAAAACGCAGAAACGAATAAATGAATGGAAATACAATCTGCATGAAAACAGATTATTTCAAATACGACAGAACTAATGTATGGAGGGTAATGGTACAATGAGAAAAATTGGAATTATTATGGGAAGCGACAGTGATTTGCCGGTTGTAGAAAAAGCTGCAGCGGTACTGGATGATCTTCAGATTCCGTATGAGATGCACGTGTATTCTGCGCACAGAACTCCGGATGAAGTCAGAGAGTTCTCTGAACATGCAAGAGAAAACGGATTTGGAGTAATCATCTGTGCAGCAGGCATGGCTGCGCATCTGGCTGGTGTCGTTGCCGCATCGACGACGCTTCCGGTTATCGGCATTCCGATTAAATCCACCGTAGAGGGCATGGATGCGCTTCTTGCTACGGTCATGATGCCAAGCGGAATTCCGGTTGCGACGGTTGCCATTAATGGTTCCAAGAATGCTGCCTATCTCGCGGCAGAGATGCTTGCGATCAGTGATCCTGAACTGGCTGACCGCCTGAAGAAAGTTAGAAAAGAGGGTGCGGAAAACGTACTGAAGAAAAACGCGGCAGTGGAAGAGAAGTTTAATCATTAGAGATTACAGACAGGTATTTTGATTGAAAGAAACAGGGAGACGCGGATGAGTAACTTACATGAAGAGTGTGCAGTATTCGGGATCTACGGGCAGCAGACCGATGATGTTGCCAGAACCGTATACTATGGGCTGTACGCGCTGCAGCACAGGGGGCAGGAAGGATGCGGCATCGTGGTGAATGATGACGGCCTCTTTACGACCTATAAGGACAGAGGACTGGTCAGTCAGGTCTTTAATAAGCAGAATCTGGCTTCGCTCGGTCTTGGCCAGGCAGCTGTCGGCCACTGCCGCTACGGTACGACCGGATCCGGGGACAGAAATAACGTTCAGCCGATTGTCGTCAATCATCATAAAGGAAGGATGGCGATCGCGCATAACGGCAACCTTGTCAATGCGTTTGAGCTCAGACAGGAGCTTGAGCTTCAGGGATCCATTTTCCATACGACTTCGGATACAGAAGTCATTGCTTATGAGATCACCAAAGAAAGAATTGAGTGCGGTTCTATAGAAGAAGCCGTTAACCGTGCGATGAACAAGATTGAAGGCGCGTATTCTCTGATCATCATGTCGCCTGCAAAGATGCTGGCTGCCCGCGATCCGTACGGATTCCGTCCGCTGTGCTACGGGAAGAGAGATGACGGCGTCTACGTCATCGCCTCGGAATCCTGCGCGCTTGACGCGGTCGGCGCCAAATTCATCCGTGATGTCGATCCGGGCGAAATTGTTGTCTTTGACGGTGATGAGGTCAGAAGCATCAAGGATCACTGCGGAGAGAAACCGCATAAAATGTGCATCTTTGAGTATCTGTATTTTGCCCGCCCGGACTCTGTAATTGAGAAAAAGAGCGTGCATGAGGCAAGAGTCCGCGCCGGGTCTCTTCTGGCGATGGAGCATCCGGTAGAGGCAGATGTTGTGGTCGGTGTTCCGGATTCCGGTTTGGACGCGGCAATCGGGTATTCCAAACAGTCCGGAATCCCTTACGGAATGGGCTTCATCAAGAATAAGTACATTGGAAGAACGTTTATCGCGCCGGGACAGAAAAACCGCGAGGATAAGGTCAGAATCAAACTGAATGCAATCGCGGAAACGCTGAAGGGCAAGCGTGTCGTTCTGGTTGACGACTCGATTGTGCGCGGTACGACCATCACCCGCATTGTCCGTCTGGTGAGGAACGCCGGGGCGACGGAAGTTCATGTCCGTTCTTCTGCTCCTCCGTTCACGGATCCGTGCTATTACGGCACCGATGTGGACTCCAAGGACAACCTGATCGCCTGTCAGTATCCGCTGAATAAGATCGCAGAAGTGATCGGAGCAGACAGCGTAGGATACTTAAGCGTTGATCACCTGAACCTGGTGATCGGAACCGAGCCTGGGGAAGGGTTCTGCTCCAGCTGTTTCGGAACCGCATATCCGACGGCTGTTCCGACAGGACAGAAAGACCGGTTCGAGGGAAAGATCTCTTCCAGCGACAAAAGGAAAGAGCAAGAGATCGAACGCAAGGAAAAAAGCTATGATATGTATCTCAGAAATGACTAAACAGGAGGATTTCCATGACGAAGAAGAGTTTCAGCGAAAGTTATAAAGAGGCGGGAGTAGATATCACTGCCGGTTACAAGTCCGTAGAACTGATGAAACAGTACATCGCCAGGACCAAAGCCTTCGGAGATACATCGGATGTGGGCGGATTCGGCGGCCTGTTCCACCTGGATATGAAGGATCTTAAAGACCCTGTCCTGGTCAGCGGAACAGACGGAGTCGGAACCAAGCTGAAGATTGCGTTCCTGATGGACAAGCATGATACAGTCGGTATCGACTGCGTGGCAATGTGTGTCAATGATATTATCTGTGTCGGTGCTAAGCCGCTGTTTTTCCTGGACTACATTGCATGCGGAAAGAACTATCCGGAAAAGATCGCGCAGATCGTAAGCGGTGTCGCAGAGGGCTGCGTACAGTCTGAAGCTGCTCTGATCGGAGGAGAAACTGCAGAGATGCCGGGATTCTATCCGGAGAATGAGTACGACCTCGCAGGATTTGCTGTCGGCGTAGTCGACAAGTCCAAAGTTTTAGACAACACAGCAATCAAGGAGGGCGATGTTATGATCGCACTTCCGTCTTCCGGTGTTCATTCAAACGGTTTTTCCCTTGTCCGTAAAGTCTTTGACGTAGAGAATACCGACCTGAATAAACCTCTGGAGAGCCTCGGCGGAAAGAGCCTGGGAGAGACACTGCTGACACCGACCAAGATCTACGTCAAGCCGATGCTGCACGTCTTTGACAAGGTGCAGGTTAAGGCAGTTTCCCACATCACCGGCGGCGGATTCTATGAGAATATCCCTAGAAGCCTTCCGGAAGGATGCGGAGTAAAGATTCAGAAGAAGGATGTTCGTGTTCTTCCGATCTTTGACCTTCTGCAGAAGGAAGGAAATATTCCGGAGCGTGACATGTTCAATACCTACAACATGGGTGTCGGCATGACATTTGTAGTTTCTTCCGAAGACGCGGACGCAGCGGTTGCTGCTGCTAAGGAAGCGGGAGAAGATGCGTACGTTCTTGGTGAAATCGTAAAATCGGAAGAAGAGAGCGTGATCTTATGTTAGCAGAAAAGACTAAGGTCGCGGTGCTTGTCTCTGGCGGCGGCACTAATCTTCAGGCTATTATTGACGCGCAGAGCAGCGGCATCATCCGGGACGGCGAGGTTGTCCTGGTGGTGTCCAGCAGCAAGAAGGCCTATGCGCTTACGCGTGCGGAAAAGAACGGCATCAAGGGTGTTTATGCCAAGACGGAAGCGGAGATCCTGAACGCTCTGGAAGAGTCCGGAGCAGAGCTTATCGTTCTGGCTGGTTTCCTGAAAATCCTGAGTAAGGACTTTATTCGGAAATATGAAAATCGAATTATCAATATCCACCCGTCCCTGATTCCGTCATTCTGCGGGAAGGGCGCGTATGGCCTGCACGTCCATGAGATGGCTCTGGATTACGGTGTTAAGGTGACAGGAGCAACTGTTCACTATGTCAATGAAATTCCGGACGGTGGAAAAATCATTGCCCAGAAGGCCGTGGAAATTCAGGACGGCGATACGCCGGAGATCCTGCAGAAGCGCGTCATGGAGCAGGCAGAGTGGATATTGCTCCCTGGTGCAGTGCAGCAGATTTCTGAAGAGATTCGAAAGGGGAAAGAACATGACGACAATTAAGAATCCATATGAAGCATTTCCAGCCGCGCATTATCTGAGCGGGAATCCGTACCCGGGAAGAGGAATTATCGCTGGCCTTACAAAAAATGGAAAAGCTGCTGTCGCATATTTCATCATGGGACGTTCCGAGAACAGCAGAAACCGCGTATTCCTGAAAGATGGGGACGATGTCAGAACCAAAGCATACGACGAATCCAAATTGGAAGATCCATCGCTCATTATTTACTATCCGGTCCGCACGATCGGAAAGACGCTGGTGGTCACCAACGGAGACCAGACAGACACTGTCGCGGATCTCTGCACTGGATCTTCCGATCTGGACAGCGGTGTGTTTGCCAGGGCACTGAGAACTCGCCAGTTTGAGCCGGATTGCCCGAACTGGACGCCGAGAATCAGTGCGATTCTGGATTTGTCCGGAGATCAGCCGTTCCGTTATGATATGAGCATCCTGAAGAGCTCTGATCAGGAAGGCGGCGGAAACATCCGCAACTTCTTTGAGTATGACGGCATTCCGGGAGAGGGAAGATTTATTCATACCTATCAGACGGACGGATCTCCGATTCCGACCTTTATGGGTGAACCGGACCGTGTAGAGATTCCGGATGAGCTGGACGAATTTACAAATGAAATCTGGAATAATCTGGATGAGGCAAACAAGATTTCTCTCTACGTACGCTATACCGATCTGAAAACCGGTGCGTATGAGGATCGTCTGATCAACAAGCATTGTTAGAACGCAACCAAAACAGGAGGGATTACAGATGAAAGAATTTACGCTGAAATACGGATGCAACCCGAATCAGAAGCCGGCGCGCATTTTCATGTCAGACGGGAGCGATCTTCCGGTTGAAATCGTGAACGGCCGCCCGGGATACATCAATTTCCTGGACGCGCTGAACAGCTGGCAGCTGGTTCATGAACTGAAAAACAGCCTGCATCTTCCCGCTGCGGCTTCGTTCAAGCATGTCAGCCCGACTTCTGCGGCGGTCGGAATTCCAATGGATGAAAAGCTGAAGAAGGCATGTTTTGTCGATGACATGGAAGGTCTGGATGATTCTCCGCTCGCAACGGCTTATGCCAGAGCAAGAGGAACAGACAGAATGTCTTCTTTCGGCGACTGGGCAGCTTTAAGCGATACCTGTGACGCTGCAACCGCTAAGCTTCTGAAACGTGAAGTATCTGACGGTGTCATCGCTCCTGACTTCACACCGGAAGCTCTGGAAATTCTGAAACAGAAGAAAAAAGGAAATTACAATATTGTAAAGATCGACCCGGATTATGTTCCGGGAGAGCTTGAACGCAAGCAGGTGTTCGGGATCACTTTTGAGCAGAAGAGAAACGATTATACGGTCAAGCCGGAAGATTTCACGAATATCGTGACAAAGAACAAAGACCTCCCGAAATCCGCAAGGAGAGACCTGGTTGTCGCTCTGATTACCCTGAAATACACGCAGTCCAATTCAGTTGCATATGCACAGGACGGACAGGCAATCGGCGTCGGCGCCGGACAGCAGTCCAGAATCCACTGCACCCGTCTTGCCGGTCAGAAGGCTGATTTCTGGCACCTTCGCCAGTCGGACCGCGTTCTGAATCTGCCATTTAAGGAAGATCTCAGAAGAGCAGACAGAGACAACACCATCGACATCTACCTCGGAAATGAGTACATGGATGTATTGAGAGACGGCGAATGGCAGAAGTGGTTCACCGAGCAGCCGAAGCCGTTTACAGAAGAAGAAAAACGCGCTTATCTGGACTCTATCAGCGGCGTTGCGCTGGGATCCGACGCGTTCTTCCCGTTTGGCGATAACATTGAGCGTGCGCATAAGAGCGGCGTTTCCTATATTGCTGAGCCGGGTGGATCCATCAGAGATGATCATGTCATCGAGACATGCGATAAGTACGGAATGGCAATGGCATTTACCGGAATGCGTCTGTTCCATCATTAATGGATATTCTGGATACTCCGGAATATCACCGCCTTGGGCGGGAGCAGGATCGTAGAATATAAAGGATGGGGGATTACAGTGGTTGATAAAATCATGGTCGTCGGCGGCGGCGGAAGAGAACACGCGATTATAAAAAAACTGAAGGAGAGTCCGAACGCAGGTAAAATTTACTGCCTGCCAGGCAACGCAGGAATTGCAAAGGATGCAGAGTGTGTGCCGATCGGAGCAGAAGATCTCGATGCGGTTGTAGATTTTGCCGTCAAAGAGAAAATCGATTTTGCGGTTGTCGCTCCGGATGATCCGCTGGTTATGGGACTTGTAGATCTGCTGGAAGAGAAAGGAATTCCGTGCTTTGGACCGGAGAAACGTGCGGCGATCATCGAAGGAAGCAAAGCGTTTTCTAAGGATCTGATGAAGAAGTATAATATTCCGACTGCACAGTTCGAGACTTTTACAGAAATGGACAAAGCTCTGGATTACGTCAAGACCTGCCGTATTCCGGTCGTTGTAAAAGCAGACGGCCTGGCAAAGGGAAAAGGTGTTCTGATCTGTGAAACAAGAGAAGCCGCAGAAGAAGCGGTAAAAGAAATGATGCAGGATCAGAAATTCGGAAAGAGTGGCACGACGGTTGTCGTTGAAGAATTTCTTGAGGGTCCGGAAGTTTCTGTTTTGTCCTTTACAGACGGCAATACAGTCATTCCGATGGTTTCCTCCATGGACCACAAGCGTGCGTTCGACGGCGACAAAGGTCTGAATACCGGCGGAATGGGGACCATTGCCCCGAATCCGTATTACACAGAAGACATCGCAAAAGAGTGTATGGAGACCATTTTCCTTCCTACGATCCAGGCGATGAATAAAGAAGGAAGAACGTTTAAGGGCTGCCTGTATTTTGGCCTGATGCTGACCAAGGACGGACCTAAGGTCATTGAATATAACTGTCGTTTCGGCGATCCGGAGGCGCAGGTTGTTCTGCCGCTTCTGGACGGCGACCTGCTGGATATCATGATGCATACATCGGACGGAACGCTTGATCAGGCTGAGATTCACTTTGCAGAAGATGAAGCTGCCTGCTGCGTGATCATGGCTGCAGAAGGATATCCGGAGCATTATGAGAAAGGATTCCCGCTGAATATTCCAGACGATCTGGAAAATGTTTATGTTGCCGGCGCTAAAAATGGTGAGAACGGACAGCTGCTCTCAAACGGGGGACGTGTTCTCGGTGTGACCGCAAGAGCGGCGACACTGCCGGAGGCTATCGACAGCGCGTACGCACAGGTTTCCCGCATCGGATTCCCGCATGGATTCTATCGTCACGACATCGGTCAGAAAGCGTTAGCCGCATTGAAAGGAGAAGCACGCTAAATGGTATACAGAGTTTATGTAGAAAAGAAGCCGCAGTTTGCGAATGAGGCAAAAGGCATTCTCAAGGAAGCGAAGGAACTGCTGCAGATTGAAGGTCTTGACAGCGTCCGCGTGATTAACCGCTATGATGTGGAAAATCTTTCTGAGGAGCTTTTTGAGAATGCGGTCGGCACCGTCTTCTCCGAGCCGCAGGTTGATAACGTGTACCGTGAACTTAAGGCCGATCCTTCTGAGAAGGTGTTTGCAATTGAATATCTGCCGGGTCAGTTTGATGCGAGAGCCAATTCCGCTGCAGAGTGTATTCAGCTGATTTCAAGAGGTGACCGTCCGACGGTAAAGACGGCCAAGGTGTTCATTCTTTCCGGACCGATCAGCGATGAGGATGTAAATCGTCTGAAGAAATACATCATCAACCCGGTTGAGGCAAGAGAAGCGTCACTGGAAAAAATTGACACACTGAAAGTCAATGTTGAGATCCCTACTACGGTAGAAACACTGACTGGTTTTAATGCGTACACCGGCGAGCAGCTGCAGGAATTCCTGACGTCGCACGGCCTGGCTATGGACCTTGCGGATTTAGCCTTTGTCCAGGAATATTTCAAAAAGGAGCAAAGAGACCCGACGATCACGGAAATCCGTGTCATTGATACCTACTGGTCGGATCACTGCCGTCATACGACCTATAACACGACTTTGGACAGCGTCAAGTTTGAAGATCCGCAGATCCAGAAGACGTATGAAGAGTATCTGGAGTCCAGAAAAGAAATTAACCGCACCAAGCCGGTCAATCTGATGGATATCGGAACGATTGCGGCTAAAGTTCTGAAGAAGCGCGGAATGATGGATAAACTGGATGCATCTGAGGAAATCAACGCCTGCACCGTCAAGATCGATGTCAATGTCGAGGGCAAGACAGAGAAATGGCTGCTTCTGTTCAAGAACGAGACACATAACCATCCGACGGAGATTGAGCCGTTCGGAGGCGCGGCAACCTGTATCGGAGGTGCGATCAGAGACCCGCTGTCAGGAAGAAGCTACGTCTATGCGGCTATGCGTGTGACTGGTGCGGCAAATCCGCTGACTCCGGTTTCTGAGACCATGGAAGGAAAGCTCCCGCAGAGAAAGATTGTCACAACAGCAGCTGACGGGTATAGTTCCTACGGAAATCAGATCGGACTGGCAACGGGACAGGTAGATGAAATTTATCATCCGGGATACGCGGCTAAGCGCATGGAAGTCGGCGCGGTTATTGCTGCGGCTCCGCAGGAGAATGTCAGAAGAGAGCGTCCGCAGCCGGGCGATGTCGTAATTCTGCTTGGAGGACGCACCGGACGTGACGGAATTGGCGGAGCAACCGGTTCTTCTAAGAAGCATAATGTTGATTCTCTGGAAAAGGACGGCGCTGAAGTTCAGAAAGGTAATGCTCCAGAAGAAAGAAAACTGCAGAGACTGTTCAGAAATCCGGAAGCTTCCAAGATGATCAAACGCTGCAATGACTTTGGAGCAGGCGGAGTATCTGTTGCAATCGGAGAGCTTGCAGACGGACTGGATATCAATCTGGACAAGGTCACCAAGAAGTACGCTGGGTTGGACGGAACAGAGCTTGCAATTTCCGAGTCGCAGGAGAGAATGGCTGTTGTTGTAGCGGCAGAAGACGCGGACCGCTATATTGAGCTTGCTCACAGTGAGAACCTGGAAGCTACAGTTGTCGCTGTCGTAAAGGAAAGCCCGTATCTGACAGAGACATGGAACGGCGAAACAATCGTCAATATTTCCAGAGCATTCCTGGACACCGACGGTGTGGAAAAGCATATTGATGTCGAAGTTCCGGAGAGAGGTTCTTATCAGAGAGCTGCTGCCGGAGACTTTACAGAGGAATATAAAAAGATGGCGTCCGACCTGAACGTCTGCTCCAAGAGAGGACTGTCGGAGGAATTTGATTCTACCATCGGAGCGGGGACGGTACTGATGCCGTTCGGCGGAAAGTACCAGAGAACGCCGATTCAGGCTATGGTGCACCTGATTTCTGTAGAGAAGAAGCACACAGATACGGTATCTGCGATGGCTTATGGCTTTAACCCGATGGTTTCTTCTGCAAGCCCGTACGACGGCGCATATCTTGCGGTGATCGAGTCTATCTCCAAGCTGATCGCTGCCGGTGCATCCTTTGAGGATACGTACCTGAGCTTCCAGGAGTATTTTGGAAAGCCGGGAACAGATCCAAAGCGCTGGGGCGCTCCGATGGCCGCCATGCTCGGCGCATATAAAGCGCAGATGGGCATGGGTGTTGCAGCAATCGGCGGTAAAGACTCTATGAGCGGCACATTCGAGACTCTGGACGTTCCGCCGACACTGGTATCGTTTGCCGTCACTACGGATCAGGCTGAGCACATCATTTCGCCGGAGTTCAAGAATGCCGGAGATGATGTCGTTCTGCTGGTTCCGGAATACGGTGAAGACGGACTTCCGAACTGTGATTCTGTAAAGGCTCTGTATGAGAAGGTGAATAAGCTGATCGTCGACAAGACTGCCTGCGCTGCATATACACCGGGTTACGGCGGAATTGCCGAGGCGGTTCTGAAGATGTCTATGGGTAATGAAATCGGTTTCGCTTACGGCGATGCGGTAACAAAAGACCAGATTTTCGGATACTGCTACGGCGGATTCCTTCTGGAAGTTCCGGCAGGAACCAAGGTTGACGGCGCTGTTCTTCTGGGACAGACGACATCCGAGAAATCCATTGCAGGATTTGGCGAGACGATCGCTATGGCAGACCTCTTTGATCTGTATGAGAGCAAGCTGGAGCCGGTTTATCGCTGCAATATCGAGACCGAGAAGGGAGATACTGAGGCGTTCACTTACGAGGCAAAAGAAACCCTCCACGCGAACATCAAGACCGCAAAGCCGAAGGTTCTGATTCCGGTATTCCCTGGAAATAACTGTGAATACGATTCTGCGAAAGCCTTCGCAGATGCGGGAGCAGATCCGGAGCAGTTCATCATCAACAACCTGACTTCTGAAAATGTTGGACGTTCGGTAGAGCAGTTCGCGGAGAAGATCAGAAATGCACAGATGATCTTTATTCCGGGCGGATTCTCCGGCGCGGATGAGCCGGACGGTTCCGGAAAATTCATCACAGCATTCTTCAGAAATGCAGAAATCAAGGATGCGGTAACCGAACTTCTGGAGCAGCGTGACGGTCTGATGGCTGGTATCTGCAACGGATTCCAGGCTCTTGTAAAACTCGGTCTGGTTCCTTACGGAAAGATTGTCGATGCCGATGCAGACAGCCCGACACTGACCTTCAATACCATCGGACGCCATCAGTCCAAGCTGATCCGGACAAGAATCGCGTCTAATAAATCGCCGTGGCTTGCAAAATGCAAACCGGGAGAAATCTTCACTTCCCCGATTTCACACGGAGAAGGACGCTTCATCGCTCCGGAGAGTCTGATTCAGAAGATGGCAGAGAACGGACAGATCGCAACACAGTATGTCGATCTTGATGGAAACGTGTCTTACGACATTCAGTATAATCCGAACGGATCCATGAACGCGATTGAAGGAATCACATCGCCGGATGGACGTGTATTCGGAAAGATGGCGCACTGCGAACGTAAGGGCAAGTACCTGTATAAGAATGTACCGGGTACTTATGATCTGCAGATGTTCGAATCCGCGGTTGAATACTTTAAATAATAATGTTCAATTCAGCCTCATGAGTTCAGAAGCGAATGACAGGATGACTTTTCGCTGCTGAGCGATGAACATGGATGAACCTGCAGCGATTGTTTACAAAACCGTCCCGGAGAGGAATTTTCCCCGGGGCGGTTTTCAGGTGCGCGCCCTGAGGATAATCGGATATTCATGCCCGGGATGGACGTTCATCGCCTGCTCACAGGTGATCAGATTCCGATGTTCTGGCTGGGCGCAAAGCGTATGAGCCGTTTAAGTTTCTGAATAAATGGGTATGAAAATAGATTTGGGAGTTAGAATCATAGAACAGAAAGGATAACGCATTACTATGGAAACTGCGTACCGGCGCAATATATCCAAAGGAATCATATATACGATAATCTCGTCACTCGGCTTTGCGCTGATGACCTTCTGTGTGAAGGGCGCAGGGGACCTTCCAACGATGGAAAAAGCGTTCTTCAGAAATGTCGTTGCCGCAGTGATTGCGGCGGCGTCCCTGATGAGCATGCCGGGGCCGGGGCGGTTCAGAACAAAGAAGGAAACACGGCTGGGGCTGTTTCTGCGGGCGCTGTTCGGAACACTCGGCATGATCGCCAATTTCTGGGCGATCGACCGTCTTGGACTTGCGGACTCCAATATCTTAAACAAGATGTCGCCGTTCTTTACGATTATCGCGTCCGTATTTCTTCTGAAGGAGAAACCGACAAAGATCGACAATGCTCTGGTGGCAATGGCTTTTGCCGGCACTATTTTTGTCATCAAACCGTCCGGCGGCATGGCAGCGATCCCGGCGCTGGTCGGACTGTTCAGCGGGTTTTCTGCCGGTATGGCGTACGCGTTCCTGCGGCTGATTACCAATCAGGGAGAACGGTCAAAAGTTGTCGTCTTTTATTTTTCTTTTTTGTCATGTCTTGCGTGTATTCCGTTCATGCTTGTGGATTTCAAGATGCCGACGTTTCACCAGTTTCTGTGGCTGGTCGGCACCGGCGCGTCTGCAGCAATCGGGCAGTTTGGTGTTACTGCAGCGTATAAATACGCGCCGGCAAAGGATGTTTCGGTCTTCAATTATTCTCAGGTCCTGTTTTCCGCACTGCTGGGATTTCTGTATTTCCATGAAATTCCGGATTTGCTGAGCTGGATCGGCTACATTGTTATCATCGGCGCAGCCGCACTGAAATGGAAGAACGAGAGCGCCTTCATTCAGGCACAGAAAGAAGAGCGGAAAAAGCGCGTCGCAGATGCAGCTGCCGGGAGTCATCACAAATTGAAATAGCAGGATCATCGTTTATAATCATATATATAGAAGGAACACGATTATACAGCAGGAAGAAACCGGCATGGCTTTTTCCTTGCTGTTTTTTCTTTGTCGAATCAGGTTGAAGAAATCCGAAAATGTGTACATATATAGATGTAATAGAACAGGAGGATATTAGGATGAAAAAAGATTTGGGAATTAAACCATTACTCGCACCAATGCCGGTACTGATGATTGCAACATACGGCGACGGAGATAAAGTGGACGTCATGAATATGGCATGGGGCGGAATCTGCGGATCCGATCAGGTCGTACTGAATATCAGCGCGGACCATAAGACGACAGAAAACCTGAAAAAGCGCGGCGCATTCACCTTAAGTGTTGCGGATGGATCCACCATGAAAGAATCCGATTTCTTTGGCATGGCCAGCGGAAACAAAATGGAGGACAAGTTCGAGCGCAGCGGCATGCACGCAGTAAAGAGCAGCCGTGTCGATGCTCCGGTCATTGAAGAGTATCCGATCACGCTGGAATGTAAGGTTGCAGAGATCGTTCAGGGGAAGACCTGCCTTCATGTATACGGCGATATCCTGAATGTTCTTGCCGACGAGCGTGTTCTGAACGAGGATGGTTCTGTCGACATCGAGAAAGTTGATCCGCTCGTGTTCGACACATTCCAGAGAAACTATTACCACCTCGGAAAACAGGCAGGCGGCGCGTGGAATGCCGGAAAAGAGCTGCTGAAATAGGAAGAAATGGTTCCCGTCAGTGTAGAAGTTACGCCAACGCTTCTGCACTGATTTTTTATTGAAATTTCAACGATGCAAGCACAGCTTGACACGATAATTCTGCCTGGAAAGCACGGCTTTCTTGTGTTATCATAGACTCTGCTCCAGAATGAGTATCGTCAGATGGATGCGGCGGTGCCGGGTCCTCTGCGCAGACAAATTTTACACACGCAAGGAGAGAGACATGGAATTCAGTGAACAGATTAAACAGATCAGAAAAGACAGCGGCCTGACCCAGGAAGCCTTTGCCGAAAAGGTGCACGTTACCCGGCAGGCAGTGTCCAACTGGGAGAATAATAAAAATCTCCCGGATATTGAAACGCTGATTGTGATATCGCAGGTTTTCCATATCTCTCTGGACGAACTTATTCTGGGAGGAAAAGAAGATATGAATAAGATGACAGAAAAACTCATTAAAGACGGCAATGAGGGAAGAAAAGCAAGGATGAATCTGGTTTCTACGGTGATCGGAGGTGTGCTCATGCTGATGGGCCTGCTTTGCCTCTTCATCAAGGCCAACTCCGTGGAATATGTCGACAAGCATGGCATTCTGCACGAGAACTTTTACCTGCTTCCGACCGGTTTCCTGTTTATATTAGTCGGTGCAGCTGTAATCCTGACGACAGGGATTGTGTTTGCGGTGAAGAGAAGAAAAGACAGAGACCGTGAGAACTGGTAAGTACGTGTGAGTGAAGGTGATGAGAGGATGCCTTTCCGGGGAAAGCGCAAAGGGTGAAAGTGGCGCTATTAATTGCCCAGCTCTGTGTTTCTGATTTTCATGATTTGCGTCAATCCAGAACACAAATAAGGACTTTCAATATTTCTGTTACGATGATGAAAAATAATCACGATTTGGGAACACAAAATAAAGTCCCGGACAAAAAGTGCAGGCACCCTAATGCGGTTTTGTATGCGTATCTGTACATTAACCGCTGAAATACCTCGGTTGATAGAGAAACACACGGATATTGTACAAAAAAATGTGCAATCTCCGTGTGTTTCTTTCTACATTGTCACTTTCTCCCTTTGAACAGAGAACAGAGTTGTGCACAATCGAATAAAACTCCTGTTTTGTGTTCCCAAATCTCCAGATTTCGGGAATTTGATAACAGAAATCATTGAAGTGCGATTGCACGGAGAATATGATTGAAAAAGGAGAGGCACTGAACAGGATGCTTATGCACTCTATGTTTCAGATTCATCTGCTAAAATAGTCTGTCCATATAGAAACAGCCTGACATATTAATCTGCTCAATTGGACGGATTCACTGGTTAATCCTAAAATGAAGATATAGAATTTACCGACTATTACAGATCCTTGAATCCGGCAGCGTTTTGAAGACCTGCGGGTTGAAGGCAGTGTTTAATCTGTGTAGATGATGCTGGTCCGCAGATCCGGGTTGTCCGGCGTAAGACACAGATGGAGGAAGCGTATGGATTATGAAGAATTAAAAAAGAGAATGGCGGATCTTCCGGAGGAAATCATGACCCAGGCAGAGCGCGGTATAAAATACGCGGCGGGAGAAAAGGTTGACCACATTCCGTTTTCTTTGCAGAGCAATGAAGAAGCAATGACGGATATTTTCGGCTATACAACGGCCCAGAGTCTGGACGGGACTGAGGTGATGATTGATGTGCTGAAACGGCGGAAAGAAGAGTTCGGTATTGAAGGCATCAAGGTCGGTCTCAGACTCAGGACAGTGGGGCAGGCTGTGGGCTCCACCCTTCATTTTCCGGAAGTGGGCATCGATTCCGTGGTAAAATTCGTTTTAGACCGGCCGGATTTCTCCGGACTGGATGAGATCCTGAAAAACGACCCGTATAAAAATCCGCTGTACCAGTCCATGCTGCACAGATGCAGAGAACTGAAAGATGCTTTTCCGGACATGGGCGTCAGCACAGTCGTTGCCGGTCCGATTACGACTGCAGCGGCGATCCACCCGATTGAGCTTTTGCTCAGAGACACCATGAAACATAAAGATAAACTGGACTCCCTTCTGAATTTCTGTGTGGATCATTCCCTTGCCTGGGTGGAAATGATGGAAAATGAATTTGGCAGCATGCCGTGCGGAATCTGCGATCCGGTTTCCTGCGCCGATATTTTCAGCCCGCGCCAGTATGAGATTTATTCCGAGCCGTATCTGTCGCGTCTGATAGACGGGATTTATGATATTCTGGGAAGGAAACCAGGCCTTCATATCTGCGGAAAGACGCATCCGCTCTGGCCCCGGATGCTGGACCTGAATATCGCCAGTTACAGCGTCGACAATTCTGAAGATCTTCAGAAGGCAAAAGAAATCCTGGGCAAGAAGTATATGCTGGTGGGAAACGTGGCGCCGGTTGATGTGATGCTGAACGGGACGATTGATGAAGTGATTGAAACCTGCCGGGACTGCCTAATGAAAGGCGCCGACAGCCCGATGGGATATACCCTGGGAACGGGGTGCCAGGTTCCGATCGGAACGAAAAGGGAAAACTTTGACGCCTTCATATACGCCGCCAGAAAATACGGCCGGGGCGCCAGAAAGGGATGTCTCCCTGAAGGACTGACAGAGGAAGAATAATATAATGAGAGAGGATATTGTGAATCATAATGCACAGGGACAGGATTTCTCATCCGTGGCTGTGGAGGCTGCCGGCGTGCCGGCGGACCGGCCTTCTGATGAGGCCTGTCTCGCACAGGAAATCGTGGAAGACGCCCGTTCTCGCATCCTGATGGAAGAACGCTATCTGGACAGTGCGCTTTACGCGCTGAAACCGGTCCCGGCAGAAAAGTCCGTCACAGAGGACTATGCGGCTGACGGTCAGCATTTCTATTTCTCACCGGAATACGTTCTGCAGGATTTCCGAAAGGAAGAAAACCGGATCTGCCGCGCGTATATGCACGCGCTCCTTCACAGCCTTTTTCTTCATCCGTTTTCCAGTTCCGTGCTGACGGCTCCATTCCTGTGGGACCTTTCCTGTGATCTTGCGGCAGAAGGCATTATCCTCTCGCAGAAGAAATCCTGTTTCCGGCTGGATAAAGACGAAGAGCAGCAGAAGGTGATCCGGATGCTTCAGGATCAGACCGGCATACTGACTGCAGAGAGAGTATTTCATTATCTTTCCGGAAATCTTCTGACAAAGGAAAAACGCAAGGAGATGGCTGCTCTGTTTCATTCTGATTCACATGCGGTCTGGAAAGAGCTCTTCACATGGATCCTTCCGGAACATGATGAGAAAAATGAAAACAGAAAAGAAAACCAAACCGCTTTTCCGGAAGATCCTGCACAGGCAGAGCCTGGTACGCTGCAAAAGAGAAGAAAAGCTTCTGCCCGCGGTGATCTGCAGTTTTCCCAGTTTTTTTCATCCCGGTATTTTCATGCAGATTCAGAGGATCAGAAGCAGATCTGGTCCCGCCGGTCCGGTTGCCTTTTGTCCGAAATGAGATCTGGCTCAAGAGGCCGCACGGAAGAAGCCGGGTGGCTGATGCAGGAACTCAGTGAGATGAAAAGAAAGCCGGTGGATTTCCGGAGCGCGCTGAAGAAATTTACAAAAAATGCGGTAAGCGTGAAGCCGAGCACAGAAGAGTTCAATCCGATTCTGTATACCTATGGACTGCAGCTGTATGGAGATATGCCGCTGATAGAGGAATCAGAAACGTCAATGCGAAAGAAAATTTCGGATTTCATCATTGCGATCGATACGTCCGGCTCCACTGCGGGAAATCTGGTTCGAGACTTTCTGCGTCAGACTTGTGGTATACTTATGGATAAGGAAATGTTCTCTGAACAGATGAACCTGCACATTCTTCAATGTGACGCAAAGATTCAGGAAATCTGTGTCATCCGCCACAAAAGTGAAATTGACAGGGTTATCGGGAATATGAACGTACGCGGACTCGGCGGAACCGATTTTCGGCCGGTGTTCACATACGCGCAGCAGGCTGTTAAGAGCGGCCATCTGCAACATTTACAGGGAATATTGTATTTTACAGACGGGCGGGGAACGTATCCGAAGAAACGTCCGTACTGTGAGACCGCGTTTGTGTTCATGAGGCGGGAACCGGATATGCCGGATGTTCCGCCCTGGGCGTATCAGATGATTTGGGAGCCGCAGACATGAAGATTAACGAAGCAAAAGAACAAATTAAATTTGCCGCACAGTGCTATTTGGAAAGGGATGATTATGGGCAGTATCGGATTCCTCTTCAGGAGCAGCGGCCGCTGTTTCTGGTCGGTCCTCCGGGCATCGGAAAGACGGCAATCGCGTCACAGGCCGCAGAGGAACTGCATCTTGGATTTGTTTCTTATTCCATGACACACCACACCAGACAGAGCGCGCTTGGACTTCCGTTCATTTCGGAAAGATCCTTTCAGGGGAAGACCGTAAAGATATCCGAGTACACCATGAGTGAAATCGTCGCCTCTGTCTATTCCGTCATGGAGGATACGGGCATCCGAGAGGGCATCCTGTTCCTGGATGAACTGAACTGTGTTTCAGAGACACTTGCGCCATCTATGCTCCGCTTCCTTCAGTTTAAAGAGTTCGGACAGTACAGAATCCCGGACGGCTGGGTGATTGTGACAGCCGGGAACCCGCCGGAATATAACGCAGAGGCAAGGCATTTTGACATCGTCACCTGGGACCGGGTGAAAAAGATCACGGTAGAGCCGGATTATGAGGCCTGGCGTTCCTATGCTGTCTGCCAGGGCATACATCCTCTGATTACGTCATATCTGGATACGAGAAGCCGCGATTTCTATTCGGTCGAGACAACCGTGGACGGAACTGAGTTCGTGACTGCCCGCGGCTGGATGGACCTTTCTTCCATGCTGAAACTGTATGAGCAGCAGGGCTTTCCGGTCGATGAGAATCTGATCGGACAGTATGTACAGAATGAACGGATCGCAAAAGATTTTTCGGTGTTCTGTGATCTGTTTTATCAATATCAGAGTCAGTATCCGGTTGATGGCATTCTTTCAGGAAAGCCGGAAGACACCATCATCACACGCGCACATAACGCATCCCTTGATGAACGCCTGGTTCTGCTGCAGCTTCTTCTCGACCGTCTGAAGACTCCTCTGAAAGAAATTTACAGAAGACGGACTGGTCTGCGCGAGATAGAGCATCGAATGAAAACAGCCATCGGGCAGCCGTCCAGGCACCGCTATGGTGAGATCATCAATTTTCTGCAGGATATAGAAGAAGAACTCGGCGATGAACTGCGCAGGGCGAAGCAGGCCGGATCTCTTTCGCGGGAACAGCAGAAAATCAAAACGAGCGAGATCCGTCTCCTGGACAGCTGGGTTAAAGCGCTGATGTACGAAGGGTCCGAGCGCGGAACCGACGAGAAGGGCAGCGTCGCCGGCAATTATATTGCAGAACACATGAATATGCAGCTTCATGAACTTCATAAGATGGCACGCCAGTCAAAGAAGGAAATGCATAATCTGTTCACTTTCTGCGAACAGGCTTTTGGCATGTCCCACGAGATGCTGATCCTGGTGACGGAGCTGACTGCCGATTTCTACTGCGCGGATTTCATCAGTCATTACGGGTGTGAGAAGTATGACGAGTACAGTGACAAATTGAAGTTCAGCGAGAGAAAAGATGCGGTACGGAAGAAGATGCAGGGAATCGGAGCAGGTATGACGGAAGGAGAAGCATCAGATTTTGATCAGACAAAACCAACAAGGCAAGAAGAATAACCGGCCGTCGGAAGCTGTCGGTGTCTGGATGGTTCCAGAGGGTATTTCTGTTCTGACGGCATCGGGGGTCCATGCGTACCCGGAAATTGATGCCGCCCGGAGAATCATCCTTCCGGACTCCGTCAGGCAAATTGAACAGTATTGCTTCGCATCTCTTCATAACCTTGAAGAGGTGCAGTTTCCGGTTTCATTAGATGAAATTGGCCGGGGAATCTTTCAGCACTGCTGGAACCTCAGGCGCGTCCGCCTTCCTGAAGGGACGCGCCTGATTGATAATGCTTTCTTTTACGGATGCGGCAGACTCCGTTTCTTAAAAATCCCATATACGGTGAAAGAAATCGACCGGGACGCCCTGAAAACCTGTGAACAGCTTACCGACGTAGAAATTTCTGATGCCATGTTTTCCCGTTATCCGCGCAGCGTCCGCCTCCTTGCGGCACTGACTTTTGTCAAAAACGCGCCTGCCGACTCACGGGCTCTTCTGGCAGACGGCGCTCCCGGCCATAAGGCTGCTGCATACATCTCCGCACACAAGTGCAGCCTTCTGGACATTGCAATCGCAAAAAACGATCCCGACGCGGTGTATCAGATGCTGCGAAACCCTATGTTTACCGGAGACCTGGAAGATGCTGCTCTTCAGAGCCTTGCGAACCGTGCCAACCGGGAAGGACGCACAGAGATTATGGTGCTGCTGCTGAACGAGCTGCAAAAGAGAAACTTGAAAGAGGAAGAGGAGGGCTTCGCGTGGTGAGAGTTTCGCACGCAATCGATATTTGTCTGGAAATTATTTGTACGGTTATTAATAGGTGAAATTATTATCGGGGGGTATAATAGTAGTAATGAATTTTAATGAGCAATAATGCAGCCATGTCTATTGGTTGTTGGTGCACATTACCGCAGACAGATATTTCGGGAGGGGCGCAGTCATGTCAGGGTGTAAGAAAACTGTTGGTTCAGAGAATATCTGTGATAATAGTGATATTCAGGATCAATCTGCACTAAGGGATTATATGATGTGGGGGTCGAAAGCCCTCGAATAATTTAACGTTTTTCGTTCATTTGCACCTTGAAAATTTCATAGCTGGCTAAACTCAGGTCATTTTGCATATCTTTTCTGCTGATCATGGATATTTCG
>Ga0256406_1002559_pt1 | contig 25255 bp, 25 predicted proteins | sample RumenRJG_03DNA_FD_185986 | JGI IMG/M metagenome (GOLD analysis project Ga0256406, IMG submission 185986) | Bovine rumen microbial communities from Lethbridge, Alberta, Canada - RJG_03 | ecosystem: Host-associated > Mammals > Digestive system > Stomach > Rumen | place: Canada: Alberta | collected...
TGTTTCCGCTAGTTTGAGACTTGCAGCTTCGGCATCGTGACGTTTCATCTATGGCAATGAAAGTTTTCAGATAAGGCAAAGGCATGCCGACCAGCTAGGCCATCCTTGTCAATGTAGCTACCAACTACTTGGCAAGGAGGCGGAAAGGATGATCGACATGCCGACGATCGAGAGTATACGCGACATGAGCCGCCAGGGGCTCACGAACGCGGAGATACAGAGGCGGACGGGGGTCTCGCAGCCGACGATCCGCAAGTACCTGGCCATGGACGACTTCTCGCCGCAGATGCCCGCGAAGTCGCGGCGCGGCTCCATACTCGACCCGTACAAGCCCTTCATCGACTCGATCCTCGAGGGCGACCTGCACGTCTGGCGCAAGCAGCGCCATAGCGCCCAGAGAATCTACGAGAGGCTGCTCGACGAGACGCCTTACGCGGGCGGGTACGGGATCGTGAAGAAGTACGTCCGCGAGCGCAAGGCCCAGATGAAGGCGTCGGAGACGGCGTTCATCGAGCTCGTATGGGCGCCGGGCGAGGCGCAAGCGGACTTCGGCGACGTCGACGTCGTCTACCGCGGCGAGCGCGTGCGCATGCACTTCTTCGCGTTGAGCTTCCCCTTCTCCAACATGGGCTTCTGCCAGCTGTTCGCCGGCGAGACCTCCGAGTGCGTCTGCCAGGGACTCAAGGACGTGTTCGAGCACGTGGGCGGCGTGCCGCACCGGATCGTGTTCGACAACGCCACGGGGGCCGGCCGCAAGATCAGCGGCAAGGTCACCGAGGCGGAGCTCTTCTCCAGGATGCACGCGCACTACGGGTTCTCGGTGACCTACGCCAACCCGGATTCCGGCCACGAGAAGGGCAACGTCGAGCGCAAGGTCGGCTGGTCGCGCCAGCACCTGTTCACGCCGATGCCCGCGCTGGACGACATCGCGGCGTTCAACGCGGCGCTGCTGGGAAGATGCGACGGCTATGCCGGCAACGAACACTACGAGAAGCACATGAGCTGGGGCGAGCTGTTCGAGCGCGACCGGGCGGCGCTGCTGCCGCTTCCCGCGAAGCCGTTCGCATGCGTGCGCTACGGTTCCGCGATCGTCGACAAGCGCGGTTGCGCCAGCGTCGACGGCGGCCACCGCTACCACGTCTCCGACGCGATGGCCGGGAGGCCCGTCACCGTCGCGTACGGCGCGCACGGCATCGCGTTCGCGAATTCCGCCGGCGAGGTCCTCGCGGAGCACGACAGGAGGTTCGGGACGGCCGCCGGCTCTCCCGACCCCGCGTCCCAGCTGGGGCTCCTCGCCAGGCGGCCGGGAGCCTGGCGCAACTCGCCAGCGAGGGCGGCGCTGCCCGCGAACGTGGCCGCACACATGGACTCCATGGAGTCGGCGGCCCTTTCCGACCTGGTCAAGTGCATGAAGAAATGGTGCGCATCGTGGTCGTACGACGAGGTGGCCTCGGCTTTGTCGGAGGTGCTCGCGAGGACCGGTGCCACGCGCGCGGCCGATGTCGAGATGATGCTCGCCCGCATCGGCGGGTTCGGCCTCGGGTCGGCTCCCGACGTCGGCCCCGACCTGTCAGCCTACGACGGCCTGCTGGGATGTGGTGCCGCATGAGCGCGAGGGCGGAGCTTGAGGCGAAGGCCCGCGCAGGGTTCCGCGCCGTGATGCTGTCGAACCACACGGCCGAGAAGTTCGCGTCGGAATCGAGCGCGAGGGAGCTCAGGTTCCTGTGCTCGGTGTTCGACGAGGAATGCTCGTGGCGCGAGAAGTCGAAGCGGGAGCGGCTGCTCAAGCGGGCGAGGTTCCCGGTGCCGAAGACCTTCGACGGCTACGACTGGTCGCGCATAAGGCTGCCGGAGGGGATGCCCAGGAACGACGTGGAGTCGTGCGCGTTCGTCGGATCGATGCAGAACCTGGTGCTGTACGGCGGCGTCGGCAACGGCAAGACGCATATGGCAATCGCTTGCGGCACGACCGCCTGCCACATGGGCCTGTCGGTGATGTTCACGACGATATCGGACCTCGTCGTGAGGATGCAGAAGGCGGAGGAGGCGGGATCCCTCGACCGCGTGTTCCGGGAGGTCGAGCGCGCCGATCTGGTCATCCTGGACGAGCTGGGCTACTTGCCGATAGACCGCCAGGGCGCAAGGCTCTTGTTCCAGGTCGTGTCCAAGTGCTACGAACAGCGGAGCCTGATCGTGACAACCAACCTCGAGTTCTCGAGGTGGGGGTCGGTGCTGACCGACGACCAGATGGCCGCGGCCATGATCGACAGGATCATCCACTACGGCCACCTGATCGTGTTCGAGGGGCCCACCAAGAGGATGGAGGCTTCGCCCATGGCAAACAAGCGCTAGGAGAACGCGCTAAGCGGCATGCCTTGCCGAACATGAAAACTCGCAGTGCCAGGCCTGAAAGTTTTGCGTGCCACCCATGAAACTACGGTCTTGACGAAAACAGCGTTCTTCTGGAAGGTCCTTTACCAGTACGGAGAACTGAACTATCAGCTGCCAGTCAATCTGGACCTTCCTGACAGAGGACCGGTTCTTTGTTGGCACGAAGCCCCCGCCGTTCTTGTAGTCCCAAGTTTTGCTTACAGACAGCGTCTGCCTGGTGAAGTCGAAGTCTGACGGGGTGATTGCGAGCGCCTCGGAAAATCGCAAACCGGTCTTTGCGACCAGAAGGATGAACCACTCCCAGCTGATCTGTGACCCCAAATCGAGGCTAGCGAGCAACCTATGAAGCTCGAACTGGTTAAGATAACGGCTCTTCTTCGGGCGCGGCGGCTTTCCTTTGACAATTGCCTTCCTAGTCGGGTCTCTGGGCACGAGCCCGTCATCGACCGCATCGAGCACGGCCCCTTTTAGCAGGTGATGGAAGTCCATCGTGGTCTGCCGCTCGTGCTCCTTCGCGTAACCGTTGAGTATCCTCTGGTAGGAGACCCGATCGAGCTCCGACAGTTTCATGTCTGGCGCTAGTCTCTCTATCCAAGTAAGTGCAAGATGGTACTTGTTGAGCGTCACTTGTCTTACTGCGTTCTCCTTGTATACGGAAATCCATTCCTTGTAGTAGTTACAGAACAGGTCATTGCCGGAAAGTTCGTTAAGCATCATTCACCTCGATAATGCATGTAGGGCGACTCTCTTCTTATGGATGGAACCAGCGGAATTGGAATACCGCAAGAAGGAAGTGAAAACTCACGCTGATGAAGGGTGATGAGGCTGTCGAGTTCTTTGAACACCCCAGTTATTTTTACCTGCTCTTCCATGTTTTTCGGTAAGCTCAATGACATCTCCGACAATACATCGAGTGTGATGTAGGGCATTGCAGAGCCATATGTAGCCGTGGAGATACGCGCTGGCATCGCTCTTTTCATTGCAACGGCAACGAAAGATTTGACGCTGTCAGCGAACTCGGTAATAACATATTCTCGCTGGTAGGCGTCATATTTTCCAGAATACTCTTTGATGTAACCAATGGGTCCATTGCCCGCTACCAGTATGGCGTCTGTGTCAAATGAGTAGGTATTGGTGCGGTACGTTTGAACAGCCGTCGTAAAAAATGGGTACTTGCCGTTGGGCACAGCGGCATTAGCGTCAAGTTTACCCGTCGTAATGCTGCCAGCCAATTCTCCCAACTTACCCTGTTCCCAAGTTGTAGGGTTGGGGGCTGAAGCGCTCTTCTCCCTCCCCGCCGTCGCTAGGTGTTCCTGACGGCGGGGAGGGCGGCCGCGGGAGGGCTTGGCTGCGGCCGTGGCGGCAGAAAGGGGCGACCGCCCGGGTTTCCCCGAGCGGTCGCCTTCCTGCCGCGGGCGGTGTCTGTGCTATGACGTCCCAGGTCACTCCCTGCTCTCCGCCCACTGCCAGGCGACTATGAGGTGGCGTAGCTTCGCCTGGCGCTCTCCCGTCACGACGATGGAGACCACGTCGTGGCGTATCGCGTCCACGCCGCCGTGGTCCGCGAGGTATAGCAGGCACGCGCGCCTCATTATCGCGAAATCGGCGGCGCCCACGCTGAGTTCGGGCATCCTGGCCGAGCCCTCCTCGTACGCGGAGATGACGGCTACGAGCACCGTCTCATCGCCGTCCGTGGCCACTATCGGCGCGTCCTCGCAGTCGCAGGACCAGCCATCGGCCACGTGGACCTCATATCCCCTGTGGGCGAGTCGCGGCGTCGGGCCGCTGCGCGTGCCGCAAGGGAGCGGGAAGAGGTGCTTGCGCCTTGCGTCGGACTCGCTTTGGATGGCGGTCGGGTCGGCTGCCATGGCAGGAGCATCGCGGGCATGCTCCGAAGCCGGCACGCTACGATTCCGAAGTGCATTGGCTGCGCCGGATCTGAAAGGCAAAAATTAGGCGGAGGCGCTTGCGCGTCCCCGCCACATAAAACCCTCTCGGGTTTTGCGATCTGTACTCATTTTACCCCTTCAGAACCTGCGGTCAGTCAAACTCGCAAGGAAGGCTCACCAAACTGAGCGGTCTTGCCACAGGGACCGCGAGTCCGGCTGCCATGGCGACGTCGAGGCTGGTCTTCTCCCATGCAATGACGTCCGCCAAGGATCCTGGCATGAGGGAAGAGCTTGCGGTCGGTAGCCACGAGGCCTACTGCAGCTTTGTCTCGGCCAATGCTCGCGAAGGAGCCGCATGGATGCCGCGGAGAGAGAAGCGCAGTGGAGGGACGATGAACGGGGAGTAACCGCTTACCCTCCCCTCTGCCATCAGGTGGGGCAGAAGCGAGCGCATTGTTCAAATGCTTGGATTAGACCTGTTTGTCGAGAGGAGGTGCCGTGGTTAGCCTCGAAGTTCTTCGCATTGAAGGGACGCGGGCAGTTCGGGTTGGCACGATCGAGCGAAGGGAGAGGGGGCAGGAATCCTGTGCATACTCGGAGTCCTATCTGGAGCGTTCGGATGCTCCGCTTTCGCAGTCCCCTCCACTTGAAAGAAGAAAGGGCGAGAGGACCCAGGTGCATTTAATGGGTGTGGCGACGTCCCACTAGGCTCCTCAAGGCCATGTCACCGACGTCTCGGACGGTCGAATTATGGTGGGCGTCATCATGCTTTCCTGCTCGGGGAACTTCGTCATGACGTTCACGCCGAGGATAGTACTCGAGGACCTGGCTTGCGTACGAGGAAGACGATGCTACGGGACTGGTTATGCAATTAACCACGAGATTACGCGATTAACCTATCGTAAGCGAGGTGTCCTTCGCGTAGCATTTTTCTAGATACGAAAGGGAGAAATGCTATGGCAGATAAGATCTTTATCCACAAAGTGTTACGCATATCCATACCGGTGGCACTGCAGTCCATGCTGCAGTTTTCCTTCTCCATGGTCGATCAGATCATGGTCGGCCAGCTGGGGGACAACGCAATAGCTGCGGTAGAAATTGCTGGTAAGCCCGGCTTCATCTACGAGTTTGTCATTGGGGGAATATGCACGATCACGGGCATCATGATCTCGCAGTACATAGGCAACTACAACAGGGAAGCGGAGGAGAAAAGCATCTGCGTCAACTTCCTGGCGGTTGTCATCACCGGCCTTGCGTTCTTCTCCGCCTTTGGCCTTCTTCGCCATCAGTTTGTTGGTATGTTTACGACAGAGGGGCAGGTAATCAAAGAAGGCAGCAATTACCTTGGGATAATCTGCTGGACATTCATTCCGCTCGGAATATGCAACATATTCGGGACAGCCCTTCGATGCCGGGATAGATCTACCTGGCCGCTCTATATCGGCATCTTCTCGGCGCAGCTCAATACAGCCCTGAATTACTGCCTGATATTCGGGAATCTTGGTGCGCCGCGCCTTGGAGTCGAAGGCGCTGCCTACGCGAGCGTAATCTCCCAGGTGGTGGGGGCGCTTGTTTCTGCCCTGTGCTTTTTCAGGCTATACGGGCGGATTCGCATTTCTATTAGCCTCGGGAAGAAGGGATACTCGCAGTACTTTCTGATGCTGCTGCCAATCGTTGCCAACGAGCTCCTCTGGTCAGTCGGACAAAGCGTCAACACCTACGTTTATGGACACATGGGCACGAGCGAACTCGCGGGGATGTCATTGACGGGGGCCGTTCAGGGCTTGACCATGGGGGCATTGGGCGGCCTGTCTCAGGCAGCTGGGATTCTGATTGGCAAGAGGCTCGGCAGCAATGAGTACGACGAGGCTTATCAGGAATCCAAGAGGCTGTGCAGTCTTGGGCTTGCGGGATCTCTGGTCCTATCGCTCCTGTTGATCATGGTGAGAGGCCCCTATGTCCAGCTGTTCAACGTATCAGATGCCGTCCGCGGGATCGGCTCGGACATCTTGGTGGCCTTTGCGATCCTGATGCCGGTGAAGGTTCAGAATATGATTCTGGGCGGAGGAATCATAAGGAGCGGGGGAAAGACAAAGTATGTCATGCTGATAGACATGGCGGGCACCTGGCTGATCGGCGTTCCGCTGGCCTTTCTCACGGGACTGTATTTCAGGCTACCGATCGTCTGGGTCTACTTCATTCTCTCGCAAGAAGAGCTCGTGCGACTTATCGTATCTGTCTATCTGTTCCGAAGCAGAAGGTGGATGCATACACTTCGATGAGTGAGGGCGACTATGTGGGACGAGAAGAAGGTCCGGATTGTTGATATTGCGGATGAGCTCGGCGTCAGCACGGCCACCGTCTCCAATGTCATTCACGGGAAAACGAAGAAGATTTCTGACGCAACAGTCAAACGAGTGCAGGAGAAGCTCGTTGAGCGGGGATACATCCCGAATATGGCAGCGACGCTTCTGGCGCAGAACAATTCGAGAATTGTCGGCGTGGTTGTCAACGACCACCCAAAGTACGAGGGGCGCGTCCTAGAAGACCCGTTCGTCAGCAGCGCGGTCAATGCGCTGTCGGATGCGCTGGAGACCCACGGCTACTTCCTCATGCTGAAAAAGACAAGCAGGATACTGGACATCATCCCCTTCGCATCCATGTGGAACATGGACGGAATGGTACTCATGGGCTTCTGCGAGGACGAGTACCAGAAACTCCGAGACCGCATCAGGATTCCGTTCGTCGTGTACGACGGCTTCTTTCAGAATGACAGGAACATCTGCAACCTGATGCTGGATGATTGCGACGGGGGAAGGCAGGTCGGTGCGTTTTTCAGGGAACACAGCCGGAAGAACGTGGCGTTCATCGCTGACAATGCCCTGCAGCCTGATTACGACAGGTTTGAGGGTCTTTGCTCCGGGTATGGCAGGAGGGTGGAGTATCTTGAGGTGCCCATGAGCAGGAGGAAAAGGCAAGAGTTTTATCGGAACGCCCTGCCGGTTCTGCGGGACCTTGATGCGGTGTTTGCCGCCTCGGACTACTATGCGGCCGAAATAATGAACTTCCTGGTCCGCGAGGGGATACGTGTCCCAGAGGACGTTTGGGTTGTGGGGTTTGACGACACGGAGCTGTGCAGAAACGTCGTGCCGCAACTATCGTCCGTGCGGCAGGATGTGGCTTTGCGCGCGCGAAAGGCCGTGGAGTACCTGGAGCAGATGAAGGCAGACAGAAGCTTTTCTGTGACAGAGAAGATCCCGGTGCAGTTCGTTCCACGGATGAGCTGCGGAAAGGTTTAAAGCCCCGTTTCCTCTCGTGCGATTGGAAGTATTCGACCCGTGCTGCACATAATTTGCGGTTGACTGCCTTTTTCGCGGGTTCCGCTTAGTATCACCTATCAGGTGTCATTTATCTGCCTGCGGCTTCGGAAAAAGTTAGAGTCCCCGTACTCGGCGATTTGCCCAAAATGGGCAGTCAACCGCAAATTTTGGGCGGGGGCGCCGCGATTCGGGGGGGAGCGCGGGGCCGGAAGGGGAGCGCCCCCTGGCCTCAGAGCACAATCGCCAGCATGATGCACAGCTGCGAGATGGCGTTCACAGCCTGCTCCCGCCAGTTGGCCTTCGCGTCGCGGCCGTTCAGGTTGCGGGCGAACCAGCCCATGAGGGACATCCCCGCAAGCCCCGCGACGAGAAACGCCAGCGAGGGCACGGCCGTTACGTGTGCCAGGACTGCGACAGGAGACCACTTGGCGCGGTCGACCACAAGCGAGACGAGCGCCAGCACAAAGCCCGCGGGCATAAGGTAGCGCATCTGCCGGTTGAGAAAGCGCACATCTCTTCTCGCCAGCGCCAGAACGAGCTTCCAGCTCACCTTGAGCACGCCGGCAAGCACGACGAGAACAACGCCCACACGGAACAGCGTGCTGTCAAAGCGCGTTGCCAGTACGCCCGCACTCACGCAGAAGAACGCCACAGGCACGCAGTCCATGAGGGCCATCGAGAGCGTGAAGCCCTCTGGGACGGAGTCGCCCCGTCCGTCTCCGCGGGAACTCATGCGACCAGCCACGTGTGCTCCTTCACAGAGTAGAGCGGGACGAACGGAATCATGATCGGCGTCGTGGACTTGTACCTCTGGTATTCAGGGTCGTCTCCGTAGTTCTTGTCCTGCCGGATCTCCAGGCGGCGCGCCCCGCCGAACATGACGTAAATGATGCCCAGGTAGCCGAGTATGGAGCAGATCCACTCGACGGCGCTGGCGTACACGGTGAGACCCGAGACAAAGACGCCGGTCCAGAAGACCATCTCGCCAAAGTAGTTGGGGCATCGCACAAGGCGGAAGAGGCCGGAGTCCACAAAGCGCTTTGGGTTGGCCTTCTTCGCTCGGCTCTTTTGCAGGTCTGCCGTGGTCTCCAGGGCGAGTCCCGCCACCGAGATCGCCAGGCCAACCAAGCAGAGGACGTCAGTGCCGCTGGCGCCCGCCAGGCGGAACAGGACGGGCGACGTCTGGAGCACGTAGAGAAGCGAGGCGGAGACCCAGATTCCCACCTTGCCCACGAGGGGAACGCCTTCGTTGGACTTGACCTCGCCCTGCATTCGCCTGTTGTAGGCGGTCTTCGCCTCTCGGTAGAGAAGGTATCCGGCAAGTCGGCACCCGTAGACAACGAACAGGGCGCACTGGAGCGCGGGCCCCACGGTGAGGGAGCCACCGAACATCACGAGGAGGCCAATGCCAATGAGGGCGATGGCAGCCCCATAGCCTATGGAGATGAACCACACGTACTTGTGAAATCCGCAGGAGCTGGCGACAAGTGCCAGGACGAGAAGGATGAGAAAGACGTTCATACTGGTACCTCGGGTTTTGACGATGACACTGGAAGGACGGGCAGGTGCCGCCTGTGCGAGAGACGCAAACCTCGGCAGGCGAAAGAGCCCTCACCATTCTAGGGTCATTTTTCCGTCGTGCGGCATCTCATGCCGCTCCGCTATCCCCGATTGGCTCCCCGGAGCCCACCATTATTAGGCTGTTTCGCTTTGGCCAGAGGGCTTGAACGTCTGTTTGTTTCTTCTTTTCTCAATGCGTAACAACGTCACAATACTTGTTCTTTTACGAGCCGCAGATGAGATAGAGACTCTGCTATTTCTTGAGTGCGCTCCTTGTCTTCAGCACGTGCATGCCGGGGGGAACGGTCTGGACGTTCGCTGATGACGGAGACACTCCATCCGCTGTGGTGGAGAGCTCTGACAATGACAATGAGGACAAGGCAGACAATTCCACCACTACAGGTGCCCAGGACTCCACCTCACCCGACACTTCTGTCTCCGACGGGGAGACTCAGGGTAGCGCTGCTGTCGCCAACACGACCGGCACTGTTGCGAGCGCTGCCCCAAGCCTCGCTCCCGCGTCTCTTACAGTACGCATACATGGAAATCCCGATGCAGACGCCGTGTCTGGCACTGCATCGGGATTTTTTCTTAGAGTAGATGAGCATTGCGATTGCATGCCGCTCGCACACGGTGCTGGCTCTCCTAGTACAGGACCTTGCGAATCATGGCTACAAGAGCCTTGCAGTCGCCCCGGCCAAGGACCAGGAGGGATATTAGTTGCTGCGTCACAAGCTCAGCGAGACCCTCCTTTGTCAAGCCGTCATCGAACGCATCCTCGCGCACTCCGCTGTCTGACTCAAGCGCGCAGAGCATGCTGCTCTCAAGCCGCCCCATGAAGGCTTGCATCATTTCTTTTCCCTCGGAGCGTTGGTCTCGCTCTTCGGAAAGGCTAAGCACATGGGCGGGGAGAAACCCTGGGTACCGGGCCATACCCGCTTGTGCGCTCTGGAAGGCCCTCTCGACTTGTGAGGCAAAATCCTTCTCGTCACACTTGTCCTTCTCGGCATCAGAGCTGAGAATGTCCGACCAAACGTCTGCCGTGACAGCTAGAACCAGGGCATCTTTCCCCGGGAAGTAGTTGTAAAGGGTTCCGGGAGCCACGCCGCAGGCGGAGGCGACGGAACGCACATTGACGCCAGCGAGCCCTCGCTCCCTAACGATTACACGGCATGCCTCCAAAATTGTTTCTCTCGAGGTTGACCTGGGGTTCATTGCCGACTCCTAAAGTACGTTGAGAAGTGAGAGGCCCATCCAGATAATCCACATGTACATCACCGTCTTGGGAAGCATGAGTGCCCCAACTGCGGGCTTGCGCTTGGCGAGGAAGGTGACGGGAAGGTAGAACCCAAAACTGAGCGCGATGGCGATGCACATGCGCCAGAGGCCGTACCCGCCAGTGTTACCCGAGATGGCGAATAGAGCAATTACAAGGATTCCGGTGATGGCAAAGGGGATGATTCTGTAGAGGGACCAACGCAGGTTCTCCTTGTTCGAAAACCAATCGTTCTGCGGGAAGAAGCAAATCACAATCCTCATGGCTGCGGTGAGGAAGATTAGTGCGGGAATGGCGGGGGAGGCCTCGATTGTCGGGAATATCTGCCTCCAGATGAAGTAGAGCAGCACGTAGAACACCGTCATGGTCACAGAGGTTATTGCGGTGCCCATACCGAGCTTGCGCTGCGTGTCATCCTGGACGCCACAGAGGTGCATCTGGACTCTGGGGAGAAGGTGGAACGCGTCTCCGCCGCCAAGGCAGAGGGTGAGCGCTCCGTAGAGGAGGAAGACGGGCCGACCGTTGGCCTGAGTGAAGAAGATGATTGCTGCGACAAGGTCGTAGATGAGGTACGCGATGTCAAAGAAGCTCTCGCCGATGCGCATGCCACGTGGCATGGATTCTTGTTTTGAAATTGTCTTCGAGTTACTCATTGCGGTCCCCTCCAACGATTGGCGGGCTTGCCCACCGGGTGTATGACGTCAACGTGAACAGCGTTCATGTTGAAATCGGACATCGCGGGAGTCAAGCGGGGAAGAGCCGCGGGCATCCGAATGCCACAATTGGACTGGAAAGACTGCATCCGTGTCCCTAAACGCACTACATCCGCTAACCAAATTGTCTTAATTGTGTCGCGGCCCTTTGCCATAATGTGGATACCTGATGGGCCTGAACAAATCCCGTCGCCCCGTTCGGCGCACCGCCTTTGGTAACGGGGGTCGTTTGGGAGAACTTGCCTGGGCAGAAAGGAAGTGCTTGCCATGTCACTGTTTCACAGCGATAACCCCAAGGAGGAGCAGCATAGCGGCATCCTGGGTGCCTTCTCGGTAGATAACATCAAATGGGAGCCAGAGGATGTCGAAGGCGCGTCTCTAGTTGCGTTTCGGTATCCGTATGAGGACTTCCCCAATGGCTCGTATCTCCAGGTGGCCCAGTCTCAGATGGCTGTCTTTACCAATAACCTTGGTGCAGACAGCTCCTCCGACGGCTCTGCAGGTCAAAACTCGCAGGTAAGCGTTTTCGTGGGGCCCTGCAAGATCAAGCTCGACACGGGCGATAGCCGTTTCGCGCCGTTCCGCAACGTGACACACTCACTTACGGGTGGATCGTCCGCATTCCACTCCGTTGTCTATTTCATCAACACCAACTATATGAACGAGCTTCGATGGGGGACAACAGACCCTATCCTTGTGCAGGACCCCGAGGAAGAGGTTAACGTTCACGTTCGCGCTTACGGCCTCTTTGGCGCGCACATCGAACAGAACGATTCCGGACTTGCGCCAATCCAGGCACGCAAGTTTCTCGTGAAGGTCGTTGGCACGAGGGGCCAGTACTCCCAAGAAGAGCTCACGTCGTTCATGCGTGCCAAGATCTTGGAGTATGTGCCAGACCTTCTCGCCAACGCCATTACCGAGGAGAACATCCCCATTCTCAAGATCTCTGCCCACCTGAGCGACTTCTCCAACGTCATGAAGGACAAACTCGTCGACTACTTCGACGCCTTTGGCCTTACGTTGGATATTTTCTCGTTCAACAGCATCAAACCCTTCGAAGAAGATCTTGCTGCCATCAATGAGATGAAGATTCAGCGCAAGAGGAGCATCCTCGAGGCGCAGGGCAACGCCGCGCAGATGGATATCGAGTCCGAGGCGCTTGCTCGCAAGCGTGCCCGCGAGGGGTACTCCTACCAACAGGAGCGCGGTATGGACGTCATGCAGGCGGCGGCCTCCAACGAGGGCGGTGGTTCAGCTCAGTTCGTTGGCGCCGGCATGGGACTTGGCATGGGCGTTGGCATGGGAGGTGCCATGGGCGTGGGATTCGCCAACCTCGCAAGCGAGACCATTGGTGCCGCCTCGGGCGTGTCCGGCAACGGTGCAGGCTCGGACCGATCTGCTGGCGCTGGCCCCGCGTCCGTCGGCGCCGAGGGGTCGCAGGCGATCTGTCCCAAGTGCGGTCACGCAAACCCTGCCGGGGCGAAGTTCTGCCTTGAGTGCGGGAGCAAGCTTGAGAGCGGGCGAGTCTGCCCTTCGTGTGGCAAGGTCAACCCTTCTAACGCCAAGTTCTGCCTTGAGTGCGGAACAAGGCTTGTAAGCCCTACCTGTCCTAAGTGCGGTGCGCAGCTCCCCGAGGGCACCAAGTTCTGCCCCAACTGCGGTGCTCAGATTCAGTAAGGAGGCATGGTCATGAGCGAGTCCACTAAGCGAGTAATCATTGGCGAGGCAATCGCCGAGGTGGCATGGTTCATCGTCATGCTCACCGCCATTGGCATCTTCACGAATCCCATCGTTTTTGTCGTCTCCATCATGTTTGGCGTGCTGGCGTTTGTGGCATCGGCGGTGTCTGTTCTTTTCAACGACCGTGAGCTGCGTGCCTCCGGCGCTCTGGTCGAGGTGAGGTCGCTCCCCATCACGGTGTCCCTTGCGTATTTTGTCGCCGCCCTCGTTGCCAACACATTCTTTTGCGTGTGGTCCGCTGTCTTGCTTGACGCGACTGCCCCCATTGTGGTGAACGTCGTCCTTCTCGCGCTCCTGGTCGTCATTAGGATGGGCGCGGCCTCGTATCAGCGCGTTGCCGAGCAGAACGTCGAGAAGGTCTCTGCCAACGTTGCGGGTACTTCTTCCATAGGACAGGAGATTTCTCTCCTGCTTTCACAGGCGGAGAACCCTGAGGTCAAGAGCGAGCTCCACAAGCTCAAGGAGGAGTTTGACTTTAGCCCGAGTGTTTCTGGGGCTAACGCGCGCATAGTCGAGCAGGAGTTTCTCTCCGTGCTCTCTGCCGTTGAAGCCTCCATGGCGCGGGGTGACACGCCAGAGGCGACGCTTGCCCTTGTCAAGAAGGCAGAGGGTGTCTGGAAGAAGCGCAATGCCGCCATGCAAGCACGGTAAGTCCGGGGGTGTGAATAGTGGAAGTGCAAGGACTTTCCTGCCATGGCTGCGGAAGCACGGATGTCGAATTTGATCCCAAGACCCGCAAGATTCACTGCAACCAGTGCGGGCGCGAGGAGTACTACTCTCGAGCGCAGCTTGGAGCAACGGGGAAGGTGGCGTTTGCAAAGGACAACGCCATCCAGTTCTTCAAGGAGGGAAACTGGTCAAGTGCCTGCAAGTTTGCCAACGATGTGCTCAACACCATGCAGGACAACGCTTCCGCGCTCTTCATAGTTGCCTACTGCGACGAGTTTCAAGATGGACGGAGCGGCGCAATCGATGAGTTCTTTGGTAAGGTGAGCCCCATGGCCTTGGAGTACGGCGAGGTACGCGACCTCATCGACCTTTTCGAGAGCTCGCTCTACAACATGCGCGACTACGAGGCCCAGATGGTTACGGTAGTCATCGAGAACATGCAGAGTGCTGAAGATCGGAAGACCCTCGAGGGCTTTATCGAGACCGTCTGTCCGTACTGCATCTCTAAGTATGCCTCGGAAGACTTCCTTACAGACGAGCGGGCTGCGCTCTACCAAGACATAGCGAGTCATTGTGATGTGCCAAAGACCTGCTTTGCCTTGCTCAGGGGAATAAAAGAGAACCCCGACTCGCCCTATCGGGCAGGGTCGTTCCAGATGCGGGCACACACGGCTTACTTTTTTGAACACTACGTGGAACCCGTCGGACGCATTCTTCAGGAGATGAAGCCGAGTTCGTTCAAGCCAAAGTTCATCCAGGCTTACCAGCAGGTGTGTGACCAATACCAAAGTGATGCCAGCGCCGCAATGGGATAGCGCCTGCAACTTGGCATGCATGGAGTCAACAATACGGGCTGTTAATATCGCGAGAGGTGGGACCAGATGGCCAGCAACAACGTGGTGTCGGTGAACCTGAGCGGTGTCGAGAACGCGCTCAGCCGTCTAAGCAGTCAGGTCAGTGCCGTCGACAACAAGGTGGACAACGTTTCCAGTGAGGTTAGGAACCTCAAGGCGGAGCTGGAGAGTCTGCGAAGCGATTTTCTCGACATGATGGAGGAGCAGCGCCGTGCTGCTTCATTGGAGCAGGCAACCACTGAGCTCGTGAGCGTGCGTCAGGAGATGGATAAGAAGTTTGGCAATTACGGCGTGGTGAGAAACACGATGGTCGGCATCCTTCAGGCTACGGATGCTGCCCTTGTGAGGAAGGCGACAATTACCACGGTTTCCGAGGAACTGATGATTTCGACTCCGGACTACTGGCTCGCGCCCGTTCTTGTGGCTCTGGCCGCATGGATCAACAACAACCGCGACCTCGCCGAGAGGGCAATTCGCGAGGCGGTGCGGCGTGACAATGAGCACGCGTCGCTCGCCATGGCCCTCATCTGCCGCAGGAACCATCGAACGGCGACCTGCTACGAGTGGTTGGCCCGCTACTTCTCGACTCAGGATGCAGCACGCATCGACTCCGACTCCATGGTCTACATCGACGCCTATGTGAATGGAATCTTTGGCACCGACGAGAAGCACCTATGCGACGATTTCATGGCTCGCTGGATGGACCAGGTCAGATGCTCGACACCCGATTTCGATGACAAGCAGGCAAAGAGCTGGGCCGACTACTTCCAGACGTACTACGCGGACGAAGGCTCCAAGTATCCTGCCCTTCAAAGTGTTGTTAAGGAGTTTGGATATATTGACAAGTACCTGGGCAAACTCGATGCAATCAACCAGATCTCTGACAGTTTTTCCACCATCAATAATTCCGAGGTAAATGCGCGATCGCTCGAGGAGCAGGTCGATCGGCGACTAATGGATCTGGTGAATTCCGATGACCCCAAGGAGCGTCAGCTAAGGGCCCAGGAGGAGTACCTCCTTGCGGTAAAGGCATGCGAGGGTGATGTCGGCAGGGCGCGTCGCATTGTGAAAGAGCGTGACACCGAGAAGATGCGCCAGACCATGAATATCGTGGAACAGATGGTGCGTGTCGTGAAAGACGGGAGTGGGAATACGGAGTCGTATAAGAAGAAGACTGCCGTCCGCTTCTTGAGCCCCTATATCAACAAGGGCTTTAGCATGTTCAAGGGTGATGATGCGACATCCTTCCCCGACCGGGTTACGTTGGAGATCAACGGCTGGACGGGAGTTTCGAGGACCGGAGAAGAGGGAGAGACGCTGCGAAGCAGCTACACGACGTTTCTTGAGCAGCATAAGGCCGAAGAGCTCGCAAAGGCAACGAGTGGTCCTGATACCAAAAAGCTCAAGTTGGCGGGTCTCATTACCCTCGTCGCAGGGATAATCCTCGCCTTCCCATTGATGCCAGTGGGAATCATTGCAATTGCCGTTGGCTGCTACCTCATGATCCACGGGCGTGGGATCGAGGGGCGTCGTGAACAAGCCAAGGAAGATATCGAGAAGATATACTCCAAGCTCGCAGATGAGGGGCTCCATGAGATTGACGTTGCGTTGAGCCAATGGCAAAAGGCGAGGTCTTCTGCCATGGAACTATCGGGGCTTCTCGACATGCAAAACGTTGCGTAATGACAAACTCTCAATTCGATGGCTGTAAACAGGGGCGATGAGATGAGCGAGAGCAACACTATTTCGAGCAACATGACGGCGACTAATGGCGTAGCGCCAAGTACGGTCGATGGCATGGACGCGTTTTCTGAACTTAGCGACATGTTCGCCGAGGAGGACGAACGGTTGAAGAAGTCCGAGTCCAACGTGTTGAGCCAAAACCTGTCGGGATTTGCCAGCTGCTTTCCCGATTGGGACCTGCATCCGCCCGTGGACTAGACGCTGCGCCTTTTGACTGAAGGGGAGCCGGCTTGAGTCGCAATTCCCTTGACGGCTGCTTCGAGCGCATGCTGGAAGGGAATGCGATCCAGGCCGGTCTCGGCTTCTACCTGGAGCTTACCGTTAACGATTCTTGATGCCCTCACGCGCGTGAGGGGCATGGCGTCGATCGCCTCGATCGCCTGCTGCGCGTCCTTCTCGGCAGCGGGGGAGAGCAAGAGCGTGACCCGCGAGGTCCACGGCTCTGACGCTGTCCAGAAGCCGTCAAGCGCCTGCGTCATGCCGGGTACGTTGTGGACGCGCAGGACGCGGGCGCCGCGTGCCACCGCAGCAAGCGAGATGCCTATGGTCGCATCGTCGCGCGCGGGGGCGCTTGCGACGCCGCTCACGGTACCCACGAAGCGCTTGCGCGACACCGCGCACATGAGGGGATAGCCAAGTCTGGCAAGGTCTTGCGTGGCGCGGAGAATGACGATGTTGTCCTCGGGGCTTTTGCCAAAGCCCACGCCGGGATCAAGGCAGATGCGGGAGGCGCTGACGCCGCGCGCCTCGAGGTCGCGCGCGCGATTGAGGAGGTAGTCCTCCAGAAGCGACATCACGTGGCTGGAGTCTGGTAGCAGTGGTTTGTCGCCACCGGTCTCCCACGCGCGGTTTCCGGCAGAGGCGCCGTTCATGAGTGCGGACAGGTCGTCCTTCTCGGCAGATGCCATGACCGCCGAGCTCTTGGTTGCCGTGCCGGATACGGGACCTGAGTGCATGACCACGCAGCCGCAGTCCGACGTTGCGGCTACCTTGACCATGCGTGGGTCGGAGAAGCCGGTGACGTCGTTGATGACCTGGGCTCCTAGGTCAACGCAGCTCTGCGCGACCTCTGGGTGACGCGTGTCTATCGAGACAAGCGCGCCCTCGTGCACGAGCCAGCGCACCACGGGTTCAAGGCGTCGGAACTCCTCGTCTGGCTGCACCGGCGTGAAGCCGGGGCGCGTGGACTCGCCACCCACATCGATGAGGTCGGCGCCGTCGGCCAGCATCTGGGCTGCCCTGGCAATCGCCGCCTCTGGGGCGTTGTGCGTGCCGCCGTCGGAGAAGGAGTCTGGCGTCACGTTGAGCACGCCCATCACGCGGGGACGCGAGAGGTCGAGGGCAACGTTTGAGCAGTTCCAGGTGGGTGCGATAGGCATGGCAGTCTCCATGGGTACATGGCCGGACCGCCCCGAGCCTTGCTGTTCGGCGCATTTGCGTCGGCCGGGCGCGGTTGGCCTGGCGGGGTCCATGATACCCGTGAAGGCTGGCGACGGCCAGTGGCGAGCCGCGGGCGTGGCTACGGGCCTCGGGCGACGGGCCTCTCGGCGACGTGTCTCGGGCGAGAATAGAAAAAAGTTCAATTTGAGGGTTGCATCCTTCGGAACGATTCGTATAATTACTTCTCGCGTTGAGAATTCCCCGGTGGCGCAGTGGTAGCGCAGCTGACTGTTAATCAGCGTGTCGCAGGTTCGAACCCTGCCCGGGGAGCCAGAGACTTCGCAGGCCAGATGGCAATTCGCCGTCTGGCCTGTTTGTTATCTCGCGGGATTTTTCTCCCCGGCAATGGAATCCCACTCCCCGGCAATGGAATCCCAATGCCGGGGAACTAAATCCCGTTTCTGTGACAGGGCTGGGCCTGTGCTAGCATCAGAAAGATATTCGACAAGATCGGGCGCCGCTTGCCCGTACAACTCCTCTGACGGGAGGAACCTTGGCATCAGACATTGAGCCTGCGGAGAAGGACACGGCTCCGGCTGCACAGGAAGCATCGGCTCCCGCGACCCCTGCGCACACCACTTCGGCGCGCGACGCGTGGTATCCCGCCGGCAAGCGAGACCTCTTCATTCTCCGCGAGCTTGTCACAAAGGACTTCAAGCTCAAGTACCGTCGCAGCGTCCTCGGCGTCATCTGGAGCGTGCTCAACCCGCTCCTCATGATGATCGTCATGTCCTTCGTCTTCTCGTTCTTCCTCCGTTACGCGGACATTCAGCACTACCCGCTCTACCTCATCGTGGCCAACATCACCTGGCAGGTCTTCTCGGACTCCACCAACGCTGGCATGATGTCGATCATCGAGGCCGCACCTCTGCTCAAGAAGGTGCGGGTGAAGAAGTCCGTGTTCCCCATCGAGAAGGTCCTGTTCTCGCTGGTGAACTTCCTCTTCTCGCTCATTGCTGTCTTCATCGTGATGCTGTGGGAGGGCGTGGCGCCTACCCCAATGATGTTGCTCGCGCCCATCTGCATCGTGCTCCTCATGGCCTTTTGCGTGGGGCTCTCGCTGCTCCTCTCGGCGCTTGCCGTGTTTTTCCGCGACCTCGTGCACCTGTGGAGCGTGCTCCTCATGGCGTGGATGTACGCCACCCCGCTCTTCTGGCCCGTCTCGATGATCGAGCAGGTACCCTACCACGCCGTTCGCATCCTCATGTACGCCAACCCCATGTACAACTACGTCACCTTCATGCGCGACACCGTCATCTACGCGACGATGCCCTCCGTCGAGGTGATCGTGAGCTGCGTCGTGTGGGCGCTCATCTCGCTTGCCCTGGGCTATGCGGTCTTCCGCTCCCATGAGCGTCGCTTCATCCTCTTCATCTAGCATCTTGGCCGCTGGCCGCCTCGCGCGGCCGTCCGCGACCCAAACCGTAAGGTCAGGTGGCACACGTGCAGGACACCCTCAATCTGGACAACGGCGGCAGCGTCTTTCTCGGCCTCTCGTCGACCTCCCTCCGCGTGGGTGACAAGCTCCAGGTCACGCCTCACTTTCGTGGCGTCGAGAAGGAAGACTACCTCTGCAACTACGTCTGGAACCTCAACGGCAGCTGGGAGAAGGGCGACTTCGACTCCACCATCGAGCACGTGGGTCACAACATCGCAAAGTACAGCTGGGAGTTTGTGCCCGACAGGCCCGGCCGCTACCGCATTGCCGTTGACATCGAGGACTCGCAGGGCCGCTTCAAGGGCAACGTCGAGCGCTGGATCATCGTTGCCGGTCAGAACGGCTTCCTGCGCCCGCCCGTGCCGCCGGCGGATGCCCCCACGGCGGTTCTCGCCGACGACGTCTCAATGATCTTCAACATCGCGTCCGAGCAGTTCAACTCCCTGAAGGAGTACTTCATCGCCGCGGCCAAGCACGAGCTCACCTTCAAGGAGTTCCGCGCCCTCGACCACATCTCTTTTGAAGTCAAGCGCGGCGAGGCCTTTGGCCTTGTGGGCACCAACGGCTCCGGCAAGTCCACCATGCTCAAGATCATCGCGGGCGTGCTCGAGCCCTCCACAGGCAAGGTTCGCGTCGAGGGCACCATCGCCCCGCTCATCGAGCTTGGCGCGGGCTTTGACATGGAGCTCACGGCAAAGGAGAACATCTACCTCAACGGCGCCCTGCTGGGCTACCGCAAGGACTTCATCGACGAGCACTTCCAGGACATCGTCGACTTCGCCGAGCTTGACGGCTTCATGGACATGCCCCTCAAGAACTACTCATCCGGCATGGTCGCGCGCATCGCCTTTGCCATTGCCACGGTGACCGAGCCCGACATCCTCATCGTGGACGAGACGCTCTCGGTTGGCGACTTCCTCTTCCAGCAGAAGTGCGAGCGCCGCATCAAGGAGCTCGTTGAGTCCGACAACGTGACCGTGCTTCTCGTAAGCCATGACATCAGCCTGGTGGAGCGCATCTGCGACCGCGTGTGCTGGATCGAGAAGGGCCACATGCGCATGATCGGTGAGACGGACGAGGTCTGCGAGGCATACCGCTCCCTCCAGCGATGAGACAAAGGGAAACTCCCTTTGTCTCATCTGTGAATCGCGCGGCGGGCATCAAAGTTGTCGCGCATGCGGGTAGTTCGTGGTACAGTGTCCACGACCTTTAAGCGCGCACGAGATGCCCGCAAGGCTCAGGGGAGTCCGCACCGTCAACGCATGCGGCCAACCCAGACACATGGCCTTCCATCATGGGATGTCTCGTGCCGGCTTACGTCGGTTCGGGCATCTTTTTTCTTGAAGGGAGTCCCATGGGAGAGCCAAGGCTCAAGGCCGTCATCATGGACGAGCAGGCCATGGAGCGTGCCATCACACGCATCGCTCACGAGATCATCGAGCACAACGAGGGCTCGGAGAACATCCAGGTGATTGGCATCATTCGCCGCGGAGAGACCCTCGCCAACCGCCTTGCGGCAGAGATCGAGAAGATCGAGGGCAAGCGTCCACCGGTGGGCTCGCTCGACATCAGCTTCTACCGCGACGACGTCATGCGCCACATCCAGCCGGTGGTCCACGGCACCAACATCCCCTTCGAGATCGACTCCAAGGACATCATCCTCGTCGATGACGTCCTCTACACCGGCCGCACCGTGCGCTCGGCGCTTGACGCCCTCATGGACTACGGCCGCCCCAAGTCTGTTCAGCTTGCTGTGATGGTCGACCGCGGCCATCGCGAGCTGCCCATTCGCGCTGACTACGTTGGAAAGAACGTCCCCTCCTCGCACGAGGAGGACGTGCGCGTGTGCGCGCGTCCGCTCGACGACCACGATGCCGTCGAGATTTGGGGCATCGAGGGAGGGGAGAGGTAATGCTCTCGGTCAAGCACCTCATTGACACCTACAGCCTCACGGCGGACGACATCACCCAGATCCTGGATACCGCCGCGTCGTTCGAGTCGGTGAACAACCGCGCCATCAAGAAGGTGCCGGCGCTGCGCGGCCGCACCATCGTGAACCTGTTCCTGGAGCCTTCCACGCGTACGAAGAGCTCCTTCGAGCTGGCCGAGAAGCGCCTCTCGGCAGACTCGCTCTCCATGGGCGGCAGCACCTCTTCTGTGGTCAAGGGCGAGAGCCTCGCCGACACCATCCAGACCATCTCCGCCATGAACGTCGACATGTTCGTGTGCCGCGCCAAGCTCGCGGGCACGCCCCAGCGCATCACCGAGAACACCGACGCCGTGGTCATCAACGCCGGCGATGGCAAGCACCAGCACCCCACGCAGGCAATGCTCGACCTCTACACCATCCGCAAGAACTTTGGCCACCTCGACGGCCTCAAGGTTGCCATCGTGGGCGACCTGGCACACAGCCGCGTGTGCGGCTCGCTGGCCCCTGCGCTCAAGACCATGGGCGCCGAGGTCACGCTCGTTGGCCCTCCCACCTTCCAGGTGGACGACCCTGACTGGTTTGGCTGCCCGCAGACGGCGAGCCTCGACGACGTGATCGAGGACATGGATGTCGTCTACATGCTGCGCGTGCAGCTCGAGCGCATGGAGGGCGCGGCAATCCCGTCCCGCCGCGAGTACAACCGCCTCTACGGCCTTGACATGACGCGCGTGAACCGCATGAAGCCGGGCGCCATCATCTGCCACCCGGGCCCCATGAACCGCGGAATGGAGATCAACGCCGACGTTGCCGACTGCGCGCGCTCGCGCATCCTTAACCAGGTCAACGCGGGAGTCCTTACGCGCATGGCCGAGATGTACCTGCTTCTGGGAGGAGAGAACAATGGCCTTTCTGCTTAGGGGTGCGCACGCGGTCGATCCGCAGGTCGACCTCGATAGCGTCTGCGACGTGCTCATCGACGACGGCAAGGTGGCTGCGGTGGGGGAGGGCCTCGAGCCTCCCGAGGGCTGTGAGGTCATTGACGCCCGCGGCAAGTACCTGGTGCCCGGCCTCGTGGACATGCACGTCCACTTCCGCGACCCCGGCTTCGAGTACAAGGAGACCATCGAGACCGGCGCCCGCGCGGCAACGCACGGTGGCTTCACTGACGTGGCCACCATGCCCAACACCGACCCTGTTACCGACACCGGCGCCGAGATCCGCTACCAGCTCGACCACGCGCGTCAGGCGGGTCTCTGCCACGTGCGTCCCATTGGTGCGCTGACGGCTGGCGAGAAGGGCGAGCAGCTCGCCGAGATCGGCGACATGGTCATGGAGGGCGCCTGCGCCTTCTCCGACGACGGCCACGGCGTGCAGAGCGCCGGTATGATGCGCACCTGCATGGAGTACGTCTCGCAGTTCGACCGCGTTGTCTCGGCCCACTGCGAGATTGAGACGCTCACCACGCACGGCGTGATCAACGAGGGCAAGGCCTCCACGCGCCTGGGCATGTTCGGCTGGCCCGCACTTGGCGAGGAGCTTGAGATCTACCGCGACATCGAGCTGTGCCGTCTTACCGGCTGCCCGCTGCACATCGCGCACATCTCCACGGCAAAGGGTCTTGACCTCGTGCGCAAGGCAAAGGCCGAAGGACTGCCCGTGACCTGCGAGGTTACCCCGCACCACCTGTTCCTGAACGAGGACGACATCACCCCAGCCTACGACACCAACCTCAAGATGAACCCGCCACTGCGCACTCCCGAGGACATGGCAGCGCTTGACGAGGGCATTCTCGACGGCTCGATCGACTGCGTGGTCACCGACCACGCACCGCATGCGCCGCACGAGAAGGACTGCGAATGGGAGATCGCCTTCTTTGGCACCGTTGGCCTTGAGACCTCGCTGCCGCTCATGCTCACCAAGCTCGTGAACACGGGCCGCATGAGCTGGAAGCGCCTCGTGGAGGTCATGGCCGTGAACCCCAGGCAGATCCTGCGCCTTGCCCCCGTGCGCATCGAGCGCGGCTCCGCGGCAGACCTCACGCTCATCGACCCCACGGCAGAGTTCGAGGTCACGCCGGACTACCTGGTGGGCAAGTCCAAGAACTCCGCCTTCATGGGCTGGCACCTCACCGGCCAGGCGACCGACGTCTTTGTGGACGGCCGTCGCACGCTGGCCAACGGCGTGGTGGCCTAGGTGAAGGCGACAAGGGACAGCGCCCGCGCTCGCCTCTTCGACTTTGCCGTTGTCTCCAACGAGCAGGTCGCCGAGGGCGCATGGTGCATGGTCTTCAAGAGCGAGGTGGCCGCCCTCCTCGCGCCGGGCGAGTTTGTCGAGGTCTCGGTGCCGGGTGACCCCTCGCAGGTGCTGAGGGTGCCCCTCTCGTTCTCCCAAGCAGACGCCGGGGCGGGAACCGTGCGCATCGAGTATGCCCTCGTAGGCGACGGCACGCGCCGTCTCTCGCTCATGCGGCCGGGTGACACCTCCACGTTGGTTGGCCCCTGCGGCCACGGCTGGAGGCTCCCCGACGGAGAGGGCCGCGCGCTTCTCGTTGCCGGTGGCATAGGGCTTCCGCCCGTGCTTGCCGCGGCAGAGATGCTGGCGGACGCAGGGCGCACCTTTGACGCAGTGGTTGGCGCCCAGCGCGGCTCCAAGCTGGTGGGCGTTGACGTGGACCTGCTGAGAAGGGCCGCCTCGGCAGACCCCTCGAGCCGCGTGGTTGTGTGCACCGACGACGGTAGTCTTGGGCGCGCCGGCTTCACCACCGACGCGATGGCAGAGCTTCTCGCCGAGCGTAGCTACGATGCCGTGCTCACCTGCGGGCCCACCGTCATGATGGCTGGGGTGGCTCGTCTCGCCGAGGGTGCGGACATTGCCTGCCAGGCCTCGCTCGAGCGCATGATGGGCTGCGGCTTTGGCGCCTGCAGCTGCTGCAACGTTGCCATGCGCGACGGCACGAGCCGCTCGTGCTGCATGGACGGGCCCGTCTTTAACGCCGGGGAGGTGGCGTGGTGAGCAGCGTGAGCATGGCCGTCAACCTGGGCGGCATTCACATGAAGAATCCCGTGAACACCGCCTCGGGAACCTTTGGGCACGCCTGGCAGTTCGAGGGGTTCTACGACGTGGCGCGTCTTGGCGCTGTTACCTGCAAGGGCGTGGCGGCCGAGCCCTGGCCCGGCAACCCCGCGCCCCGCGTGTGCGAGGTCTCCTCGGGGATCATGAACTCCGTGGGCCTCGAGAATCCCGGTGCTCGCGCCTTTGCCGAGCAATACGGCGACTACCTGGGCGGGCTTGCGTCGCGCGGATGCGCCGTGATCGTGCAGGCCGTGGGCCACTCGGTTGACGAGTGCCGCCGCTCTGTTGAGCTTCTGGACGAGGTTGCGCCGTGGGCTGCGGGCATCGAGGTCAACATCTCCTGCCCCAACCTCGCGCGCGGCGGCCGCCTGCTCGGCGGCACGCCCGAGGACGCGGAGGAGGTCGTCTCCGCGGTGCGCCCGCTCACGAAGAGGCCGCTCTTCGTGAAGCTTGCGCCCGCGCGCGTGGGCGAGATTGCCCGCGCCTGCGAGGCCGCCGGCGCAGACGCGCTTTCGCTGGTGAACACCGTGAACGCCATGTCCATCAACGTGCACACCCGCCGCTCGAGGCTCTCAAGGCCAACGGGCGGACTATCCGGCCCCGCCATCCATCCCATTGCCGTGCGCATGGTGTGGGAGGCCGCGCAGGCTGTGAGCATCCCCATCAACGGTATTGGCGGCGTTGCCTCGGGCGAGGACGCTGCGGAGATGATTCTTGCCGGCGCCACCACGGTCTCTGTTGGCACCGCAAACCTCTACGACCCCGCCGCTGCCTCACGTGTCCTCGACGAGCTCGAGGCATGGGCTGCCGAGCAGGGCGTATCCGACATCAACGAGCTGATTGGAGCCTTCGAATGCTAAGCGAGAACGAGGCACGCGACGCCGTCATCGTCGCGCTGGACTGCGACCGCGACCGCGCCATCGAGCTTGCCGACACCCTCTCGGGCGTCGCCTCGTGGGTCAAGGTCGGCATGACGCTCTTCTTCCGCGAGGGACCCTCCATCGTGCGCGCCATGCAGGACCGCGGACTCTCGGTCTTTCTCGACCTCAAGGTCTTTGACATCCCGTTCCAGGTGAGGGGTGCCGTCGAGTCTGCCTCGCTCTCTGGCGCAGACATCCTCTCCATCCATGCGCTGGGCTCCTCCGCCATGGTTGCGGCCGCGCGCGAGGGCGCCGAGGCCGCCGCCAAGGAGCGCGGAGGCAAGCGCACGCAGCTTGTCT
>Ga0256406_1002560_pt1 | contig 25250 bp, 25 predicted proteins | sample RumenRJG_03DNA_FD_185986 | JGI IMG/M metagenome (GOLD analysis project Ga0256406, IMG submission 185986) | Bovine rumen microbial communities from Lethbridge, Alberta, Canada - RJG_03 | ecosystem: Host-associated > Mammals > Digestive system > Stomach > Rumen | place: Canada: Alberta | collected...
GGCTGGTAATAGGGATCCTCATCGATGTCAGACTGTGACACCTCGGACACCTCACCCAACACATGTGCGCCATAAGGATATTGGTATTGGCGGACAGTACGTTTCTGGATGTAGAAACCCGGGAAGCGGAACATCTTCTCACGGAAGACGCTGAAGTTCTTGTCATCAATCTGCGTCATGAACAACTGCTGTGTGAAACGAGAATAGCCCGGGTTCTTTCTCGTGTCCTTGATATCGTTCATGCGCTTGATGAAATATTCTTTTGTGATACCAAGCGTCTGACAGAAATCAAGCGTGTCAAGATGGCCACGCTCCTCGTTCATGACCACCATGATATCGTAGGAAGGCTGATTGTACACCAACAGCTTTCCGTTGCGATCTCGAATGATGCCACGGCTAGGATACTCAACCTTCTTGAGGAAAGCATTGGAATCGGCGCTTTTGCGGTAGTCGTCACTCATGAGCTGGAGCGCGAACAGACGGATGATGTAGACCGTAATAATGAATACGGCCACGCCACCTATGACAATCTTCCGATGCTCTACGTCAAAATTATTCATGCGAATGTCCTTCCTTTCCTTTCTGCCAGCGGATAAAGCGCCGCCGGCTTATTGTTATCTCAACACGCTAATTGCTATCTCAACACGCAACCTGTTACAACAGACTCATTACTCACACCCGATCACCTTAGCCTATTGTTTCCTCAAGTTATCGATGACCATCACCAGCAGCAACGTCAGCAACGAACTGCACACCACATTGAGCAACCACTGAAGCCAGTTGAAGAACGAGAACGACTCCAACGTGAAGAACACGAGGCAGAATCCAAGTGTGAGGATGGCGGCGTAGCTCAGGTAAGTGCCAGGTCCCATGGTGATGATGGCTGGCTGCATATTTTCGTCGCTATCACGCTGCATGAAGAGCTCAAGCACATAAGGCTGCAACAATCCAAGCAACGTCATCGACGCAGCAGCCAGTCCTGGTGTGTTATTGGCCACATCAATGCCAAGGCCCAACAGGAAGCTCCATACCATCACTGCCCAACGCGGGTAGCCCCGCTGGAAACTGATGACGAAATAGATATAGAGCATCGGTGTGGCGTAGCCGAAGAGATGGATGTGGTTGAGCACCAACACCTGCGCCACCAGCAACACCAGGAAGAGCAACAGCCGTTTCAAGAAATTTATGTTCATGCCTTAATGTTCATAGCTTAATGTACAAGTCTCTTAATCATCATGCCTCAACAGTCATTATTCTTACTAATGGCCCTCTTTCGGCCGAAGCGAGTCTTGAGCTGCACGCAGGGCGTTGAGTTGTTCCATCATCGGTGCATTGTCAACGACGCAAACATCGCGCAGCCGGCCGAAGTCGGTCGACAATCGCACCTGCAGCCGGTAAGACACACCGTCGACGGAATTGTACACATGCATAATCTTTCCCACAAGGATACCCGGTGGGAAGACGGACGAATAACCACTTGTCTCCACATCATCGTAGAGCCGGAAGCGGGCATGACGAGGTACGTCCTCCACATAAGCCAGGCGCGTGTCGCCGCCATTCCAGTGCAGATAGCCAAAGTAGCCACGTCCACGGATGCGGCAACTGATGTTGGACTCATTGTTGAGCACAGGAATGACCACAGCGTAGTGGGCAGAAGCCAGATACACGATGCCAACCACACCACTGCCGCAGACCACGCCCATATCCTTGCGCACGCCATCGGCCTCACCTTTGTCGATGGTGATGAGGTTGTCGTGACGGTTGAGCGAATTGCCCACCACCTTGGCCGGAATGAGCTTAATATTGCGAAGCAACGCCAATTCATCGCGATGCGCCCAACCGGAATCGTGGGAAGCATCGGTCAACTGGTCAGACAGCATACGCACCTGCTGCTCAAGGTAGAGGTTGCGCTGCGTAAGCTCCTGGTTGGCCTTTGACAAAGAGAAAAACGATTCGACCTCGGCATTCCAACTGAGCAGCTGGCCCGAGATGGCATTTGCCGAGGAGAACCACACGCTACCCTGGTAGCTGTTGTATTGGAAGAGCAGCACCAGGCTTATCACTTCAAGCAACAAGAAAATGAACCAGTGGTTGTAGCGTTGTATGAAATCTACAAGATTATGCATTGATTATCTCATCAAGAACGAGAAGCGGTCCACGTTCTTCAGAGCGATGCCGGCACCCTTGGCCACACTGTGAAGAGGATCCTCAGCGATGTGGAAAGGAATATTAATCTTGTCCTGCAGGCGCTTGTCGAGGCCACGCAGCAGCGCACCGCCGCCAGTGAGATAGATACCGTTCTTGACGATGTCGGCATAGAGCTCAGGCGGCGTAGCCTCCAGGGCAGAGAGCACGGCATTCTCAATCTTGGCCACAGTCTTGTCAAGGCAATGGGCAATCTCCTGATAGCACACGGGCACCTCCATTGGCAGTGCTGTGATACGATTAGGACCATGTACGATATAGTCTTCCGGAGCCTCGTCGCCCAGGTCAGTGAGTGCGGAGCCCACATGTATCTTGATACGCTCAGCCATACGCTCCGATACCTTCACGTTGTGCTGGCGGCTCATGTATTCCTGGATGTCGGCAGTAAGGTCATCACCGGCAATACGGATGGAGTTGTTGCTCACGATGCCACCCAATGAGATAACGGCAATCTCTGTGGAACCACCGCCTATATCAACAATCATATTGCCCTCCGGAGCTTCCACGTCGATGCCAATACCTATGGCAGCAGCCATAGGTTCGAAGATCAGATAGACATCACGTCCGTCGGCATGCTCAGCAGAGTCACGGACGGCACGCAGCTCCACCTCCGTAGAGCCCGAAGGCACACCGATGACCATACGCAGTGAGGGTGAGAACAGGCGGCTGCCTGTGTGCACCATTTTGATCAGACCACGCATCATCTGCTCGCAGGCAGTGAAGTCAGCAATGACACCATCGCGCAACGGGCGGATGGTACGTATATTGTCATGAGTCTTCTCATACATCATCTTGGCCTTCTCACCCACGGCAATCATTTTGCCCGTACGGCGGTCGAGAGCCACTACCGACGGCTCATCAACCACAATCTTATCATCACTGATAATGATCGTGTTGGCCGTGCCCAGGTCCATTGCAATTTCTTGAATGAAAGAAAACATTCCCATTTGTTAATTGTAGAATAAAGTATTGCTTATAAAAGTGCATTAGTGCTTCATGAACCACTCATGAATAGCAGTGTCGTAGTGGCTGCTCACGGCAAAGGCACGCTCGGCCAGCATGCGCCGGTCCTCGAGTTCTGTCTGCGCACCCTCACGGTTGAGAATGGAGAGCAGCACAGGATACTCTGCCTTGCTCGGCACGATCACCACGTCCTTGAAGTTCTTGGCTCCTGCACGAATGAGCGAGATGCCACCAATGTCAATCTTCTCAATGATGTCCTGCTCAGGGGCGCCGCTTGCTACGGTCTGCTCGAAAGGATAAAGGTCGACGATGACAAGGTCGATGGCAGGAATGTCATATTCCTTCATCTGCTCCTGGTCACCCTCGTTATCACGGCGGGCCAGGATGCCGCCGAATATCTTAGGATGAAGTGTCTTGACGCGACCACCGAGGATAGAAGGATAAGTGGTGACATCCTCTACCTTCTGGCATTCGTAGCCAAGGCCCTCAATAAATTTCTGTGTACCACCAGTACTGAGGAATTTAACGCCCTCTTCATTGAGCTTTTTAAGAAGGTCGTCAAGGCCGTCTTTGTGAAAGACGGAAATCAATGCTGTCTTGATGTGCTTAGTTTCAGCCATAATAAAATGTGTATCTTGATACTGTATCTGTATACTGTGGTGCAAAGTTACTAATTTTTATGGAAGTGGCACGGAAAACGCCCACTTTTTAAGTCTCCAAAACGTTAAATTGTTGTAGAGAGTTGATTTTTTCATCCATCCTATTCACGGCACATGGATTTTTGTGTATATTTGCAGGAGAAGAAGAAAAGCATAATAACAATTAAGGAGTAACAACTATGAACAAAAGACTAATTGTTGCTATAATAGCATTACTTATGCCGCTAACGGTGTTACGGGCACAGCGTTTCATCACCATCTTCGACCCGGAAGTGAACCAGCCGCTCCGTGGCGTATCGGTCGGCATCGACTACAACAAGGCCGACACCACCAATGTTTACGGTCAGGTATTCATACCCGCCAAGTTTGACACTCTCTTTATCAAAAAGACGGGCTACGTAGCCTTGCGCATACCGAGAAAATATGTTGAGGACTCTATTCCCATGATACGAGACTATCACCACATCGGAGAGGTGGTGGTATATGCCGAACGTTCGAAAGAACTTGAAAATGCCGTCCACCGATGGGTCAAGGAAGACAAGACCGAGATGGAGCTGCGCCACCCAATTACCGGCATTGGTTTCAACATGAGCGATCTGTTCAACCGACGTCAACGGCGCGACCGGAAGCATGCCAAGAAGATGAAAGCCATCTTCGAGCAGTTGGATGAGCAAGACAACGACCCCATTGTGCAAAGCTACCGCCGGGCATTGAGAAACAAACAAATCAAGCGATAACACATTATTAACAGTTCATGATAAAGCCCATTACCACACTTATCAGTCTGTTGGCTGTCGGCACCCTGTCGTTTGCCCAGGAAGCACCCACGACCCAGGCCAATGATGTCAAGTCGGCAAGTTCCGTCAGTGACAATCCAGTAACAACGCCCATGATGCAACACCGTCGCTGCGGCACATCGCTGAACCTTGAGCGCGCCAAGGGTGAGTCGACAAGGGCCGTGTCGGCCGCTGGCAACTACGTGCCTCACACCGGCACGGTCACCATCCCTGTTATTCTGGTCAACTACAGCGACGTAAAGTTTACCGTTGACAGTCCCAAAGTAGCCTTTGAACAATTCTTCAATGGCACCACACAACGGGAGCTTGGCAATGGCAACTCCCACAATTATGGTTCGGTGGCACAGTATTTCAGCGACATGAGCAGTGGTACGTTCACACCAACATTTAAAGTCTTCGGCCCTGTCACGCTCAGTCACACCATGCGCTATTATGGCGGCAACACGGCTGGCAACAACAACGACGAGCGAGCCAGCGAGATGGTAAGCGATGCCATCAAAGCCTTGCAGGCCAGCGACGAGAAGCAGACCGACGTGTCGGCTTTCAGCTCCGACGGCCAGAGCATTGACTGCGTCTACGTCATCTATGCCGGCAAAGGGCAGAACGCAGGAGGTCCTGACTCCTCCGTATGGGCCTGCACTACCCCCTTTTCGCAATATCAATGGCTCGGGAAGCCCATTCATTGGGCGAGCATGGGCTCAGAGTTGTTTCATATCAACCGTCATGACTACATCAGCGGCATCGGCGTGACCGTCCACGAGTTGAGCCATGCCATGGGCCTGCCCGACTTCTACCCGCTGAACGCAAGTTCTTATCTTGACGACCAGGAGATGGAGTACTGGGACTTGATGGATGGCGGCGAGTATGCCGGCAACGGCTATTGCCCGGCACCCTACACGGCCTTCGAGAAAAAAGAAATGGGATGGCCGGTCGACATACAGGAACTTACTGACAATCAAAAGATAACCATGACGACGCCCACCTCTGACGGCGGCACTGCCTATAAAATCGTCAATCCCAACAATGCCAACGAGTACATCATGCTCGAACTCATACGTCAGACCGGTTGGAACACAGAGGCCTATGGAAACGGACTGATGGCCTATCACGTCAGCCGTCCGTCTGCCAACATCGGCATCTATGACCAATACAACCAAGTTCCCGGCTTCCCGGGAATGGCCATCATACCGGCCGACAGTCTCTGTATGTCATCGTATCTTGCTTCAGATGCCACGTCTTACTTCAACTCGCTTGCCGGAGATCTCTTCCCGGGAACAGGCAATATGGACAATCTCAACGTGACGATGCTCAGCGACAGCAATCCCAGGCCGAACTTCTGCTGGTACAACACCAACTTCTCATGGTACAACAAATCGGCTAATTCGAAGCTCGCCACCAACCGCGCACTGGGTGACATCGTCTACGACTCGGCCACGAACGTGCTTACCTTCAACTTCTACACCCACGATGTGACCAATGCCATCTCAAGTGTCAACATTCACAACAACGGCACGCATGCCATCTACACACTCGACGGACGCTATGCCGGCACCTCTCTGCAGGCACTGCCCCACGGCATCTACATCACCGAGGGAAGAAAGATTATAAAATAAGACAACCATCGTCCAATAGCTGAGTTGCTTTCGTGCGACAACTCTTATCATTCGCAAGAGTCGTCAGCCAGCCATGGTACACAACAAAAGGCATGGCCACACACGAGGCAACAAGCCATTGGACGATTGTTTTTTAGTCATTCGACAGACCTAATGTTTTAGCAAATACACCATGCAGAATGCAGCAGACGATGTCACGAGAGCAAGACTGCATCCTGTCATTATTTTTCATGTATTTTTAACTCTGAGAATCGATTATTCCCGACTGACCGCACCTTCGGCCGCATACAGCCCATTATTGACAAAGTTTACATAAACCGCTGTCTCACAACAAATTGCGCTATTCGCAAAGCAAAACGTCGTGGCTCAGTCCTGCCATCTCAATGAACATGCAGCGGAGTTTCGGCGAGAAGGCAACGGAGTTTCGGCGAAATGCCGGTGGAGTATCGGCGAGAAGGCAACGGCTTATGGGCGGAAGAGCGACGGAGTATGGGCAGAAAGGCATTGCTAGATGGCCAAAATCACCATTCTTCGACCACGAAGAGGCCAGCTTTTAGCACTGAACTCATGTAGGAGTCTCGATTTTGCATATTCTCAATCTCTAAAACAAGGCAAAATCCTGACAACGTTTTGTATGATATTTTCTAAGCCGGCATCGGCCCTCAAGATGACCAGTTAAACACTGAGACAGACAAAAACCGGGACGTGATTACAACCGGAGCGAGCGAGAGAAACATGAACATCTTCATTTACCGCCAAAGGGAAGCCGCACAACCCACACTGGCCATGGGCACGAACCAACGCAAAAGAGCCATTCTCAGAAGAGAATGGCTCTTTATGTAAATCAACATGACTTCACGGCGAAGCACTCTTGGATGCCAACTGACATCCAACACGAAAAAAGCGAAGGATTATTCGCCAGTAACGACGCGCTTCTCCTGAATGCGGGCAGCCTTACCAGTGAGCTTACGCAGATAGTAAAGCTTAGCGCGACGCACCTTACCACGCTTGTTAACCTCGATGTGGTCGATGGCGGGAGACTCAGCGGGGAAGATACGCTCTACACCCACGGTGCCGGACATCTTGCGCACGGTGAAGCGCTTCTTGTCACCATGGCCGCTGATCTTAATGACAACGCCACGATAGAGCTGGATACGCTCCTTAGAACCCTCGACGATTTTGTAAGCGACTGTGATCGTGTCACCTGCCTTGAACGCAGGAATGGTCTTGCCGGTTGCAAATGCTTCCTCAGCAACTTTAATTAAATCCATTGTTTTGTTGATGATTAAATGTTGTTTGTCGTTCCTACCCAACGTAGCATGAGGACACTTCCCTCAACCAGCGGTTAGGTCGAAAAGCTCTGCAAAGGTACTGAGTTTAAATGGAATAGTCGCTATCACAAGCAAGTTTTCTTTGCTTTTTAACATTTATCGACTAAACGTAGCCTTCAACTTTCCCACGAAGAGGGCGCTCTTGCCGTTTTGGTCATCGGGCACGGGTTTGTCGTCGAGGTTATTGACGTAGCGAAGGGTTTTGAAGTAAGTATGGCTATGTCCGCCCAGCACCAGGTCGATGCCGCGCGTATGGCTAATCACTTCTTGGTCGCCCATGCCGCTTTCCTCCCAACCAAGGTGGGAGAGGCAGATGACGAACTGACAGCCCTTGCGACGAAGGAGGTCGGCCATCTGCTGCGCCGTCGTCACAGGATCGAGGTACTCGGTCGAGCGGTAGTTCTTGTGGTCGACCAGTCCGTCGAGCTGTGGGCCTAGGCCAAACACACCAATCTTGATGCCTTTGCGCCGGAGAATGACATAAGGCTTGACGATACGGTCGAGGTCAAACTCATGGAACTTGTAATTGGAGCAGACAATGGGGAAATTGAGGCTACGGAACACCCGTGCCATATTCTCCAGTCCGAAGTCGAACTCATGGTTGCCGATGGTGCCGGCATCGTAATGCATGAGATTCATCAAGCCACTCTCCACGTCACCCTTGAACAAGGTATAGTAAGGTGATCCCTGCGAGAAGTCGCCACTGTCAAAGAGCAGCAGGTCGGGGTCTTGCTTACGTTCCTCCTTGAGCATGGCAATGCGACGGAGGAAACCACCGCGGCCAGCCTGCATGGTGTCGGCCAGATGACGGCTCAGAGGCATGATGCAACTGTGGGTATCGTTGGTATGAAGGATGGTGAGCGTCTTCTCTGACTGTGCCCTCATCATGCCAGACGGCAACACAGAAATAAGAAGCATTATTAATAAGTTGTATATACTTTTCATGACGGTCAGCTTATTTTATGGTGATACGTCCCTCCACCTGTGCGTCGGCAGCCTTATGTTGTTGGGCAAGCTGGCGGAAGTAGTTGACGATGATATATCTGATATCGTATTGCTCTTCTTGCGGCGACACCACGTTGGTCTTGGCCTTGAAAGCCGTCAGCCCATCGTTGCCCTGTGCAAGGTAGTCGAGTGTGGCAATGCGGTAGTTGCGCGTGGTGTCGACGGGTTGTCCGCCAATCGTGGCCGACTGCAACTGTCCGTCTTTGGTGATGACAAGCCGCACGCCCTTACTTACACCTTCGCCGTGACGCACGGCCATCTCGCGGAAGAGCTGCAAGACCTTGTCACCGGTGAGTGTGAGAAAACAGATGTGATTCTCAAACGGAGCCACGTTGAGCACGTCGCCATACGTCACATCGCCCACCGGCAGCGAAGCACGTATGCCACCCATGTTGTAGACCGCAAAGTCAGGGTTTTCCTTGAACGACGCTCCGCTCCACAACAGGATGTCGCTCAGCAGATTGCTCAGGTCGCTCTCTGGCTTCTTGGCAGCCATCTCATGGGCCGACCGTCCGATTACTGGTCCCATGATGGAGTCCACCTTGTGGGCGTAAGGCTTGACGAAAGCAGCAGCCTGGGCATCAGGCTGGGCATCGTAACGCGAGTCGATGAGAATGCGTGACCGGCTGACATTGGTCAGATGGTAAGTGGAGTGGCAGGAACTGAGCACCAGCAAGCAGGCCATGCCCGCAAGGGTGAGGCGCTGACTCCACCGCAATGAATGATTGGAAAAATTGTTCATGTTGTATATGATATATCTGACTATTCGAAATAGAATGTGAGCGCAATCATCTTCGACTTCGCTTTGTTCACCGACATGGCATACGGCTTCATGGAGACATCGCGCAGACGCGAGGCGTGATCGGTGTCGAGGCTGTTGGTGAGGGAATACATGAACTTCAGCTCGGGGCGCAGCTTGAAGAAGGGAAGATAGAAGTCGCAGCCGATACCGGCCTCCAGAAACACGTCGTAGCGCTTAAGCTTGAGGTAGTCGTTCTCACGGCCCGTAAGGTTGATGACCGGGCTGAGACCGGCCATGACATAAGGACGGTGATTGCCATTGCGCTTGGAGGCATAGATAAGGTCCAAAGACGCTCCGATATACACTGTCTTCAGATTTTGCGAGCGACTTAACAAGGAGTCGGGCGCATGCTCATCCATATTGTGAAAAGAGATATGACGCGTGCCAAAGTAAAGTGTAGGCGCAAAGCGGAACTGGAAATAATCACTCAGACGCAGCTCACCCAGCACACCAACGTTGAAACCATTGTCCCACCGGTCTTGGTCGGCCGTGACGAGATAGGTCTGCTGCGTGCCGTCGGAAAGCGTCAACACCTGTGGTCCCACATTGACCAACTCCAAGTCCTGCAGATGAGAACCCACAAGTATACCGAAGTGGAAAGGACGCAAATCAGTATAAGGACGATTCTCAACCGTGCCGCTTTGTGCCAATGCTGCACAAAGCAACACAAAGGGCATGACAAGGACTAACACTAATCTTTTCATATATTGTTAAACGCAGGGCTTGGCCGAATTATTGTTTAATCGAAAAGATAGTTTATGACGCCCTCCTACATGTTCATTACAGAAACGAATTGTAACCCCAAACGTTAAATTAGGAAAAAAGCTACAACCACAAAGACGAATGTCCCCAAAAGTTATTACCTTTGCATTGTACATTAACATTATTTACTTCTTATATTAATATCATTATGGCATACGTAATTGGAAATAACTGTGTTGCTTGCGGCACATGCATCGACGAGTGCCCCGTGGGCGCTATCTCTGAAGGCGAAATCTACCACATCAACCCCGATGAGTGCACAGAGTGCGGTACTTGCGCTTCTGTTTGCCCCAACGAGGCTATCAGCCTGCCTGAGTAGTCGGTGCTTGCTTTGACAAAAGCAATACATTAAAAGGTTCGGAGTCTTGCCTTGAAAATCTTCTTGGCGAGACTTCTTTTGTTTTGACAGTACATCAAATAGACATATACATAACACAATATCATAAAAACAAATAATGTTACATTCATTCAGACCCATGGCTGTCACCTGTGCGCTACTCACTACCATAGCGCTTCACGCAGCAAGTTACTTGACCGTGACCGACAGCAACGGTAGCAAGACGAGTTTCGAACTGTCGCAGAAGCCCGCCATCAGTTTCACCTACAACAGTCTCCGACTCGTAGCCGGCGAGCAGACCATCGACTATCCGCTCACCGAATACAGGAGCTTCACTCTTACCGACGACAACGAGACAACAGGCATCAGCGCTACCAAGCAGCTGAAAGCCTCTCCCCTGTTCAGCTTTGGCAACACACTACGCGGAAGCGGACTGGAGCCCAACAGCACCGTCGCACTCTACAGCGTCAGCGGTCAACTGCTCAAACAATCCCGAGTGAGCGCCAACGGTACGGTCTCTATCCCACTCGAAGGCCTCAAAGGTGTAGTCGTAGTGAAGGCTGCCAATAAGTCTTTTAAGTTTATCAAGAAGTAAATTCATCAAAGCAATACCCAATATCATTAATCATTAAAACAAGCATCATCGTATGAAGAAGATATTCACACTCGCTATCATCATCCTCACTTATGTCGCCAGCATGCAGGCACAAACAGTTACAATCCACAAAAACGATGGCACAAACATCGTGTTGCTGGCTTCAGAGATCGACCACATCGACTTCGAGCCGGCATCAGAGGTTCAGAAGATTGTTGGCTCCTACATAGGAATAGACAGCATCAACGTGGGCAAAAAATTCCCTTACAAAACCGCTTCTGCTAACGTCTATGAGATAACAGCCAACAGCGACAGCTCCATCAATATCACAATGCCGGAGGAGCATTTCGACAATACCGTCATGGGCAATCTGGTGGTGGGTACCTACACCATCAAGAACATCGAATGGGACAGCACTCAGCAGGCTTTCGTGCGCAACTATGGCAACGATGGCATTACTTTCCATTACAAATCGAGCACCATAGACAAAGACTACACATTCGACAAGCCTATCTGCCAGATCATCATCAAGAACAATGGCGACGGCACCATCACTATCACCAATACCTATCAGATGGGCAACATGCCTTTCCCCATCTACAGCACAATACATGCCAGCAGCACCATTGACGAATAATGAACAGCCGTAACCTATTTAGCCCACTCGTCGCTGTCATCACTGTTGCCTTGCTTGCTTCATGCGATGGTCTCTTCAGCGGTGTCTACGACGACCCGCAGGACAACCGTGTGGCACACCAGGGACAACTGATTGTCGACGCAACGAGTTGGAACAATTGGTACTACATCGACTTCGACTCGCTGGCCGCACTGGCTGCGGCCGGCGACAGTGTCGGATTGGCGAAAGCACAGACCAACTTTACGCCCTACCCCATACCCAGGTCGCTCACAGGTGAGCAGACCGACTCCACTACTGGCATATATACTAATTGGTATGACGTGTTCGGCAAAGGACTGTCCGTACACGAGAGGCAAGCTTTCACTCCCACCGACCCTCAGCCCGAGCCTGCGCACTGGAGCATCGCCGTGCACCGCAACAACGTGCGCACCAACAATGCGGCTGTGATTGAGACCAGTTATACGTCGATAGACCAACTGCCGGAGCAGAGCGCCGACTTCTCAGGCAGCGACATGAAAGCCGACGAATGGGACGACGCTGACGTGTGGGTGGACCAGACGCAGATGATTCAAGGTATTGTGGGCTGTCAAGGCATCAAAATAAACAAGGTGCTGTCGTCATGGCTCACAATCAGCCTCCCTCCCATTCCACCTGCATTCACCAGCAACAGCCATGTATTTCTGATAAGGTTCAGCAACGGTAAATATGCGGCTGTACAACTGGAAAACTACATGAACGCTGCCGGCACCAAATGCTGGCTGACCATTAACTATAGATATCCTTATTAATGACGATACAACAATATGTCATCCTACTTGCAGGAAGCATGATGATGCCCGCCTGCGCACTTGCCGAAGAACACTCCGACTCACTCTTCTCGGAAGAATACCTGCAACAGGTAGTGATCACGGGCACACGCACACCGAAGATACTGGCTAAGTCACCGGTTCTGACAAAGGTCATTTCCTCAAAAGACATAGAGAAAACCGATGCAACCAACCTGCGTGACTTGCTGCAACAGGTGATGCCGGGCATAGAATTCAGCTATTCCATGAACCAGATGCCGCACATGAACTTCTCCGGCTTCAGCGGACAGAGCATGCTCATTCTCGTAGATGGAGAGCGGCTGGCAGGAGAGACAATGGACGACGTAGATTTTACACGGCTCGACATGCAGCAGGTGGACCATATTGAAATCATCAAAGGGGCTGCATCGGCTCTCTATGGATCGAATGCGGCAGGAGGTGTCATCAATATCATCACAAAAAAGTCTACAAAGTCGTTTGCACTGAACCTCAACGCACGCCTTGCCCGTCATAATGACCAGCGCTATGGAATGGTGCTGCAGAACAGCAGCAATGCGTTGGCCAACGTGCTGACCGTAAGGCGGACAGCTCAGGACAACTACAACGTAACGAGCGCAGCCAATCCTGCCACACGTGTCATCTCAACCATCTACGGCGACAACACGTGGAACTTCGAAGACAGACTCACATGGAGACCGTTCAGGCAATGGACTATCACAGGTCACGCCGGATACTTCTTCAGAGAGACTAAACGGTCGGTAGACGTACCAGAGAGGTACCGCGACTACAACGGCGGCGTGAACGTAACATGGCAACCTTCGGAGAACGATCAGCTCCTACTGAGCTACTTGTTCGACCAATACGACAAATCGGACTTCCAACGCATATCTAAACTTGACATCAGAGACTACTCCAACGTACAAAATACGTTCAGACTCATCTACAACCATCACTTCAGCCATGACAACGTGCTGACGGTTGGCGCAGACTATCTGCACGATTACCTGTACAATGAGAAGCTTACCGACTACACGCATCGACAGAACAGCTTCGATGTGTTTACGCAGTACGACTGGAACATCATCAGCCAGCTCGAGGTGGTGGGGGCACTGCGGTACGATTATTTCTCCAGTAACAACATACAGCAAGTCACACCAAAACTCAGTCTGCGCTACGAACCGTTGCACAACCTGAATATTCGCTTCGGCTATGGCATGGGCTTCCGCGCTCCTACACTGAAAGAGAAATACTACTCTTATGACATTGTCGGTATCTGGATACTCGACGGCAACCCGGACTTAAAAGCGGAGATAAGCCACAACCACAATCTTTCGGTGGAATATACCCACAACAACTATAACTTCATGGTCAACGGTACGTACAACCGCGTGAAGAACAAGATAGGACCGGGCTCGCCTTACTTTGCCAATGCCACAGACGTAACTCCTCATCTACCCTATGTCAACCTGGACGACTACAAGGTATACGGCATCGACTTCTCTGCGCAAGCCCAATGGGGCAAGAGCGTGATGACGCGGCTGTCCTATGCCTTTGTAAAAGAACAATTGCCAAACGACAAGCAAGGAGATAAAGTCAACAACCAATACATCCCGGCACGTAAGCATTCCATCACCGCACATGTGGATTGGGACCATGAGTTCTCCAAACATTACGGACTCAACATCGCACTAGACGGCCGATTCCTCTCTTCCGTCGACAACTCAGAGTTTATCGACTACTACGATATCAACAAAGGCACCGTTACCATCCATTACCCGGCCTACACATTGTGGAAACTACAGGCTGTCAGCCGTATCGAGAAAGGCATCAAGTTGACAATGGCATTAGACAACGTGTTCAACTATAAGCCAAAATATTATTATCTCAATTGTCCGTTGACCGATGGCACCAGCTTCATGGTCGGTCTGTCAATAGACATAGATAAATTGTTTTGAAAAAGCCTATAGCAGTACCTTGGCTTAAAACAGGCTTACCCACAAGGTTTAATAACAAAGGTTCATATTATAGTAAGGTAAGAAAGAAACAAATATAAGAAAGTAACAAAGGAGTAAAAAAGAAACTGCGTATCAATGACACTCGCCATAGATACGCAGTTTATTGTTGTACTGTCCTAACAATACTAAGATGTTGGGACGATATACTAATTATCGGCTCTTAAAGCTCATTACTTGCTTTGCCATTTCGTTCTGAGGATCGATAGAGAGAAGCTTGCTGGCCCATTCCTTGGCTGAGGTTGTATTCTTCAACACATTGATCTCATAGACCATGAAGTAAGAATAAGCGCTCTTCAGCATAGCAGTCTCGTTGCTGGAACGATCAGCCTTAGATTCCAGTGAAGTAATCAAAGCATTGTAATAAGGCTTTGCCAGGCCTTCTTTACTTTCAGGATCCATGCTTGCATTGATACTGCCACGAACGTAGTTGCAGTAATTAGCCTGCTCCGGATACTTCTCTGCAATCTTGCCATAAACGTTATCTGCATTCTTGAAAGCAGCGAGGGCACCAGCCTTGTCTCCAGCCTCAGACTTCTTAGAAGCGATATCAAGGTAGAGGCTACCAAGACCATTATAGTCTCTGAACGAAGGATTCTCAGTGGCCTCCAGTGACTCATCAAGATACTTGACGGCATTGTCATAGTCACCCTTTCCATTGTAAGCGTCAGAAATATTCTTCAGCACGGTAGGCTTCTGCACAATGGCATTCTTATCGGTAGCCAAATCATTCAGAGCCTTCTGATAAGCATCAATAGCCTCATCCCAGCGCTTAGCCTGCTGCAGAGCAGAACCATAATAGGCATAGTCATCAGCTGTAATATGCGCACTGTCACTCTTGTTGAACAAGCGGTCAGCATAGTCAAGCGCATTCTGTGTATCCTTCTTATCAGTGTAGTTCCAGAACACAATACGGTTCCAACCAGCACGACGAGGGTCTTTCTGCAGACCAGCCTTTGCAACCTCAATGCTGCGGTCACGTTTGCCAAGCAGGAACTCCGTCATTGCGTACTTGGAGATGTCATCATCCTCCATCTTAGAGAGGTCGGTAATCTTATTGAAGTACTCTTCTGCCTTCTCAAAACGGTTGGGGATGTTTGACTGATAGAAAATACGACCAGCCAAAGCATCTACAGGATAATCTGGACGCTGCTTGCGCAAATCCTCAAGGTTGTCAACTGCTTCCTGAGGGCTACGACCACGAAGAATCATAGCATACTTATAATAGCCTTCAGGATCTTTGGGGGCAAAGTACTTAGCCTGCTGATAGTTTTCAGCAGCTCCACCAGCATCATCCTTAGAAACACAAATGTCACCCTTCAACAAAAAAGCAGGAGCATACTTACTGTCCTTTGCCAATGCATAGTCAGCAAAAGCATTCGCATTGGTATAATCCTTAGCATTGTAGAAAGCTTTACCAATAGCCAACAATGCAGCGGGATCCTTCTTGTTTTCTTTATACAACTGTTTCACCTGCTTGTCAAAGTCAGGACCTTTGGTCTTAATCATTTCAGTAACCTGAGCTTGCAAGGCCTTCGTATCAGATTGGGCCATGGAAGGCGCAGCTGCACTGATAAGGAGCGCGCCAGCTAAAAGATATTTGTACACTTTCATAATCACAAGAATATTAATGTTTGACTCATTAACCTGTTAGACGATCAACTGCAGCCAATGGCCGACATAAACGCCTTTCAGCTTTTAATACAATGACGAAATTATCATCAAAATGTTGCTTTAAACGCTATTTGTTTATCCTTTATTGACCTATATTGGAATATTGTTGAATATATTTAAGCCTTTCTCATGTCGCTAAGTCTGATTATTGACCTACGTTAACATCTCTAACGTTAATGTTACCCAACACCGGCAGCAAACCGGTCTTCATCACAATACGTTGGCCTTTTGGACCTTCAATGAAATGGGCAAACCCCCATGGCAAACCTTGTCGGGGATCATTGACCAAAGCATAAACGGTACGGATGAAAGGATACTCGTCATTATAAATATAATACTGATAAGGCTTACGGCCGCTAGTAGCAGTAGCTGGATGAACCTTGCTTACGCTCATGACGCGAATGTTCTTATTGAACGTAAGATTCGTAGAGTCACGCTTATCATTAAGCCAGTTATTACCAATGATGCCGATAGAGCCTGGATGCTTTTCTACATATGCTATCACCTCTGCGGTCTTGTTCACTGCCACAACATTAGGATTGACAATGGGCTTGCCGCCAAGGAGAGAATCTTCAACCCAATGCACAGTGCTCGACCTTGGATTGTCGAAGACAACTGTGATAATACCACCCTTAGAACCTTTATAAATCTGATTCCAACGGGTTGTCTTTCCGGTCATGATGTTCTTGAAATCTGTGACCGAAATGAGCGTATCTTTACTGCTCTTATTAACGATGAGCGCCAAAGCGTCATAAGCTATCTTCACCGACTGAGGAATGAACTTCTTCGCACGCAACGCTTGTATCTCTGAGGGACGGAAATCACGTGTCGTAAAAGCAAGCCAAGTTTTACCATTCATCAATTGGGTAATGGCATCTGACTCATTCGTATAAATAGGAGTTACTTTAGCCTGCGGGTAATCGTTTTCGAAGACCTGCATTTCTTCGTTAATGATGGGACTAAAACTCTCATCAGAGACGAATGAGATCGTCCCTGATGAGTAAGTATCTGTCCGCCCGTCTTTGTTCTTCTTGTTGTTGCAAGAAGAAAAAAGACAGACTGACAATGTTAATCCTACGAAAATGTAAGATGTGAGTTTCATATCAAATAATATAGTTTACTGTAATCTGAAGGATACAGGCACGTTGTACTTCACACGCACAGCTGAACCGTTCTGTTTACCAGGGATCCAGCGGGGCATGCCTCTAACCACGCGCACAGCCTCACGGTCAAGTGAAGGGTCGACAGAACGCACGACGTTCACATCGGTGATGCTACCGTCACGCTCAACCACGAACGATACAACAACACGACCCTGCACGCCATTCTCCTGAGCAACGACAGGATACTTGATATTGTTGTTCAAGTACTGCATCAGCGCACCTTGACCTCCAGGGAAAGAAGGCATCTGTTCAACGACATCGAACACCTTGTTTTCCACCTCAGGCTTCGGCTCTGCCTTAACAGGCTCATCAACGACACGCTGAGTGACCTTCAGCACCTCACCAGCATCGGAGTTACCCTTTACATCAAGAGCACCGATGGCAGTGTTGGTTTGCATCAACTGGTCTTGGGTCTTCATCTCGTCCTCAGGCTTCACCTCATTATCCTTCTTAATGACAGGCGCGGTGAACTTGATTGAAGACTTGACTTCCTTGACCACTTCTTTCTTCTGTTCAACCTCAACCTTACGCTCAACCTTGGCCTTTTCTTTCTTAGGCTGGTTGAGAGCAGTAAGTTCAGTTACAGCATCATTCTTGGCATGAGCCAATTGATATTCATCGTATCTGGTTTTCAACCAGAAAGCAAGAATCAAGACACCAGCCAAGATTGCGATTGAGACAATGGCCTTAATGTTCCTCGCAGGAGTACCCTTACGAAGCTTATAAGCACCGTAAGCTTTATTACGTCCTTCGAATATAAGGTCACACCAACCGTCTCTTGTTAAATCAATATTTGCCATATTTTAACCTTTCTTGTTTGTGATAACCTTATAGTTTGACTTTATTCTCCTTGAGGAGCTTCAGGTCGTTATCATTCACTTTATCAATCACATACTTACCGATGGAGCAGATCTGCATCTCGTCCAATGCATCAACAAGGTTCTTATACGTAGAGTTATCAGTTGCCTTGATGATGATTGTCAGAGTGTTGATCTTCTGTCCGTCGATGATACCAGCCTTAATTTGAGCAAGCCGCTGGTTATAGATAGAGTCAGGCATCTTCTTGTTAGGATTGTCTTTTTCCTTGTCAAGTCTAGCCTTAGCCTCCATCACAGTCTTTGCAGGCTGCGTGCCGTCTTCAGTCTGGTGATTGAAGATTACAGAGCGGATACCTTTAGCACCCCAAGTTGTCTTCTTCAGACATTTAGGATCCTCAGGCTTCACCTGTCCGGCCACATAATAGAGCTGGTTGTCAGCCGTGCAGTAGAATGTAATGGTATACGATTCCTTTGTCACGGTCTTATCCTGATCGGTAAGGTTCTTATCGTTACTCGGCATACTCAATTCCATGGTCTGGGGTTTGGCCAGAGAGGTACAGAGCATGAAGAACGTAATAAGAAGCATCATCATATCAACCATAGGAGTGAAGTCCACACGGACATTCATCTTCTTCTGTTTGCTTTTTCCTACTGCCATCTTTAGTCCTCCACTTTCTTATATTGAGTAATCAGATAGTAACGGTTCTCATTCATATCCTGGAGTTCATTCATAATCTTTTTGACGGTCTTGTAAGGTGTCTTCTCGTCGGCCTTGATAGCGATCTTGGCGTCGGGGTTGGCATTCTTAGCAGCTTTGACCCAGATTTGGAACTCGCTCATGGCAGCAGCACCGGTCTTACCCTTGACAGAGTCAGTAGGGATACCATACTGCTTCAAAGCCTCAGGCATGGTGTTCTTATCAAGATTAAGAAAAGCCTGCAGCTTATCCATAGGCACACCCCACATAGGGGTATCCAGGAATTTCTTCTCCTGAGCGCCTGACAGAGAGATGCCGAACTGTCCGGTAACGTCAGCGAGGACGTTTTGAACATCGGTGGTCTTGTCCATGCTCATGAAGATCTTTCCGTCATTGCTGACGAGCACATTCAAGACGTTCTTTTCCGGGACCTTGATTTCCGATACTGATCCAGGCGTGTTCACTTTCACTGGCTCTTGCTTGACGAACGTAGACGTCAGCATGAAGAAAGTCAGCAGAAGCACCATCACGTCGGACATAGGGGTCATGTCGATCCAGACGTCTGCCTTCTTAATTTTTACTTTACCCATAGCGATAAAATTTTAAAGGGTTAGCAAAAATTAAGCCTCGTCTGTGTGGTTAGCTTCGTAAGTCTGTGCGATTGTGTAACCTACCTCGTCGAGTGCATAAGTCAACTTATCGATCTTGTTGGTGTAGAAGTTATAAGCGATAACGGCGCACCAAGAAGTAGCGATACCGAAGGCTGTGTTGACCAGAGCCTCAGAAATACCAGTTGACAGAGCGAGAGAGTCACCGCCGCCACCAGCAGCCAGAGCCTGGAATGAACGAATCATACCGGTCACAGTACCGAGCAGTCCAGTAAGGGTACCGAGTGTTACGATAGTTGCGATGATAGGAAGGTTCATCTGCAGTGTAGGCATCTCGAGCTGAGTAGCCTCTTCGTGAGCCTGCTCAATGCGAGCCACCTTCTGGCTCTTCTTCAGAGAAGCGTTGGCACCGCTCTCCATGTCTTTGTAAGCGTGCAGAGAAGCCAGGACCACGTTAGCGACAGAACCCTGCATCTTGTTGCAGAGGTCCTCTGCCTTGTTGAAATCGTTGGCAGCGAGAGCAGCCTTAATGTTGGCCACGAACTTGGTCAGAGAGCCCTTACCGAAAGCGGTCTTCAGAGCGAAGTAACGCTCAACAGCGAGGCAGAGCACGGTAAGAAGCAGTGTGTGGATGATAGGCACCACATAACCACCTTTATAAATAGTACCGAAAATGTTGAGAGGAGCATTAGCATTGTCGCCACCCTGGAAGTTAGCGCCATTACCAAGCCATAAGTTGAAGATGCAAAGTGCTGCGATGAAGCAGACGACAATAATCCAGAATGCACCTCTGATACCAGTGAAGCCTTTAGACTTCTTTGCAGCCTTGGGGGCTGCGGCCTTTTGTGTAGTTGCCATAGTTTTTGTTAAATTTTGGTTATTAATAAAATATTGTTTTATGTCTTGACGATCTTTATTGTTTCACTTTGCATTGACTGGGTTTTCAACGTGAGATGTCTCCGCCCTGACAATTCGTTCGCAAAGATAACAACTTTTGTATAGATAAGAGTTTCTTTCTTTTCTTTTTAACACATTTTTTGGTTAACGCGTAGCATAGCTTGCTGTGTCCCCAAACAGTATGTCTTATTTTAGTTTAGCGCAGGTTTCTTTAATGCGTCTCAGCGCTTCCTTGATGTTGTCATCACTCGTGGCGTAGCTCATGCGGAAGCCATTTGGTTCACCGAAAGCATCGCCAGCCACTGTGGCCACATGCGCCTCTTGCAAAAGGAACAAGGCGAAATCGGTAGAAGTCTTGATGACGGTATCTCCATAGCGTTTGCCAAAGAAACTGTCGCACAACGGGAACAAGTAGAAGGCACCCTGTGGCACATTGACCTTCAGTCCGGGTATCTCCCTGGCCAGCTTGACAATGAGGTCACGGCGGCGCTCAAAGCCTTTGCGCATCTCTTCCACGCACTGCTGGTCGCTCTGATAAGCAGCCAGGGCAGCCATCTGGCTCACGTCGCACGTACCGCTGGTATATTGTCCCTGCAATTTGTTCATGCCTTTGACAATCCATTCCGGAGCAGCTACCCATCCCAGACGCCATCCTGTCATGGCATACGCCTTACTCACACCATTACAAATAATGGTTCTGTCCTTCATGCCATCGCATGCAGCGATGCTAGCCATGAAGCCAACGTAGTTGATATGCTCGTAGATCTCATCGGAAAGCACAAAGATGTCTGGATGTGCACGCAGCACTACAGCCAGCGCTTCAAGCTCTTCCTGTGTATAGACGCTTCCGGTAGGATTACTCGGAGAACAGAGGATAAGCATCTTTGTCTTGGGCGTGATGGCAGCCTCCAGTTGTGCAGGAGTCATCTTGTAATCGTCATCAATGGCAGTACGCACCGTCACAGGTGTGCCACCAGCCAGCTTGGTCATCTGCGGATAGCTTACCCAGTAAGGAGCGGGGATAATCACCTCATCTCCCGGATTGACCAACGCTAGAATCGCATTGCACACTCCCTGCTTGCCACCGGTACCTACAATGATCTCCTTAGTGGAATATGTAAGGTGGTTCTCACGCGCCAGTTTATCTGAGATAGCCTGTCGCAGTGATAGATAGCCCGTCACAGGCGAATACTTAGAGTAGTTGTCATCGATGGCTTTCTTGCCAGCAGCCTTGATGTGTTCGGGAGTCATGTAATCAGGCTCACCTACACTCATGTTAATCACGTCGATGCCTTGTGCTTTCATCTCATTGCTCTTTTGCGACATAGCCAAAGTGGCTGATGGCGCGAGCCGATTAAGACGATCTGATAATTGTGCCATATTTAACGATTTATTGCCTACAAAAGTAGGCATTTTTATTGAATAAACGCAGAAAAGCTAACTTTATTTTACTTTTTTATTCGTGTTTGCAATGTAATTGTCATGTAAGTGACAAAAGCAGTCGTATTATTGCCACACCGATATCACATCACGAATAGGGCTTACATCAATTACCTCAGTACATCCAGACACCTCACGCACGCAACAGGAAAGCGGTAAGAACCATGGTCTTAACATGTCCTCAGGCCGCTTTCTCTTGTTAAGCAACGTGGCCTCATGCGAGGATACAGTCCCGTTCACTTCAGATGAAGCGTGTGTCCCATGCGGTCGCGCTTAGTGCGAAGATAAGTAATGTCGTAGCGGTTGGGAGACACTTCAATCGGCACATTCTCCACGATATGCAGTCCATAAGCCTCCAGTCCAACACGCTTGGTAGGGTTGTTGGTCATCAACCGCATTTTGTGCACACCGAGGTGTCGCAACATCTGTGCGCCACAGCCATAGTCACGTTCGTCTGGCTTGAAGCCGAGGTGCACATTGGCATCCACGGTGTCGAAGCCCTTCTCCTGCAACTTATACGCTGCGATTTTGTTCATCAGTCCGATGCCACGTCCTTCCTGTTGCATATAGATCAGCACACCTTTTCCTTCTTTTTCTATCATCTGCATCGCCTTATGCAACTGTTCACCGCAGTCACATCGCATGCTTCCGAGGATGTCTCCTGTGGCACAAGACGAGTGCACCCTGACGAGAATAGGTTCATCTTCCTTCCATTCGCCCTTAACAAGAGCCATGTGCTCCAAGCCGTTGCTGGTCTGTCGGAAAGGAATGAGATGGAAATGTCCATAGATTGTTGGTAAATCTACCTCCTCGCCCACCTCTATGCTTGACTCACGCGCCAGACGATAGGTGATCAGGTCCTTGATGGAGATGATCTTCAGTCCCCATTCCTTCGCTTTCTCCTGCAATTGGGGCATACGCGCCATCGACCCGTCCTCGTTCATGATCTCCATCAGCACTCCGGCAGGATACAAGCCAGCGAGCTTGCAAAGGTCCACAGCTGCCTCAGTATGTCCCGAGCGCCGCAGCACGCCATTGTCCTGAGCATAGAGCGGATTGATATGTCCTGGCCGTCCGAAGGTCTCTGGCCGTGAGCTGGGATCGGCGAGTGCCTTGATGGTGGCGGCGCGGTCGTGGGCCGAAACACCCGTCGTGCAGCCCTCGAGTTTGTCGACTGTAATGGTAAAGGGTGTGCCGAGCATGGAGGTGTTGTCCTCCACCTGATGGGGCAGGTCAAGCTCGTCAGCGCGCGAGATGGTTATGGGCACACAAAGCACACCACGTGCGTTTTTCAACATGAAGTTCACCTTCTCTGGTGTTATCATTTCTGCGGCAGTGATGAGATCGCCCTCATTCTCGCGATCCTCATCGTCAACCACAATGACGAACTTGCCTTGTTTGAAGTCGTCCAGTGCATCTTCGATGCTGCTCAGTTTAAAGTCTGCCATATTATTTCTATACCTTATATTATATAATGTGTACTCATCATGCTTTCGGTTCCTTAACCTTATAGTTGATGAGTTGCGTATTCGTATATCTGATGACCTTCAGATCACGCAACAAGCGCAGGCGGAAGCGCCACATGCGGAAGTAGAAGAACATGCCCACGGGGATGATGATGGCGGCCATGATGTTGAGCCATCGCCGGTCGAAAGGTCTCGTATGGGCCTTCACAGCCAGCACGGGGTACTGGTTGAGGTAATGAAGCACCTGCATGTCGCGTGTATTGGACAAATCCTTGATGGCAGCTTCCAGCTCCTCATTGATGCGTTCTATCTCATGGTCTTCCTGATACTTGAAGAATACCTTCACCACATTGGGCGGTGACTTGAGGTTGTGACTGCGCGAGTAGGCTATCACCTCCTTGTTGATACGCAACAGTGTAGCCTTATCGTCCTCATAGTGCGGTGGCTCGATGATCACTTCCTTGCCCTGGACACTGCGTTTAGTTCTCAGTCCCAAAGCCTTATGGAAGAAGTTGATCCATCCGTCGGCGTTGAACACCATCGAGTCGTTGCAGGCTTTGTAGGTGATGAAAACTGCCAACGGGATGAGCACCATCGGAGCCAGCGTATGGCCTATCCACACGTTCCACGATCCGGAGCGTGCCATTTGGTAACTGGAGTTGTCGAGGATATAATAGACGATAAACACCAGCACAGACACGATAACGGGTAATCCGAGTCCGCCTTTTCGAATGATGGCTCCCAACGGGGCACCTATAAAGAAGAAGATGAGACACTGCAAAGCCAAAGCGAACTTATTGGATGCTTCCAATTGATGGTTGCGCAACACACGCTCATTGTCCTGGGTAACCATGGCCTTAAACTCAAGGTCGGACGTCATGCGCTGCACATTGCCCATGGCCGTCGACACGATCATCTGTTTCTGGTCCGGCTTCATAGCTGCATACATCTTCTCCAAGTCGATCGTACCACGCTGTCCCTTTCTCACTTCCTTCACCGAGTCGGCCTTGGTGATGCTCGGTGTAACGAAGTAGATGCGTTTTGCCTCCTCGTAGAAGGCACGTCCCACGCTGTCGTAGTTCTCGTTAAGCGAGTCGATGGCCAGACGTATCTGTGACAAGCTCTTGCCACGGGCGTTGTTGGAGAGCGACGTAGCATCGGCGAGTGAGAAACTATTGTCGAAATCAATGTATATCTGCTTATTGATAAAGGTCTCACGCCGGTAAGGCACTGCCGCACTGCCACCGAATTGGTCGTCCTGCATATTCTCAAACCATTCACCGCTCCAGAGTGTCAGCAACAGATGCTTTTTCTCAGCCGTCGACTGTATCATACCACTGTCGGCAAGAATGATGGCTGCATCCTCATAACTCTGTGTCATGCGATAGATCATCACACCGTAGAGCTTGCCGGTCTTCAGGTTCTTTTTCTGCACATAGATGTTGCAGTTGGGGATGCCGTCATAGAAGATGCCCTCTGGAATCTCGAGCTCCGGGCTTTTCTGACGCATGGAGATAAGCAATTGAGCCATCTTCATGTTGGCATCAGGACCGATGTTGTTCTGAAAATAGAAAGAGGCAAACATGATGCCGATAGTGATGACGATCAGCGATCGGAAGCTCTGCATGAGGGAGATACCAGCAGCCTTGATGGCGGTAAGCTCCGAACTTTCACCAAGGTTGCCAAAGGTAATAAGCGAACTCAACAGAATAGCCAGCGGCAAAGCCTGAGGCACCAGCATCAGGGCAATATACCAAAAGAACTGCCCAATAACTTCCAACGAGAGGCCTTTGCCGATGAGGTCATTGAGCGACCTCCAAAGAAACTGCATCATCAACACAAACTGGCAGATGAAGAACGTTCCTACAAACAGCAAGCCGAACTGTTTGGCGATAAATATGTCGAGTTTCTTTATACGAAGATTCATAAACATCAACGGCAGCGTGCATTAATATGATGGCAC